>Ga0116223_10001110_pt1 | contig 28667 bp, 24 predicted proteins | sample Sb_taG_3_FD_90092 | JGI IMG/M metagenome (GOLD analysis project Ga0116223, IMG submission 90092) | Peat soil microbial communities from Weissenstadt, Germany - Sb_50d_a_PC metaG | ecosystem: Environmental > Terrestrial > Soil > Wetlands > Peat | place: Germany: Weissenstadt | collected 2010-09-21 | reverse complement strand
TCGACGACGCAATAAAGACAGTCGTAACGGTCCTGCAGCTCGACAAAGCGCTTGATTGCGCCGAGGTAATTGCCGAGATGCAGATTGACTGTGGGCTGGACCCCCGAAAAAACCCGCTCCTGAAACGCCATCCACGGTCTCCGCGCGACAACGAGCGTCCCAACGTCATGACGCCATTCGCGGCGTCCCAATGCCATGACGCCGCTTGCGGCGTCCAGTGCCATGCCGTTGCCTTGCCCCGCAAGGGCCGGCCGCTATAGTGCGGCTCCCGCCGCTGTAGCTCCTGCAAAGAGTTCTCTCATGCCAGCCCCGCGTTACGACGTTCTCGGCATCGGCAATGCGATCGTCGATGTCATCGCCCGCACTGATGAAGACTTTCTGCTCAAGCACGGCATGAATAAGGGCACGATGGCGCTGATCGACGAGGCGCGCGCGTCGGCGATCTACGAGGCCATGGGTCCCGCCATCGAGACCTCCGGCGGTTCGGTCGCCAACACGATCGTGGGACTGGCTTCGCTCGGCGCGCGCACGGCCTTTGTCGGCAAGATCAAGGACGACAGCCTCGGCCGCGCCTTCGCCCACGATATCCGCGCCGCGGGCGTGGCGTTCTCGACGCGGCCGGCCGCGCGCGGTCCCTCGACCGCGCGCTGTTACGTGCTGGTGACGCCGGACGGCGAGCGCACCATGAACACCTATCTCGGCGCCGCGCAGGACCTGCACCCGGCGGATATCGACGCCGAGATGGTTGCGGCGAGCGCCATCCTCTATCTCGAAGGCTATCTCTGGGACCCGAAGAACGCCAAGGATGCGTTCATCGAGGCGGCGAAGATCGCGCATGCGGCCGAGCGCACGGTCGCGCTGACTCTGTCGGATGCGTTTTGCGTCGATCGCTGGCGCGCGGAGTTTTTGCATTTGATGCGCTCGCGCACGGTCGATCTGATCTTCGCCAACGAGTCCGAGCTGCACAGCCTGTATCAGACCGCGGATTTCGACACCGCGGTGAAGGCGTTGCGCGCCGACGTGGGCGCGGCGGTGGTGACGCGCAGCGAGAAGGGCTGTCTGGTGATCGGTCCCGAGGGGACGGAGGCGGTGCCGGCCTTTCCGGTCGAGCGCGTGGTCGACACGACCGGCGCCGGCGATTTGTTCGCGGCCGGCTTCCTCGCCGGGCTCGCGCGCGGCGCCGACGACCGCACCTGCGGCCGCCTCGGCGCGCTCGCCGCCGCCGAAGTCATCCAGCATCTCGGCGCCCGCCCGGAGGCCTCGCTGCAAGACCTGGCGCGCGAAAACGGCTTGACCGATTGACCGTTGCGGCCTTCGCTAACCAAAAACTAACCAAACAAGGCTACCGACGGATCGGCCGCAAGCCGGAGATCCGCATATGGCCAACCCGTCAGAGGGCGACGGCGAACGCGCCGAACCGTTATTGCCGATCGTCCAGGCGCCAAAGCTCGATGGCTCCGGGGCCGACGAAGACGCAAGCGAGACGATGGGCGAGACCGCCGCGCAGGCGACGTTGTCGCGCTCAATCCGTTTCGCGATGCTGGCGGCCGCGGTCGCCTCCGCGGCCGCGCTCGGATCGTTTGTCGGATCGCTGTCGGCGGCCGGCGTGACCCGTCTTTGGCCGGGCGGGCCGGCCGCGCCGGCAAGCGCGGCCATGGCGGCGGCGAATACGCCGCAAGCGAACAAAGCCGAGCTCGCCGAGCTTGCCGCGCTCAAGGCCAATGTCGACGGTGCGGCGCGCGGCGCCAACGGTCAATTCGCCAAACTTGCGGAGCGCCTCGATCGCGTCGAGCGCGTGCAGATCGAGTCGGCGACCAAGCTCGCCCATGTCGCCGATGCCATGGATCGGCTGGAGAAGAAAAGCGTAACCGCTGCGGCGACGCCGCCGGCCACAGTGCCGGAGACCACGGGCTCGGTCGCCAACAACCAACCGGCGACGGCAGTGGCAGTGGCGCCCGTCGAAGCCAAGCCCGCGGACAAGATTTTGGATGACTGGATCGTGCAAGACGTGCGCGCGGGTCATGCGCTGGTCGAGAACCGTTACGGCGGCGTGTTCGACGTCGCCGCCGGCGGTGTGCTGCCCGGACTCGGCCATGTCGAGACGATTAAGCCCCAGGACGGGCAGTGGATCGTCGTCACCGCCCGCGGGCTGATCTCATCCGCGCCTTGATACAACCCTAGCGCAGCGTCATCACCGGGCAAAAGGCACGAAGTGCCGTGTTTCGCCAATGACCCGGTGATCTTATCGGGCATGCCAAAAAGTTGGATTGCCGGTCTAAGCCCAGCAATGACGGGCCATAGGTAGTCCGGCGCCTCATTCCGTGCCAATTTACCCGCTTCGATAGCGCATGATCCGGAAAAGTGGAGGCCGGTTTTCCGATAAAGATCATGCGTCACTCAATATTCCTGCCGGGGCGCAGACAAGGGAGTTGGCCGTTGAGCCCGTCGCCCATCGGCGCTGTTGCCGGCTGTGCGCGCGTTGTTGTGACGGCGCTCGCCTGCGGAGCATTTCCTGCGATGGCCGCGGCCCAATCGCCGCCGGCGGAGACGCCGCCGAAGCCGGAGATGCAGGAGAATTGTCCGGGTCTCGTCGCCGCCGACCGGCTGCCGGTCGTTCCTGCGGCCTTGCGGCTTGCCGCGGTCAACGAAGACCAGGTGCGGCTCACCTTTATCGGCCACGCCACGTTCCTGATCGAAAGCCCGCAACTCGTTCGCATCGCCACCGATTACAACGACTATGTGAAGCCGGCGGTCATCCCCGACATCGCCACCATGAATCATGCGCACGACACGCACTACACCGACCATCCCGATCCGGCGATCAAATACGTGCTGCGCGGCTGGGGCGAGAGCCCCGACAAGCCCGCCGTCTGGGATCTGAAATACCGCGACGTGCGCGTGCGCAACGTGCCGACCAATATCCGCAACTGGAGTGGCGGCACCGAACGCTACGGCAATTCGATCTTCATCTTCGAGATCGCCAATCTTTGCATCGCCCATCTCGGGCATCTGCATCACACGCTCACGCAGCAGCAACTCAACGAAATCGGCCGCGTCGACGTGGTGATGGCGCCGGTCGACGGCAATTACACGCTCGACCTTGACGGCATGATGGAGGTGCTCACCGCGCTCAAGGCGCCGCTGATCATTCCCATGCATTTCTTCGGCTGGTACACGCTCGACCGCTTTCTTGACCGGGCGCAGCAGCAATGGCCCGTGGAAAAGGCCGAAATCCCCTCGGTGGTGGTGTCGAAAACCACCCTGCCGAAGAGCCCGAAAGTCCTGGTGCTGCCGGGATTTTGAATCTTCCGCGGCCGGTCGGTATAACCTATGCACCTCAGGGTGACGGAAGAGAAAGCCGATGTTGAGCGCCGCGCAAAACGATCTCATCACCCGCACGTCGCCCGGCACGGCTGCAGGCACGCTGCTGCGCCGCTACTGGCAGCCGGCGGCCCTGGTCGACGAACTCGCCGGCAATCGCCCGGTCAAGCCGGTGCGGCTCATGGGCGAAGACCTCGTCGTGTTTAAGGACGGCAAAGGCCGCTACGGGCTGATCGGCCGTCACTGTCCGCATCGCGGCACCGACCTCGCTTACGGGCGGCTGGAGGACGGCGGCTTGCGTTGCGCCTTTCACGGCTGGCTGTTCGACGTCAACGGCCGCTGCCTGCAAACGCCGGCGGAGCCGGACAACAGCAATCTCTGCACCAACATCAAGCAGAAATCCTACCCGGTCGTGGAGAAGAGCGGCATCCTGTTCGCCTATCTCGGCCCGGGCGAGCCGCCGGCATTTCCGCATTTCGATTGCTTCGCCGCGCCGTCGACACACACGTTTGCGTTCAAGGGCATGATCGATTGCAACTGGTTGCAATCGCTCGAAGTCGGCATCGATCCGGCGCACACCTCGTTCCTGCACCGCTTCTTCGAAGACGAGGACCCGGACAAGGGTTATGGCAAGATGTTCCGGGACACGTCGAAAGACTCGGATATGCCGATAACGAAAATCATGCGCGATTTTCCCCGCCCGCGCATCGAGGTCGAGCCGACCGATTACGGCTTTCGCCTGATCACGTTGCGCCAGATCGGCGCCGACAAGGCCCATGTGCGCGTCACCAATCTGATTTTTCCCAACACCTTTATCATCCCGATGAGCCGCGAGATGACGATCTCGCAATGGCACGTCCCGATCGACGACGTGAAACACTATTGGTACGCGATCTTCACCTCGTTTGGCGCAGCCGTGGACAAGGACGAGATGCGCCGGCAGCGGCTCGAGCTCTACGAATTGCCGGATTACGTACCGCGCAAGAACAAGAGCAACGATTACGGCTTCGACCCGCACGAGCAGGAGCACGCGACCTATACCGGCATGGGGGCCGACATCAACGTGCACGATCAATGGGCCTGTGAGTCCATGGGCGCCATCCAGGACCGCACGGCGGAGCATCTCGGCACTTCGGACAAGGCGATCAGCGCCTACCGCCGCCTGCTGCGGACGGCGCTCGATCAATCCCGCGCCGGCGGCAAGCCGCTGATGGTGCTCGAGGTGGCGGAGGCGGAAAAGATCATCGGCCCGGCCTGCGTCGACGGCATCGGTCCGGCCGGCGACTGGCAAGGCTATTGGCGGCGCACGGACCGTACCCGGCAAGAAACTAAAAGCTGGACGAACGGGCACTGACGGTCACGAATGGCCTCGCGCCGCCGAGCCTCCGCGCAGAATTTTGTCGAGCGGCACGGTCTTTGGACCGACGAACAGGCGCGTCGGGCGAAGGCCGTCGCGCAGGCGATCAAGAAGCACAAGCTCGAATTGGTGCGGTTTTCATTTGCCGATCAGCACGGCGTGCTGCGCGGCAAAATCGTCGTGGCCGCTGACGCCCCCGCGATGATGCAAGCGGGCGTCACCATGACGACGACGCTCCTTGCCAAGGACACGGCGCACAAGACGGTCTATCCGGTCTTCACCCCCGGCGGCGGCTTTGCCATGGCGGAAATGCAGGGCGGCGGCGACTTCGTCATGGTCGCCGACCCGGCGACGTTCCAGGTGCTGCCGTGGGCGCCGAATACCGGCTGGCTGCTCTGCGACATCTATTTCACCAACGGCAAGAAGGTGCCGTTCTCGACGCGGCAGCTGTTGCGCGACGCGCTGACGCGGCTGCAAGCGGCGGGGTTCGATTATCTCGCCGGGCTCGAAGTCGAATTCCATCTGTTCAAGCTCGAGAATCCGCGGCTTTCGCCGGACGACGCCACCTGGCCGCCGCGCGCGCCCGAGGTGAGCCTGCTCAATCAGGGCTACCAATATCTCACCGAGTCGCGCTTCGATCAGATCGATGCCGCTCTGGAGCCGATCCGCCGCGGCGTCGCGGCGCTCGGCATGCCGTTGCGCTCGCTCGAGGTCGAGCTCGGGCCGAGCCAGTGCGAATTCACCTTCCGTCCGCAAAGCGGGTTCCCCGCCGCCGATAGCATGATTTTGTTCCGCGCCGCCGTAAAGCAGATCGCGCGCCGCCACGGCTTATTGGCGAGCTTCATGTGCCGCCCGGCGCTGCCCAATCTGTTTTCCAGCGGCTGGCATCTGCATCAGTCGCTGATCGAGCGCAAAAGCGGGCGCAACGCATTCATGGGCAATGAGCGCGACGGCCTTTCCGCGATCGGCCTGCATTATCTCGCCGGACTTCTGGCGCATGCGCGCGTGGCGGCGGCTTTCACCACGCCGACGGTCAACGGCTATAAACGCTACCGGCCTTACACGCTTGCGCCCGACCGCGCCATCTGGGCGCGCGACGATCGCGGCGTGATGGTGCGCGTGCTCGGCCAGCCCGGTGATCCGGCGACGCATCTGGAAAATCGCGTCGGCGAGCCCGCGGCCAATCCGTATCTCTATATGGCGTCGCAGATTTACGCCGGCCTCGACGGCATCGGCCGGCGTCTCGACCCCGGGCCCTCGGCGGACACGCCTTACGAGACCAAGGCTCCGCTTTTGCCGAAGACTCTCGGCGAGGCGCTTTCCGCGCTGCGCGGAAACAAAGTCTTCGAGAAAAGTTTCGGCGCCGCCTTCGTCGACTATTACGCCCGCATCAAGGAGGCCGAGCTGGCGCGCTTTGCGGCCGAAAGCAAAGAGACGGCCGAGGTGACCGCCTGGGAGCAGAACGAATATTTCGATTTGTTCTAGACGGAAGCCTTAAACGTCCACGCTCGCCGCCAGCGCATTATCCTGGATGAACTCGCGGCGCGGCTCGACGATATCGCCCATGAGCTTGGCGAACATGTCGTCGGCCTCGTCGACGACCTTGACGTTCACTTGCAGGAGCGAACGCGCATTGGTGTCGAGCGTCGTCTCCCAGAGCTGGTTGGGGTTCATCTCGCCGAGGCCCTTATAGCGCTGCATGGTCACGCCCTTGCGGCCCGCGGCCATGACCGCGTCGAACAGGCCAATCGGCCCGTGAATCGGCGTTTCCTCGTCCTTGCGGCGCAGCATGCCGGGGCGCGGATAGGTCTGCTGCAGCGAGGCGGCATGCTCGTCGAGCTTGCGCGCGTCGGCGGAGCCGAGCAGCGCCTGGTCGAGCACGGCGACTTCCTTGACGCCGCGTAAAGTGCGCTCGAAGCGGAAGCCGTCGCGGAATTCGCCCTTCCAGCCCCGCTCGGTTTCGTCGGCCAGCGCGTCGAGCCGGCGCGCGATATATTGCGCGGCCGCGGTGGCGTTTTGCGGATCGTTGAAGATGGTGGGATTGAGCACGCCGGCAATGGCGGCCTGCTCGACGACCTGGCGATTGTAGCGGCTGTGCAGTCCGGCGAGCACATGGCGGATGTTGCGCGCCTCCTCGACCAGCTCGCGTAAATCTTCATGCGCCCGCGTCTCGCCGGAATAGAGCGTGAAGACCGCATCTTCCAGGCCGCCGGCGATCAGATAATTCTCGTGCGCGCGCTCATCCTTCAGATACTGCTCGGATTTGCCGCGCGTCACTTTGTAGAGCGGCGGCTGCGCAATATAGAGATGGCCGCGGTCGATGATCTCCTTCATCTGCCGGTAGAAGAAGGTCAGCAGCAGCGTGCGGATGTGGGCGCCGTCGACGTCGGCGTCGGTCATGATGATGATCTTGTGATAGCGCAGCTTGTCGGCGTTGAATTCATCGCTGACGCCGGTGCCGAGCGCGGTGATCAGCGTGCCGATCTCCTGACTCGACAGCATCTTGTCCATGCGCGCGCGCTCGACGTTGAGGATTTTGCCGCGCAGCGGCAGCACCGCCTGAAAGGCGCGGTTGCGGCCTTGCTTGGCGCTGCCGCCGGCGGAATCGCCCTCGACGATGAACAGCTCGGATTTCGCCGGATCGCGCTCCTGGCAATCGGCGAGCTTGCCGGGTAGCGACGAGATATCGAGCGCGCCCTTGCGCCGCGTCAGCTCGCGCGCTTTGCGCGCCGCCTCGCGCGCGGCCGCCGCCTCGACGACCTTGCCGACGATGACCCTGGCTTCGCCCGGATGTTCCTCGAACCACGCCTTGAGCATGTCGTTGATCACACCCTCAACCACCGGACGGACCTCCGACGAAACCAGCTTGTCCTTGGTCTGCGAGGAGAATTTCGGGTCGGGCACTTTGATCGAAAGCACCGCGGTCAGGCCTTCCCGGCAGTCGTCGCCGGTCAGTACCACCTTCTCCTTGCGCGCGCCGCCGCCGGATTCGGCGTAGCCGGTGACCTGACGGGTCAACGCACCGCGAAAGCCGGCGAGATGCGTGCCGCCGTCGCGCTGCGGAATGTTGTTGGTGAAGCACAGCACGGTCTCGTGGTAGCCGTCGTTCCACCACAGCGCGCATTCGACGCCCATGCCGTCGCGTTCGGCCTTCATGACGATCGCCTGCGGCACCAGCGGCGTCTTGTTGCGATCGAGATATTTGACGAACGCCTCGACGCCGCCCGAGTAGCGCATCTCCTCGCGCTTCTCGACCGCATGGCGCATGTCCGAGAGGACGATGGTGACGCCGGAATTGAGGAAGGCGAGTTCGCGCAGCCGGTGCTCCAGCGTCGCAAAATCGAACTCCGTCATGGTGAAGGTTTTTTTCGACGGCAGAAAAGTGACTTCGGTGCCGCGCCGGTCGCCGGCCGGGCCGACGACGGCGAGCGGAGCGACCGCCTCGCCGTCGCGGAATTCCATGAAGTGTTCCTGGCTGTCGCGCCAGATCGTGAGCTTCAGCGAGCTGGACAGCGCATTGACCACCGAGATGCCGACGCCGTGCAGACCGCCGGATACCTTGTAGGCGTTCTGGTCGAATTTCCCGCCGGCGTGTAGCTGCGTCATGATGACTTCGGCGGCCGATATCCCCTCGCCCTTGTGGATGTCGGTCGGGATGCCGCGACCGTCGTCGCGCACGGTGCAGGACCCGTCGGGATTGAGCGTGACGACAACTTCCTTGGCGAAGCCCGCCAGCGCCTCGTCGATCGAATTGTCGACGACCTCGTAGACCATGTGATGCAGGCCCGAGCCGTCGTCGGTGTCGCCGATATACATGCCGGGGCGCTTGCGCACGGCATCGAGCCCCTTGAGCACCTTGATCGATTCCGCGCCGTAATCGGACGGTGCGACGGTGCCTGCCTTACGGGCTGGTTCGGCCATGCGAAATGCTCTCGAATCGCTTGCGGAAGGTGGGAGAATCGCTCGTTGTCTTGTACACCAAAACAGGCCTGCGTACAGGCTAAAATACCTATACATAACATATTGTCAAAACGCCATTTTTCAAGGATTCCGCACGGCGGCAAACGACCGGAAATCACGGCCCTCGAACGACGTCTTCGGGACCCCGGCGCAAGGCGCGGCGGCGGCAATTTGCCGGCCGAAAATTTTACGAAAAAGCGTGCGCGGCGCGGCGCTCTTTCACCGGCAGGCAAAATGGGCGGCTAAAGATCGGGGCGCGCTTTGCGCTGTGGCAACAGATACTCGCTATCCGGCCGGTAGTCGGGCGGCGGCTGCTGAAAATGACTGAGCGCCGCAGTCCAAAGTTCGACGCGATCGAGATCGTCACGCAGACGATTAAGGGCCTCGGACAGATTGCGGACGATCATGTCTTCCGGTTCTTCCGGCATTGTTGTGCCTTTGTTCCGCGATCGGCATTTCCTGCTCCTGCAAGGGTAAGAGACTGTTCGTCCATTTGTTCCCCAGTTTTTCCGCCAGGGAAAAGCAAACCTTACCTGTAAGTTGGAACTCTTCCCGGCCGCCGGGCGGCCGCGCTCAGTTTTGCAGTTGCAAACGGCCGGAGCGGACTTCGATCATCGCCGCATCGTCCTTGATCTCGGCGAACAATGCCGGATCGGCGCCGGTCATCCACACCTGTGCGCCGAGCAAGGCGAGTTCGGCATGCAACGCAGTGCGGCGCGCCGGATCGAGATGCGCCACAATCTCGTCGAGCAGGAGGACCGGGGCGGACGCCGTCATCTCGGCGATCAGGCGGGCATGCGCCAGCACGAGGCCGATGAGGAGAGCCTTCTGTTCGCCGGTCGAAGCGTCGGCGGCGGGAATGCTCTTGCGCGCATAGAGCACCGAAAGATCGGTGAGGTGCGGGCCGTCGAGCGTGCGCCCGGCGGCCGCGTCGCGGCCGCGGTTGTCCCGCAGTACCGCCCGATAACGTTCCTCGATTTCGACCGCGGGATGGGTCGGCAGGAGTTGCTCCATCCAGCCGTCAAGCGCGATCTCGGCCGGCGGGAAGCTCGAATCCTGGCGGCTCGCCAGCACGGCGCCGAGGCGGCGCACCGCTTCCGCGCGCAGTCCCGCCACCGCGACGGCAAGCTCCGCGGTCTCGTGTTCGACGGCGTCGAGCCAGTGCGGGTCGGGCCGGCTATCCAGCAAAAGCCGGTTGCGCGAGCGCAGCGCGCGTTCCAGCGCATTGATCCGGCCGGCATGCTCGGCGTCGACCGCAAGCGCCAGGCGATCGAGAAAGCGGCGTCGCTCCGAGGGCGCGCCGACAAAGAGCGAATCCATCGCCGGCACCAGCCAAACCACGCGCAAATGATCGACGAACGCCGCGGCCGAGGCGACCGGCTCGCGATCGATCCGGCATTTGCGTTGCGTGAGGGCGCCCTCCTCGGGCGCTCGCTCCACTCCGGTGCCCAAAGTGGCGAGCCCGAGCGCGCCCTCCACTTCGGCGGCGACCGCCCAGGAACCGTCGCCCTCCTGGAACGCCACCTCCTCGAGCGTCGCCCGGCGCAAACCGCGGCCGGGCGCCAGAAACGAAATCGCCTCGATCAGATTGGTCTTGCCGGCGCCGTTCGGCCCGTAAAGCACGATCGGCCGCGCGTCGGCTTGCAGCGTGGCCGCGCGGTAATTGCGGAAATCAGTGAGCGTTAAACGAAGGACGCGGGCCATCAGAGCATGAGAGTAATCGTCCGCCCCCGTGAAGCGAAGCGAAACGGGGGAGGGGGGACCATGCGAAGCATGGTGAAGGGGGTGCGCGGGGGAATTCCTAGGGTCGATGCCCCTACCACCGCGCTGCTGATGCAGCGCGGTCCCCCTTCCCCCTATCGCGGGGCAGGATGAAATTGCCTCAAACCCGCATGGGCATGAGCACGTAGAGCGCGCCGCGCGCCTCTTTATCCTGGATCAATGTCGGCGATCCGGGATCCGCGAGCTTGAGCACCGCGGCCTCGCTTTCGATCTGGGTCGCGATATCGAGCAGGTAGCGCGAGTTGAAACCGATATCGATCGGGTCGGCCTCGTATTCCACTTCGAGCTCTTCGGTGGCGCTGCCGGAGTCGGGATTGGTGACCGACAACAGGAGCCGCCCGGCGGTGAGCGACAGCTTCACCGCGCGACCGCGCTCGCTCGACACCGTGGAGACGCGGTCGACCGCCGCCTCGAACTCCTTTTTGTCGACGACCAGTTCCTTGTCATTGTTCAAGGGAATGACCCGCGCGTAATCGGGGAAGGTGCCGTCGATCAGCTTGGAGGTCAGGATCACCGCGCCGACGGTGAAGCGAATCTTCCCCGGCGACAGCTCGACGGCGATCTCGGCTTCGCCGTCCTCGATCAGCCGCTGGACTTCGCCGACCGTCTTGCGCGGAACGATGACGCCGGGCATGCCGGCGGCGCCTTTCGGCAGTTCGAGCTCCATCTGCGCCAGTCGATGGCCGTCGGTTGCGACCGCGCGCAAAGTCTGCGTCGGCCCGGTGCCGGCGACGTGAAGGTAGATGCCGTTGAGATAATAGCGCGTTTCCTCGGTGGAGATGGCGAACTGCGTCTTGTCGATCAGGCGCTTGAGGTCGGCGGCCTTGAGCACGAATTTGTGCGTCATTTCGCCGGGAGCGAGATCGGGAAAGTCGCTCTCCGGCAGGGTTTGCAGGGTGAAGCGCGAACGGCCGGCGCGGATCGAAAGCGCCGCACGGTCGCCCGACGATTCCAGCACGATCTGCGCGCCTTCCGGCAATTTGCGCACGATGTCGTAGAACATGTGGGCGGGAACGGTGGTCGATCCGCCGGGGCCGGCTTCGGCCGCGATCGTGTCGGTCACCTCCAGATCGAGATCCGTGGCCTTGAGGCTGAGCTTCGATCGGTCGGCGCGCAGCAGCACGTTGGCGAGGATGGGGATGGTGTTGCGCCGTTCCACCGCGCGATGCACGTGGCCAAGCGACCTCAGCAATTCCGAACGCTCTACGGTGACCTTCATCGCAAGACCCGCTCAAAAGCCCGTTCACACGGGGGTAGCAAAAGTGGCGCGGCGCGGCGCTTTCGGCAAGGGTTGCGCGCGGCCCGTGGGGCTTTTTCCCTCGTTTCGCACAGCAATAACGCGGTCAGGGGCGGCACGTTCGCGGCTCATGTCTGGCGTCCGGCGCGGCGGCGGGCCAATCGGTCCGCCGTCAATCCTGGAGCTGGCGCTTGAGCGCCTCGATCTCTTCGGCGAACGCGCTGTCGTTGCCGGCGAGCGCTTCGATCTTGCGCACGGCGTGCAGCACAGTCGTGTGGTCGCGCCCGCCGAAGCGCCGGCCGATCTCGGGCAGCGAGCGCAGCGTCAGGATTTTCGCCAGATACATCGCCACCTGGCGCGGACGCACCACATTGGCCGTGCGCCGGGACGACAGGAGGTCGGCGCGACTGACGTTGTATTGCCGGGCAACGACGCGCTGGATGTCCTCGATCCGCACCCGTTTCGGTTCGGCCGGCCGGATCAGGTCGCGCATTTCGCGTTCGGCCATCTCCAGCGTCACCGGCTGGCCGGTGAGCTTGTTGTGGGCGAGCAGGCGATTGACGGCGCCTTCGAGGTCGCGGCCGTTATGCGTCACCGACTTGGCGATGAACGCCAGAACCGGCGCCGGGACTTCGAAACCGGGGTGATGGCTGCACGCCGCCGCAACCCGGCTTTTGAGGATTTCCAGGCGCAATTCCTCGCCCAGCGAGCCGATCTCCACCACCAGGCCGCCGGCAAGCCGCGAGCGCACGCGGTCATCGAGGCTTTCGAGATCGGCGGGCGGACGATCGCTGGCGATCACCACCTGGCGGCCGGCGTCGATCAGCGTATTGAGGGTGTGGCAAAATTCGGCTTGGGTCGATCGGCCCTGGAGGAATTGCATGTCGTCGATGATCAGGACATCGATGGCGCGCACCGCCTCCTTGAAAGCCAACGTCGTCTGGCTGCGGAGCGCCGAAACGAAGCCGTACATGAACCGTTCGGCCGTCAGATAGAGCAATTTGCGATCGCTGCCATTGCCGGCCCAGGTGATCGCCTGCAACAGGTGGGTCTTGCCGAGTCCGACGCCAGCATGAACGTAGAGCGGATTGAACATCAGCGCGTCGCCGTGCCGGGTGGTCGCCACCTGCTTCGCCGCGGCATGGGCGAGCGTGTTCGATCGGCCGACGATGAAGGTCTCGAAGGCAAGCCGCGGGTCGAGCGGCGACCCGCTGAGGGCTTCGTGCACCGACATAAAGGGCACGCTCCCGCGCAGGCCGGCGCCGTTTTGCGCCGTGTCGTGCGCCGCGCGCTGGGGCAGCGGGGCCTCCGGCGGCTTGGGCTTGATCGCCAGCGGGCGGATCGCTGCTGACCGGACGCTCAGTTCAAGGCGAGTGATCGCGGGCTCTTCCGACTGCCAGTTGCTCAGCACGCGCTCGCTGTAATGCGATTGAATCCAATTGCGCAGAAAGCGCGTCGGCACCGACAGCCGCACGCCGCCGTTCTCGATGGCCTCGAGTTCCATGCGCGCGAACCAGCTGGTGAACACGTCATCGCCGAGTTCAACGCGAAGGCGGCTCTTCACCCGCTGCCAGCGCTCCTGGTCCATGCTCGTCATGGGTCTGCTTATCCGGGGGAAAGACTGAAAGCGAGCAACTCGGGCGCGATACGCTCACCATGCCCCCCATCGGGGAAACGCAACTTGTGCATCGCGTGGTGAGGTTGGCGGCGTATGCGGCAAATGAAATGCAGACGCCGTCGGGAGCCGTTCAACCGCTGGAGGTGATCGTTGCTCGACGATCGCGGCACGGCGCCGGTGCAGGGACGAATCCCATGCGCCGGGCGACTCTTGATGAAGAAACCGTAGTTCTTCGTATCGGTTGGCGGATTATCATTGTCATTTGCCCCACTTCCACCGCTCCCACTCGATGGTGATCGCTGCTGTGCCGCCCGCTTCCCGCGAGACTGCGCCAGGCCTGCTATTTGCGTTTCTGCTTCACGCGCCCTGCCAAATCCTCGGCAGGTTCTTCCCACCCCAATCGCGACGTTGATGACCCGCGCGACACTTTATTGGACACGACTCTCCTGCACCCATACGTCGATGAGTTTGGTCAGGACCGATTTTTGAAAACCCTTCGGAGACCGAAGAATTAAAACGCTATCACGCTGTTTCCGGCCCGCAACCGCAAAAAAACCTCGCCAACATTGGGCTTTCACAAGCTGCGGGGGCCGCGCGGTGCACGAGCCGCTGTACAAGACTTTGACTCAACGGGCCGATTCACAATTCTGTGACAATCGCACCCAGTCTCAAATCGACAAAATCGCGCACCGGAGCAAATAAAATTGCACACATCGAATTTGCCGCGGACTCAAAGCCCATCGCTTCGTATGAGTTATAACCCTTTCATCGCGCATCAATTCTTTTGCGCAAGTTTCAAGGGTAGCCCCGCGGTCGTTCACACGGAGCAAATAAAAACTTCACATGTCCGACACGCGGAATGTAGCGGGATACTGCGACAGGCAATTTTGCAGTTTGCCGTGACAATTCTGCAACAGATTGACGGCGTCTCGCCACAAGCGTGCGCTTGCGAACCCAACGTGATGCCGCGCGCGCCGGATTTCAATGCGGCGCGGCGGCGCGGTACGTCACATGTGCAGTGAGGGGCTTGCGTCGATGCAAGCCGGCGGCAACGGCTACGATTTGCCGAGTTCGGCGATCCGATGAGCGAGCCGCGAGACTTTGCGGCGCGCTGCATTGCGGTGCACGATATTTTTTTGCGCCGCGCGAATGATCACCGGTTCGGCTTCGGCCATGGCGGCGAGCGCGCGGGATCGATCGCCGGCGGCGATCGCTTCCTCGACCTTACGTACAGCTCTGCGTAGGCGCGTGCGGCGCGTCCGGTTGACCACGGTCCGTCGCGCGCTTTGTCGTGCGGCCTTCTTGGCTGATTTTGTATTGGCCATGCGTCTTGCGTTCGAAAGCTTTGTGAAGCGGCGCTTATAGGGGCGGGCAGGGCCCACGTCAACGCCGCCGGGGGACCGGTCCCGCCGCCGGCGCCCCAAGGAACGACGGTGCTGCTGCCGGCGCATATATTGCCATCCGCAGACGTCGGCGCCTTTCCGGCGTACGTCCGCGCGATGGGCATCCGTCGCCCATCGGACCGATGAACCTGATGCAGCGAGCGAGCGCTCCGCCGATGGAGTTCAGCCGCTACGAAGGCAGGGCCGCCACCAAAATGATAGAGCACAAATCGATTCAATCTGAAGCGATTGCGCTCTAGGTCCGGAAGCGGCCGGTAGTTCCGGCTGCATAGCCGCATCAGAGATAGCGGCGCAATTGCTCGGCCGCAGCCTCGGGCGTCTGCTTCAGGTTGAATGGTGCGACGAAGTGGCCGTCCTTGTCCATCAGGTAGACGACGGCCGTGTGGTCCATCGTGTAGTCGCCGTCCTTCAGCGGAACCTTCTTGGCGTAGACCCGATAGGCTTTGATCGCCGCTTCAACGGCTGCCGGATCGCCGGTCAGCCCGCGCAGATGCGGATCGAAGTTCGAAAGGTAATCCTTGAGCGCCGCCGGTGTATCGCGTTCCGGATCGACGGTGATGAAAATGGCGCCGGTGCGATCGGCGTCGCTGCCGAGCTTCTTGATGACTTCGGAAATCTCGAAGAGGGTCGTCGGGCAGATGTCGGGGCAGTGGGTGTAGCCGAAAAAGACCAGGAACGGCCGTCCCTTGAAGTCCTGGTCGCTGACCGGCTTGCCGGTCTGGTCCGTCAGGTGGAACGGGCCGCCGACGGCGGCGATCGCCGGCCCGACCGACGATCCCGAGCGTGCGGTGAAGTAGACGATGGCGCCGAATACCAGAACCAGCCCGCAGACGAACGCGGCCAGGATCGGCAAGACGCTGGCGGGTCGCAGTCTCGCGCTCACACTATCCTCCGTCAGCCGAAGCAGGCAACGAAGCCGGCGCGGATGGTCTCGAAGAACACCGCCGTGCCGTAAGAGGCCCAGAGCCAGAGAGTGCCTGCAAGCGCAATTATAACGGCTGCGCCCGCCAGAAAGAGCGGCCGCGACATCAGGCGAGGTGCGACAGTCTCGCGCATTCCCCGCTAGATAGGCCGCAACGCTGCCGCCGACAACTGCGCTAGGTCCCTGGGTTGTTTACCGGCAGGTATTGTAGAGCGCGGCGAGTTCGCGGCCGCGAAGCGCGATGATCTGCGGCGTCAGACCGCCATGCCGCTCGATCCAGCTCCGGATTTGCGGCGGGTAGATCCGCATCACCAGCCGCGTGCCGGCCCGCGTCGGCACCAGAGAACGCCGGGCGTCATCGTAATAGGAGGCGGCGTGGAACCCAAGCACGGCACGTTGCGTCACGCAAACCCGGTCGCGCGGAATGAAGGCGGTGAATAAGGTGCATGCCGAAAGGCATGGCCCGTCGATGATCAGACGTTCGCCGGAGGCGCGCATGTCGTGGAACTTGCGAAGATAGGCGGTGATTTCGCCCCCCGGATCGTTGGTGACGCGCACGTCGGCAAAAGCCAAGGTAGTGACGAGGGCCGACGCGAGCGCGCCGGCCAAAGCTGCCTGCCATTTCATGTTGACGTCCTTTCCCCGTTGCGCCGACCATCCTTTGCCATTGTGGCGAGAGTTCGGAAAGGCGTGCCTTCCATCTTGTCATGGCCTGCTTTTTTCGCTTTCGGGAACTCTGCCAATTGGATTTGACGGCGTAACCCTGCGCGATCGGGGGCCTCGGCCGGAGCGGATAGGCGCGCCTTGCCGCGGTAATGCTATAGTGACTCGATTGAAACCCAGGGAACGATCGGCCGGATTCATGGACACGTCAGTTTCGCGAAAAACCAACGTCACCGATTTCTCCACAGCTTACTATTTGCTCGAAGGCCTGAAAGAAATCGGCATCGACTATCTCTTCTGTAATCTCGGCACCGACCACGCACCGATCATCGAGGAAATGGCGCATCGTCGCTCGCGCGGCGAGGCGATGCCGAAAGTCCTGCGCTGCCCGCACGAGAACACCGCCGCCCATATGGCCGGAGGCTATGCGCTGGTCACCGGCCGAGGCCAGGGTGTGCTCGTGCATGTCGATGTGGCACCGCCAATGCCGCGAACGCCATGCACAATCTTTACCGCAGCCGGCTGCCGGTGCTGCTGATGGCCGGCAAGGCGCCCTACACCTCGCACGGGGAATTGGTCGGCACGCGCGACACGCACGTGCATTTCGTGCAGGAGCCGTTCGATCAGGGGAGCCTGGTGCGGCCCTATACCAAGTGGGAGTGGACGCTGCCGTCCGGCGTCGTCGTCAAGGAGGCGCTGCAGCGCGCCTATTCGATCATGCAAAGCGAGCCGCGCGGGCCGGTCTATCTGATGATGCAGCGCGAGACGCTCACCGAGTATTGGGGTGCGGACGAGATTCACCGTTATCCCGGCGACCGCTACGGCGCGACCGCAAGCGGCGGCGCCGATCCCAAGCTCATTACCGCGCTCGCCGACCGGTTGCTCGCGGCGGAAAATCCGATCCTGATCACCGGCTATGGCGGCCTCGACGCGCTTGGCGCGCAGAAGATCGACGAGCTCGGGCAATTCGCCGGCATGGCCGTCTTCGAAGCGAACTCGAAAAGCAACATCTCATACGAGAGCCCGTGCTTCGCCGGCTTTTCGCCCGACGATTCCTTGCCCGACGCCGATTTCGGCATGCTCGTGGACGTCGAGGTGCCGTGGTTCCCCGCCGAAGTGCAACCGAACGAAAACTCGTTCTGGGTCCACATCGACGTCGACGTCCTCAAGCTCGGCTCGCCGATGTGGACGTTCCCGGGGCATTTACGCCTGCAGGGCAACAGCGGCCGCATCCTCGATCAGTTGCTGACGGAGCTGAAGGACAAGGCGACGCCGCGCTTCAAGGCCGCCGCCGCGGCGCGCCTGCAACGTCTGCAAGCCGCTGGCGCGGCGCGGCGCGAGCACGCGGCCGCGCTCGCGGCGGACCGGGGCAAGCCCGGCGCGATCAATCCGCATTATCTGATGGCCGAGCTCGGCAAGGTGCTCGATGACGAGGACATCATTTTCAACGAAGCGGTCACCAACACGCCGGCGGTGCTGATGCAGATACCGCGCCGGCGGCCCAATACCGCCTTCAACACCAACGGCGCCGGGCTCGGCTGGTCGGGCGCCATGGCGCTCGGCGCCAAGCTTGCCGCCCCGAACCGCACGATGGTGCAGATCGCCGGCGACGGCAGCTTCTATTTTTGCAATCCGTGCTCGGTCTTTGCGGTCTCGCAGCAATACCGCCTGCCGATCTTTGCCATTGTGCTCGACAATTCGGGCTGGTCGGCCGTGAAGCAATCGACGCTGCGCGTTTTCCCCAAGGGCGACGCCAATTCCGCCAACGAATTCGAGGCCGAGCTCGCCACGGTGGCCGAGTTCAGCAAAGTCGCCGAGGCCTTCGGCGCCTACGGAGAAAAGATCTGCGACCCCGCCGAGGTTCCGGCCGCGATCGCGCGTTGCGCCAAGGAAGTCCGCGGCGGCCGCTCCGCGCTGCTCCACGTCCGCGTCACGCGGATGTGACGCGGTTGCCCGGCGGTGACGCGCTTCAGGCGTGATAATCCGCCGCCGCGGTCTCATCGATGCGTTTGCCGCCGGCGGCGTTGAACAGCGGCGTCAACACGATCGCGATCGCGAGGTTAAGAACGACAGTGTAAAGCGCGGTGTAACCTGGGAAGGTGAAGTCGCCGATCTTAAGCGGGTAGTTCGGAGAATTCACGGCGACGAACATCGCGGTGCCTGCGGCGATCCCTACGGCCCAACCGACGAACAGCGCCCAATCGTTGAACCAGCGCGTATAAACGCCGAGCATGAGTGACGGCAGCGTCTGAATAATCAGAATGCCGCCGAGGAGTTGCAGGTAGATTGCGAATTGCGTCGGTACAAAAATGATGAAGATGAGCGCGCCGAATTTGACGATCAGCGACACCCATTTGGCGATCTGCGATTCCTGCCGATCCGTCGGATGGGCGTTGATGAACTCGCGGTGGATATTGCGGGTGTAGAGGTTGGCCGCGGCGATCGACATGATCGCCGCCGGCACCAGCGCGCCGATGCCGATGGCGGCAAAGGCGATGCCGACGAACCATGACGGGAAGCTGTGCAAGTACAAAGCCGGCACGGCGAAGTTAGGGCCGAACTGTTTGAAACCGGCGGCGTATTCGGGCAGCGCGCCGACGCCCGCGGCAAGCGCAAAGAAGCCGACCAGCGCCAATAAGCCGAGCATGAACGAGTAGCCCGGCAAGAGCGCCGCGTTGCGGCGGATGGCGTGGCCGCTGCTCGCACTCAAAATGCCGGTGATGGAGTGAGGATAGAGGAACAGCGCAAGCGCCGATCCGAGCGCTAGCGTCGCGTAATAGCCGTAGGCGCCCGTGCTGTGGACGCCGGGCGCCGCGAGCAACCGTTTCGCTTCCGGTACCGCTGCAAAGATCTTGCCGAAGCCGCCGAGCTGGATCGGCACGAAGATAACGGCGGCGAAGGCGGTGATGTAGATCAAGATATCCTTGACGATGGCAATCGAGGCCGGCGCGCGCAGGCCGCTCGAATAGGTGAAGGCCGCGAGAATGATGAAAGCGATGATCAGCGGCAGATCGCCGATATAACCCGAGCTTGGCACGCCGAGTGCGCCGATGACGACCTGCAAGCCGACCAGTTGCAGGGCGATGTAGGGCATGGTCGCGACGATGCCGGTGACCGCCACCGCCAGCGCCAGCCAGCGGTTGCCGAAACGGCCGCGCACGAAGTCCGCCGGCGTGATGTAATTGTGCTTGCGGCAGACATGCCACAGTCGCGGGAAGACCAGAAACAAGATCGGATAGATCATGATGGTGTAGGGAACCGCGAAGAACGCTATCGCGCCGGCGCCGAAGGCGAGTGCCGGGACGGCGATGAAGGTATAGGCCGTGTAGAGGTCGCCACCGACCAGGAACCAGGTGATGATCGTGCCGAAGCGGCGCCCGCCAAGGCCCCATTCGTGCAGCTGATCGAGGTCGCCCTTGCGCCAATGGGCGGCGATAAACCCCAGCCAGGTGATGAACGCGAACAGCAGGATGAATATGATCAGCGCGGTCCAGTTCACGTCCTGCACGATATCCCCCCGATTTTTTCCCTGCGATCTCTTGGTTTGTCGACGTGCAGTGCCGCTAGTCGTCGGTGGCGAAATACACGATGGCCGTGAGAATGGCCGCGACGATCACGCAACCGAGCTGATACCAATAGAAGAACGGCATGCCGATGAAGGACGGCTCGACCTTATTGTAGAAAGGCGGCCAAAGCACCGCGATGAATTGAATGAGGAAGAGCAGGTACCACCAGCTCCATCCGCTCCGCCGCTCGCTTGGCTGGTTCATGGCGTTCCCTCCTCGAGGTTGTCGGTCAGTTTCGCAGACCTCTGGAGCGGGCGATGGGAATCGAACCCACGACACTCAGCTTGGGAAGCTGATGTTCTACCACTGAACTACGCCCGCCAACGTCATCAGCATAGCGAAGCGCAACGACGCCCGGCAAGGGCGCAAACGGGATCGATAGGCGCGAGGGAGCGAGGCGCTTTTTAAGCCGCGACGACGGCGGCGAGGAACTTTTCCATTTCCGCCGAGAGGCGGCTGCCGTCCTGCGAGAGCGTCTGCGCCGAGGTGAGCACCTGCGCGGACGCCGCGGTGATTTCGGCGGCGCTGTCGTTGACTTCGGCGATGTTGGCAGTGACGTGGGCGGCGCTGCCGGCGGCGGCCTGGACGTTTTGCGCGATCTGCGCCGTGGTCGTCGCCTGCTGCTCTACGGCCGACGTGATTGCCGCCGCGATGTGCGAGATGCGCCCGATCGTCGCGCCGATTTCCTTGATGATGGCGACGGAATCCTGCGTAGCCGCCTGCACGCCGGCGATCTGCACGCCGATCTCTTCGGTCGCCTTCGCGGTCTGCGCCGCGAGCGCCTTGACCTCCTGCGCCACCACGGCGAAGCCCCGGCCGGCGTCGCCCGCCCGCGCCGCCTCGATGGTGGCATTGAGCGCCAGGAGGTTGGTCTGTTCGGCAATGGCGGTGATCAGATTGACGACGTCGCCGATGCGGCCGGCCGCCCGCGTCAACTCGGCGATCCGCGCGTCGGTTTTTTCCGCCTGCGCCACCGCTTCGAGCGCGATCCGCGTCGAGTCTTGGACCTGGGCGCTAATTTCGCCGAGCGAGGCGATCAGCCGCTCGGTGGCAAACGAGACCGACTGCACATTCTCCGAAGCGCGCGTGGAGGCCGACAGAACCTTGCCCGACAAATCCCGCGTCGCTCCCGCGGTCGCGCTCAAGCCCTCCGCGGCCGCTTCGAGCTCGGTCGATGAGGCGGAAACCGAGCGGACGACGCTGGCCACGGTGGTCTCGAAGGCGCTGGCGAGCGCGTGCATGTCGGCTTTGCGCTGCTCGGCCGTCCGCCGCGCCGTTTCCTTCTCCGCGGCCTCCAGTTGCTCGATGCGGATCAGCTTCTCCTTGAAGGTTTGCGCCGCACGCGCGTTGCCGCCGACCTCGTCGCGGCGGCCGATGTAGGGGACCTCGATTTCCTTGTTGCCGCGGGCGAGCTCCATCAGCACCTCGCCGATGCGCCGGATCGGCCGGCTGATGGCCACCCCGCCGAACAAAGCGACGCCGCCGAGGACGAGGATGACGAACAGGCCCATGCTGAGATTGAGGCGGCTGACATCCCTCATCTGCGCATCGGCTTGCGCCTTGCGTTGCTCGGCCGCTCCGATCAATGCGACGGTCATGGTCTCGATCAACGCATTTATGTCGTTGCCGAGGTCGCCGCTGCGTTTGATTTGCTCTACCGTGTCGCCGTAATCCTTCGCCGCGGCGGCGAGATCGCCGACGACGCCGACATAGCTTTTGACCAGCCCGGCGAGCTTCTCCAGCGGCCTCTTGTCGGTCGGATCGTCGATGATTTCGAGCGCGATCTCGATGTGTCCGGCCGCCGCCGTCTCGTCGGCGATCAATCTGTTGAGCGCTCGCTCGATCTCGCTTGGCGCGATGGCAAGGCGGATTTCGCGCGCCTCCAGTTGCATGCTGCGCAGATCGTCGGCGGCGCGCAGGGCTTCGATGGCGGCAAGCTGCCTGTTGTCGGCGGCGATCCGCTGCCGTCCGGCGGCGTAGTCGCCGTATTGTTGATGGGCCAGCATTGCGGCCACCAGGAGCACGCCGACGCCGGCCCAGATGGCAAGCTTGGTGCGAATGGAGAAGTCGTAGGCGGCCATCGGGCGGCTCTGTGGCAGTCGCGGCTTGATTGATGCGGCCGGTTGGTTAATTCGCGGTAAAATGATGCGGCCCGGCATGGTAAAATCGTTTGTCGCGCACGGAAAATGAGCCCAACCGGTGATTTCGCGGGGCGCGGGCGGAGCGACCGGCGCGGGGCTAAAGGCGCGTCGAGCGGATGGTCAGTCCCGGCCGAACTGCCGGCGCAGCTCGGTTTTCGCCTGTTCGAGCGTTCGGCGCCGTCCGGCGGACAAATTCCTGCCGGCGCGATTGATGTAGAACACCAGCATCGACAGCGCCGAGCGGTAGGGCTCCGCCTTGCGCCGCCGGCTCCGCTCCGCCGAACGCTTGAGCGAAGCGGCGATGCGTTTGGGGTCCTGCAAGCTGAAAACGCCGCTTTCGAGATCGAGGGCGTCGCTCTCTTTGGTCACGCGGCCGGACCAATAGCGCGTCGTCTTGCGCCGGGACGTCTTGGCGCGGCGCAATTTTTGCGCGGTCGCCTTGCGCCTGGCCGCTGTCGGGGCCATGGGGAAATTCCTTGCAACGCCGAACACGAATAAAAATAGGCAAACGCCGCTTTGGTTCCGTCGCTTGCTACGGCAGCATCAGAGGCGCGCCTAATCCGGGCTCGGCCGTCACCTCGCTTTTTCCAGACTGCTGGGAAGATCCGGCGCGTCGGAATCGTGCACCGCGACGCCGACCATCGGGTCGATCGATGCCTCCCACGGCCGCCGCTCGAGCGTGCGCAACGTGTCTTCGTAGCCGGCTTTCCAGCGCCGGTGAATGCCCGAGGTGGTGAAATCGATCTCGCGGAGCATGTCTTCATTTCCGGCCGACGCGGCGTTGATGCGCACGATGTGCATGAACGTGCCGCAGCCATAGCCGGCCATCTCTTTGACTTCCGGAGTGTTGCGCTGCTCCTCCGGCAGCATGCGCACCAGTTCGCGCACCATGTGCCGGAGCTGGTGGATATGCTCCTGACGCGGAATGTGACTGTCGGCGCGGCTGGCATACTGAATGTCGATCTGCCGGCTCATCACCTGCAGGACCGAATCCGGCTCCGGTCCGGCGATCGGGAATATCTGGACGGAGAACACGACCGAGTCTAGCCGCGGATTGTCGTCGAACACCACTTCGATCGGCGTATTGGAGTAGAGCCCGCCGTCCCAGTAAGGATCGCCGTCGATGCGGATCGCCGGGAATCCCGGCGGCAATGCGCCGGAGGCAAGGACGTGATCGAGCGTGATCGGTAGGTTGCGGCTGTCGAAATAGTGCATCTTGCCGGTCCGTACATTGACCGCGCCCACGGTCAGGCGCAGCTGCTTGGAATTGATGCGCTCGAAATCGACCACGCTGCTCACGGTCTTGCGGAAATCCTTGATCGTATAGAACGCCGCCTGCTCGATGCCGACCGATGCGTTGAGGCCGCCGAAAGTGATAGCGTGATTGGGCGCGTAATAGCCGGAGATGCCTTGAATGAGGGTCGCCATATAGGCGCTGGTGGCGGCGGCCTGTTCGCCGAACAAGGTTTCGTGCCACTGCGGTTTCCGCTCCAGCCGGTCCCAGAATTCCCGCAGGCGATCGAGTCGCGAACCGATTTCGTTGCCGGCGATGATGGCGCCGTTGATGGCGCCGATCGAGGTGCCGACGACCCAGTTCGGCTCTATGCCGGCTTCGTGCAGCGCCTGATAGACGCCGCCCTGATAGGCGCCGAGCGCGCCGCCGCCCTGAAACACCAGCACCACCTGGCCCGGCAGCTTGGGCGGCTCTTTCACCGCGCCCGCGGGTTTATGTTCGACGTAAATATCGTTCATGACCTTCTCTCCCACTCAAACGATTGGCCTTAATTGGGCGGCGCCCGGGAGATGCGCGGTGCGCATTCGACCTGCAGCGGACTGTTTTTTGTTCAGCGGTGTGATTGTCCAATTGACGGAACGCGTCTCTTTTTTTTGGGCATTATGCCGTTAACAGGCAGACCGGTAAACTTGAAATGACATAAGCGTAATGACTTGAGCTTGACTCAGCCTTGAATTTTCGGCGCCGCTGTCCGCGATCACGCCTTGAGCGCGCGTTCGAGCAAGGTGCCGACGAGGCTGCGGCGATACGCGCCGCTGGCGTGAATGTCGTCCGGCGGATCGATCGCGCTACGCGCGGCGGCCGCGGCCGCGGCGATCGTTGTCTCGTCGATCGCGTTGCCGTTGAGGGCGTTCTCGGCGGCGCGAAGGCGGAGCGGCCGGTCGGCGACGCCGATGACGCCGATATGGGTGTTGCGCGCCTTGCCGCCGTTGTCGCGGTCGTAGAATGCGGCCACGCCGGCGAGGGCGAAATCGCCCTGGCGGCGGGCGAACTCAACAAAGCCGAAGCGCCGCCCCGCGGGCCACGGCGGCAGCCGGATTTCGGTCATGACCTCGGCGGGCGTGAGCGCCGTCGTCAACGTGCCGAGGAAGAAGTCCGCGGCCGCGATGGTGCGGGCGCCGGCCTTGCCGACGGCGGTCATCTCGGCCTCGCAGGTGACGGCGATGCCCGGCATTTCCGCGGCGGGATCGGCATGCGCGATGCTGCCGCCGACGGTGCCGCGATTGCGGATCTGATAATGCGCCACATGGCTGACGGCCGCCACCAGGAGCGGATGTGCCGCGCGCAAGCGGGCATCGTCGAGGATGTCGCACCAGCGGACCATGGCGCCGAGCGTGACGCCTTCGTCCGCTATCTTGATCTGCCGCAGCTCGTTGAGTTTGCCGAGGTCGACGATCAAGGACGGCGCGGCAACGCGGAACGCCAGCATCGGCAAGAGGCTTTGGCCGCCGGCGAGCGGCTTCGCCTCGCCGCCATGCGCCGCTAAAAGCGCGACCGCTTCGGCGACGGTCGCCGGGCGGGCATAGTCCAAGGGCGGTAGCTTCATGGCCGCCAACGTCCCGGATTGCGGCAACAACAACGGCTACATGGCTTGGTAGCACCGCGCTCCGCGAGGGGTCAAACCCGGCGAAGATGCGCCTTCGTCTCGACTTTTCGCCGCGATCCCGGTAAGCGGGCCGCTCCGGTGCAAGGTGCTGATCGCGATCCATGCGAATTGTCCCGACATCATGCCGCGGCTGTTACCGCTTGCCGGCGCAAGCGCTCTTGGCCTGTCTTATCGGCGCGCTTGTTTGGTTTGCGGCCGGCGAGCGGGTGGCGGTCGCCGCCGGCGAGACGGCCACGCCGCCGCGCGCCGTCGCCGTGCCGGGTTTCTGGGACCCGCGGCGGCGGCCGGAACGGCCCGATCTGTCGCGCATCGGCACGATCCGCTTCCTCACCGATCTCGATTACCCGCCATTCGATTATCCCGGCGCCGACGGCAATCCGGCCGGATTCAACGTCGAGCTGGCGCGGCTGATTTGCGACGAGATCAAGGTGAGCTGCACCATCCAGGCGCGGCCGTTCGGCACGCTGATCGACGCGCTCAACGATAATCGCGGCGACGCCGTGATCGCTTCGATCGCGCCGACCGCCGAGACGCGCCGCCGCGCCGATTTCAGCGATCCCTATTACCGCACGCCCGCGCGCTTCGTGGCGCGGGTCGACAGCCCGATCGGCGACGTGCTGCCGGAACGGCTCGAAGGCATGAAGATCGCGGTGATCGCCGGCACCGCGCACGAAGCCTTTCTCAAGGCGATGTTCACCGAGGCCGAGTTGCGGCCCTATCCCAACGCGGAAGCTGCGCGCGAAGCGCTGCGCCGCAAGGACGTCGATCTTTTGTTCGGCGACGGCATCGCGCTCGCCTTCTGGCTCAACGGCAGCGATTCAGCGGGCTGCTGCGCCTTCCGCGGCGGACCGTTTCTGGAGAGCCGCTATTTCGGCGAAGGCGTCGGCATTGCGGTCAAGCGCGGCAACGATCTGTTACGGCTGTCCCTGAACTGGGCCTTGTTCCAGCTATGGGAGAAGGGAAGCTTCACCGATTTGTGGCTGCGTTATTTCCCGATCAGCCCGTTTTGATTCCATGACGACCGATAGGGGTCTATGGATTTCAATGATGACGGCCGATTCCAATGAAAATCCGGCGCAATTGCGCGAGTTCGCGGAACAGTCGCACGCCTGGCCGTTCGAGGAGGCGCGCAAGATCGTCGCGCGACTAAAGCAGAAGCCGAAGGACGAGGTGATTTTCGAGACCGGCTACGGCCCCTCCGGCCTGCCGCATATCGGCACCTTCGGCGAGGTCTTGCGCACGACCATGGTGCGTCACGCCTTCCGCGTGCTCACCACGGACAAGATCAAGACGCGGCTGATCGCGTTCTCCGACGACATGGACGCTTTACGCAAAGTGCCCGACAACATCCCCAACAAGGAGATGGTTGGAAAGCATCTCGGCCAGCCGCTGACCGGGGTGCCCGATCCGTTCGGCACGCATGAAAGCTTCGCCGCGCACAACAACGCGCGGCTGCGCGCCTTTCTCGATCAATTCGGCTTCGACTACGAATTCATGTCGTCGACCGCCTGCTACACGTCCGGGCGTTTCGACGCGGCGCTGCTCAACGTGCTCGCGCATTTCGATAAGGTGATGGCGATCATGCTGCCGTCGCTCCGCGAAGAGCGCGCCGAAACTTATTCGCCGTTTTTGCCGATCTCGCCGCAAACCGGCGCGGTGCTGCAGGTGCCGGTTGTGGCGCATGATGCGCAAGCGGGAACCATCACCTACCAGGATCCCGATACGCAAAAGCCCGTCACCACGCCGGTCACCGGCGGGCGTTGCAAATTGCAATGGAAACCGGATTGGGCGATGCGCTGGGTGGCGCTCGGCGTCGATTACGAGATGGCCGGCAAGGACCTGATCGATTCGGTCAAGCTGTCGGGGCAGATTTGCCGGACGCTGGGCGGTGTGCCGCCGGAAGGGTTCAACTACGAGCTCTTCCTCGACGAGAACGGCCAGAAAATCTCCAAGTCGAAAGGCAACGGGCTCACCATCGAGGAGTGGCTGCGCTATGCCAGCCCGGAGAGTCTGGCGTTGTTCATGTATCGCGAGCCGAGGGCGGCGAAGCGGCTCTATTTCGACGTCATCCCGCGCCACGTCGACGAGTATCAACAATTCCTCGACGCCTATCAGCGGCAGAGCTGGAAGGAGCGGCTCGCCAATCCGGTCTGGCACATCCACGGCGGCGCGCCGCCGCAGATCGATCATCCGGTGACCTTCGGCATGCTCATTTCGCTGGTCACCGCCTCGAATGCGGAAAATGCCGATACGCTTTGGGGCTTCATCGGCTGTTACCGCGCGGGCGTGACCCGGCAGACGCATCCGCATCTCCAGGCGCTGGTCAATTACGCCATCCACTATTTCCGCGATTTCGTGCTGCCGGCGAAAAAATTCCGCGAGCCGAGCGCGATCGAGCGCGCGGCGCTGATCGATCTGCGCGATGCGCTGTCGCAGCTGCCCGCGGACGCCTCCGCGCAAGCGATCCAGGACGTGGTCTACGAGGTCGGCCGCCGCGAGCCGTTTTTGGACGAGAAGAAAAAAGCCAAGGACGGCAAGCCCGGCGTGTCGCTCGACTGGTTCAACATGCTCTATCAGGTGCTGCTCGGCCAGGAGAAAGGCCCGCGCTTCGGCTCTTTCGTCGCCGCCTACGGCATCCAGAACACCATCGACATGATCGACGGCGCGCTGGCGCGGAGCGCATGACGCAATCCTTATCCTCCCTGCACGGAGTGCGGGGGAGGGGGACCATGCGAAGCATGGTGGAGGGGGCGTGCGGCGCTGGGGGCAAGGGTTGCGATTCACGCCCCTTCCACCGCGCTAACGCGCGGTCCCCCTCCCCCGCTTCGCGGGGGAGGATAAGATCACTGACTCGCCCACAAAATGCGCGCGATCCAGAGCACGTCGGCGGCAGCGACGGTGCGGTCGGCATGCTCGGCATTGAGCGAGGACAGCTCGATCGATTTCGCGGTCCGGCGCTTGAGCTCTTTCGCCATCATCTCGCCGCTACTGGTCTTGACCACGACGCGGTCGCCGCGACGGATCGGCGCCGCCGGCGATACCAGGATCACATCGCCGTCGCGGTAGGCCGGCTCCATCGAGTGGCCGGAGACTTCGAGCGCGTAGGCGTGCGTGTCGCTGACCGCGGGAAAGGCAATCTCGTCCCAGCCTTCGCCGACCGGGAAGCCGCCGTCGTCGAAATAGCCGCCGGCGCCGGCCTCGGCGAAGCCGAGCAGCGGCACCGCCCGCGTCGCCGGCCCGCCGCCGGAGCCGATCAATGCGACGAAGATCTCGATCGTCGTGCCGGTCGCGGCGAGCGCCTTGGCGATCGACTCGGTCGAGGGCCAGCGGGCGCGGCCTTCGGCAGTGACGCGTTTGGATTTGTTGAAGGTGGTCGGGTCGAGGCCGGCGCGCTTGGCAAGCCCCGAAGCGGACAATCCGGCACGGGCCGCCAGACGATCGATCGCCGACCAGATCTGCGCGTGGGTGAGCATCGAAAGCCCCCGAAACCGCGGCTGCGATGATAGGAATGATTGCCTGCGTGCTCAAGTCCTGTCAGAAGTCGAGGAGCTTACGAGCTTGACGGGCAACCGCGCAGGCTGAACGCGCCTCCAAACGCGCGCCTCCGGCGCCGGTGGGGTCGCGGGACGCAAGGCGAAAGGCGTGACGACGATCTATAAGATCTGCGAGCGGGCAGCGTGGGAAGGGGCCGAGGCCGCCGGGCGGTTCCTCGGATCGCCCGCCGATAGCCGCGACGGCTTCATCCATTTTTCCACCGCCGCGCAACTGCCGGGCACCGCGGCGAAGCATTTCGCCGG
>Ga0116223_10001106_pt1 | contig 28734 bp, 27 predicted proteins | sample Sb_taG_3_FD_90092 | JGI IMG/M metagenome (GOLD analysis project Ga0116223, IMG submission 90092) | Peat soil microbial communities from Weissenstadt, Germany - Sb_50d_a_PC metaG | ecosystem: Environmental > Terrestrial > Soil > Wetlands > Peat | place: Germany: Weissenstadt | collected 2010-09-21 | reverse complement strand
TACTCTTTAGCCATCAACGAAATTTAACTTCCAAATTGGTTTCTACACCACAGGCTTGTCGTTTTCCTCGCAGGTTCAAATCTCCACTTCTTGACCCATTCGATTGCCATGCCATCCAACTCCGCATCAACATGACGAACGACTCGGGGGCATGAACTAGTCCGTCGCACCCCGACAACCACCCAAAGGACGACGCTACATGGGCACCCGGCATTCGATGAATTGGAAAGCAGAGTTGGTGGCTGGTAGTCCCGTTGTTCTGGCACAATCAGTTTGGGAACGGACACTTCTCCTCCCACTCGACAGATGATGTCTCCCTTGAATTGCCGACACTTCTGCGGACCCCCCGGACCCAACCCTGATAGTCCTTCTCCTGTGTCGTCAGCGGCTGAAGGATGTGTCGTATCGCTCCGCTGCGGGGCAGCCGCCCAACTCACAGCGATGGCAGCCAAAGCGGCAAAGCAAAGAACCGAATAAAGAAAATTCTTCATCTGTAGTTGCTTTATCGTAAACCAGCACCACGCCGGATGCATGCGCAGTTCTTCGACCAGTTTGCGCTCGCTGGTGATGCGGTACAGATATCGAATCAACAGGATGCGCAGCAGAAGTTCAGGGCCAATCGACGGCTGCCCAGTATCGCTGCAACTCTCTTTTAGCTTTTCCCGCACGAAGGCAAAGCTGATGTGCTTTTCGATGAGCCGCAGCAGGTGGGGTGGGTGTATGATCGATGCCGTTTTTGGGGAAGGTGTGGCAGGCTGTTTCATGCCCCCTCGCTCAACATGGGATTAGTTTGAATTCACAATTCAAATAGGAAATTTAGAGTTGTTGGACTCAATGCCTTAGGAGGTCAAAATGAAAGGTCGTATTTCGATAATGTTGTTGTCAAGCCAATCGATCGTGGTAGCCGTGTTTCTGTTGAGTATTCTCGGCGGCATCGCGCCGCTGGCGTATAGCCAGGTAGTAAGCTCGACCAAGAACGCGGAGCAAATCGCAATCCTGCACTGGTACCCCGCAAACTTGACGACCCAACTGCCAGTGGGACAAGGTCCCTATGGCGTCGCCTTTGACGGATCTAATATCTGGGTGGCGAACAATACCAGTAACAATGTGACCAAGCTGCGTGCGAGTGATGGAACTCTGCTGGGGACCTTCGCTGCCGGAACCTTCCCATTCGGTGTTGCCTTTGATGGGGCCAATATTTGGGTTTCGAGCCAGAACAGCGGTTTCGTCACCAAGCTTCGCGCGAGCGATGGCAAGACCTTAGGGACATTCGCCGTTGGAGCCGGCTCGACCGGAGTGGCGTTTGACGGAGCTAATGTTTGGGTCGCGAGCCAAAGCAATAACAACGTGACCAAATTGCGGGCGAGCGACGGCAGCGTGCTGGGGACATTTTCGGTGGGAGCCAGCCCGCAGTTCCTGGCCTTCGACGGGACGAACATTTGGGTGGCGAATTTTAACAGTAACAACGTGACTAAGTTGCGGGCGAGCGACGGTAAGGTTCTGGGGACCTTCGCGGTTGGAACAAATCCAATCGGTGTCGTGTTTGATGGCGCCAACATCTGGATATCAAACGTCAGCAGCAACAATGTGACGAAGCTGCGAGCCAGTGATGGCACCGTCCTAGGTACTTTCACCGCTGGATCTAGTCCGTGGGGCATAACCTTTGATGGGGCCAATATTTGGGTGGCGAACCATTCCGGCGGAAACGTGACCAAGTTGCGGGCGAGCGACGGGAAAGACCTGGGGGCGTTTACAGTGGGAAACACCCCCTTTGGGGTTGCGTTCGATGGGGCCAACGTTTGGGTGGCGAATTACAGCAGCAACACAGTCTCCAAGCTGTGAACTGAACCTGCCCTGAAGTGAGACAGACTTTTCAGCGGGGCACGAACATATTCGTCGATGAGCCGGGAGGTGTTGTCGGCTCGGTTTCCGCTCGATACCCAGATGCAGTCACTTTGGCTGCCTGCTATTCGCGCGCAACTGGCGCTGAATGGAAAGAATCCAGCGGAGGCCCTTCGCGTTCTGCAGACAGTTGAGTCGCCTATGGAGTACGGGACGATCTTGCTCACGAATAACCCTTCGTGTCTATATCCGACCTGCACCAAGGCTCAGGCGTATGTGGCTTCAGGACAAACCACAGACACCGCCACCGAATTTCAGAAGATTATTGATCACGCCGGCATGGTTTGGAATTGTTCAACGGGAGCGTTACCTCAACGTTATCGTTTCATTACTAATGATGCAGTTGCTCCAAAGTTTTCTGTGCGGCGTCGCGGTCTTGAAGCATAGGAGCGCTCTGCGCCTCAGTTTGAATATCGGATTGAAACTGAACCAAATGAAAGGCTCCGACCACGTCCCATGCGGTTTCCCGCAGAGGGAGATATGAATCATGCAGTGCCGCACGGACAACCTCCACCAGGTCCTGCGCGTGATCGTGCTCGATTATCTCCTTCAATCTCGGCAGTCCAGACAGCGCGCTTAATCGAATTCGTTCCGGCACGCCGGGTTGGGCCTGCGCGAGCAAGATCGCCGCTGCCTTCGGGTCTTTGCATGCAGCCAAACCGCCCAACGTCGCTTGCATGACATGCGCCTCTGGCTTCGTTGCGGCTTCAGCTTGCAGAACCTCGAATGCTTGTGACACACCCGAGCGGCCGATTGCCGATGCTGCAGCGGCCTCCGCCGCATAGCTCGCATCGTCGTGCAGAGTGTTTACCAGAGCGCTGTAGACCACGGGATCTTTGGCAAACTTTCCCAGCGCTCGTACAACTGCCGTCCGGACCTGGCTATTCGGCTGTTGCAAGGCCGAAAGCAGGGCGGTCTTGGCCTTGTCCGTTCCGATACCGCCGAGACTCGTGGCGGCAGCAGCGCGCACGCCATAGAACCCATCCGTGGCGAGCACGTGCGTAAGCGCGTCCACGCGCACATCCGGGTTGTCAAGCGTCGTTCGTCCAAGCTGTTGCACAGCCCACAGGCGGCTCATCATAGATGGATCTTTCTCCGCCTCAGCAAGGAGCGCCGCAACCGGTTTGTCAAACTGCACAGTCTTATCGATGAAGTCGTCGGGGTCAAAATCCACCCACTGCGGCTCGAAGTCGATCGGAATCTCGAACTCCTGCCGCTGCAAATTATCGCGGACTTGAATTCTTTTCCGCTCGCCATTCGCGCCATAGAAGGCCAGGTCCACCGGCATATCGAAGATGGGTGTCTCCGCGTCAACGTGCTGCGTCTGCGTGACGATGAGTTTCTGCGTCTTTTTCGAGGCGTCGTAGCTGGCCTCGACACGATAGTCCGGTCGGCCGGCCATAAACACCCATTCACGAAAAAACCAACCAAGCTCCTGACCGGTGATATCCCGAATGGACTCGATTAATTCGGGCGTATCTGCGCTCTGCGCGGCGTGCGCCGTCAGGTAATGATGGAACGCCCGGAACAGCGCCTCGTCTTGCGACGCGGGATGCGACATGGCTTCCCGGCCATCGACCACGTAACGCAGCATATCCAGCACATCTGCGCCCTTCGCATGCGTGGTCACATCGACCATGTCAAAGGGATCGTTATAGTGTCGGTCAACAATCGGCCGGCGGTAGCTATCGCGGTCTTCCGCCTGCTCCGCCAGCTGGAAGTCGTCGTAAATCTCGAAGCGATAGGCATCGTTCCCTTCGTGGTGCTGTGTGTAGAGCGCCTCGAGGTACGTCGCAAAACCCTCATTGAGCCAGATGTTGGCCCAATCGCGTCCTTGGACATAGTCGCCAAACCAATGCTGGCCCAACTCATGGGATACGAGGTTCGTGCTGGGATAATCCTGGTCGGCGCGCTCATCATGCAGCGTGGATTCGGTCAGCGTGGTCGCGCTCACATTTTCCTGTCCACCAAAGATAAAGTTGCGCACTGTCGTTTGTGCGTATTGCTCGTAGGGATACTCCAGGCCGCTGGCGCGCGAGAAAAATCCAATCATGTCTGGCGTCAGGTGGAGGGAACGCCGGGCAGTGGCCTCATCCACGTTACTAGGAACGTAATAATCGACCGGCTTGCCTTTGTACTCGTCGCTGAACTTTTTCCACGGTCCTATGGCCAGAGAAACCAGATACGAGCTGTGTGGAATGCTCTCCACCCAGTCATAGGTGACTTGGCCCGCGGAGCGCGTCACCTTGACCAATTTGCCGTTCGAGACCACGGTTTGCCCTTCGGGAACGGTGGTGATGGTCTCGCTGGTCGCCATATCGTTCGGATAGTCCCAGCACGGAAACCAGTAATGGTTGAACTCAGTTTCGCCTTGCGTGTAGATCTCTGCGGGGCGGTTCGGATAATCGGAGTCGGGGTAAACGAAAAATAGCCCGAAGCGCGGGGCGCCGTGGTACACAATGTGCACCTTTAATGTGCTCCTTGCGTCGTAGTCGCGATCAAGCGTGATCCACAGATGTGGCTCTTGCGCCGCGAACGTCAACGCGACAGGTGCGCCCTGCGCCGACACCAAAGTCACCGCATCGATGGTTAGTTCGGTGCTGTCCAAATAGAACTTTCGGAATTGCGGTTCGAATGGCCGCAGCGTGATCACTTCATCCCCGAATACTTCGCCCTTGCGTTCGTCGAAGCGCAAGTTCAGTTTGTAATTCTCCACGTGGTAGGTCCGGCTCGGAGCCCAGTGCCAAACCTCCGGATTGCCGAACACGTTGGGCTTTGCCTCTTCCGCTACGCACGCGCCCGTCGCAAAGAAAACACTCAGAGTAAAGACAGTCAGGCCATGCTGTCGCACCAGTTGGGCCAACCGCGCAAGCGTCGTCTTGGTCATTCTGTTTAGTCCTTATCCAGCAGTCGAAGCAGTCGGGTCATCAAGGATTGTATGGGTTGAATCCATCCGCAATCTGCTTTCCCCCTCCGAATTCGTTCCGTTGTGGATGGTGGACTACCAACTTGGAAGGATGCCACGGGTGAGATGGTGTTAGTCTTGAATGTATTTGACCTACTCGCGCGATGAATATGACGTCCATGTTAGCCAAGTGATGCACGCGAATCGGTGCAGTTAGCGCGAACAGCTGAGTTCCGCTGCCGGCCGACGTCATAACCGCAACTTAGCAAACTATTTCCGGCCGAGGCGCACGACGATCCCGGCGCCAATCCGCAAATTGTCCTGTCGGTTGTTGAGACCGTCGGGAATTTTTGTCATGAAGTATTCGGCCTGTATGGGGCGAACCGATACGTGTCGGGACACTTTGATATCAATGCCACCGCCTGCCGTCATGGCAAAATTATTTTCGGTCCCTGTTGATTGGGCGATGCCATCGGTTGTGCGGACGCCTCCGAAGAGGGCTTGAACGAACGGCGTAAGTTTCCCGTGCCTGAAATTCACTCGGGGCCCAAGAAGATAGGTGAGGAATGCTCCAGCAAATGCGCCGTTCCCGGCGCTGGTCGCATAAAAGCCGCTCAGATCTCCCACCACTCCGAGCCAGTTTTTGGCGTTGTACTCAAGCTGACCACCCCCGCCCTCTCCAATGTAAGTCGCCGAGGGCGCAATCCCGGGGACGTTCGCATTTACATTGATGCGTGCGTAATAGTAACCGCCGTACAGATCGAACTTTGAGGGTTCCTCCTCTGCCTTAGCCAGCAGCGCGGTTCCAAGTAGCCCGAGCAATAGACCAACAACAAGTGACTTCCTCATTCTTGGAGTGCTCCTTCCCACTCGTTCTGAGACTTTACCATTCAGTGGCGGCGTACAGCGGTTTCACAATCCGTCAAATCTAGTGTGCCGGTCGCTTGCACTCGTTGCATCCCAGAGGCGACAGGAGGAGTTCTTCCCAAAACGTCCGCAGCGGGCACAAGCTTATAAGGTTTGATAACCTTGTTGACCTGGACCAAGCATGGAACTTGAAACTGCCGCGACAAGAGATCAGCGTGCGAAACCCGTTCCCCGAATTGCCCGACAAGGTTGGATCGTTGTAGCGGCAGCTTGCCTCGTTTTCCTCGTCAACATCATCAGCCCTCCGCGCCTCATGGACGACGTGGATGCAGTTCAGGCGCAGGCGGCCCGCAACATGCTGGCGTCGGGAGACTGGGTAACCGCCCGCCTCGACGGCGTCGCCTACCTCGAAAAGGCCCCGCTCAATTACTGGATGATGGCGGTAGCGTACCGCATCTTCGGCGTTCATGACTGGGCCGCGCGACTTCCCCATGCGCTCACGGTAGTGCTTTTGTGCTGGCTTGTTTATCGATTCGGACGATGGGCTTTTGATGAGACCGCCGGGCTATACGCGGGGATCGCGCTCAGCACTTCCGTTGGTCTGTTTCTCTTCACACGAATCCTGATCCCTGACGCCGTCCTGACTTTAACCATCACCGGCGCTATCTGGGCTTGGCTGCGTCTGCTTGAGCCCGACGCCGAACCTGGACTGCGCTGGTCGTTCATGCTGGGCTCCTGCTTGGGAGTTGGGCTGCTGCTGAAAGGTCTGATCGCCGCGGTCTTTCCCGTGATGGCGGCACTTGTATACATGGCTGTTACCCATCGGCTGTTCTCATGGGCGGCGTGGCGACGTCTCCATCTTTGGCTCGCGATTCCAGTTGCCTTACTCATCGCTGTGCCCTGGTACGTGCTGGCGACTTTGCGCAACCCGCCTTATTTTGCGTTTTCGCTGCACAGCGGACCGGGTGAGTATCGCGGATTCTTCTGGTTCTACTTTTTCAACGAACACCTCCTGCGTTTTCTGGGCTTGAGATACCCGCGTGATTACAACACGGTGCCGAGGCTTTGGTTTTGGGTTCTGAACTTGGTTTGGATTTTCCCGTGGTCGTTCTATCTACTCTCCGCGCCGACGCTTGACTACAAACCGGCCTCGCGGGCAGGCAGAGCCAGGCTGATGGCACTCTGCTGGATCGGTGTGGTGATGCTGTTCTTCACCTTCTCGACCACGCAGGAATATTATTCAATGCCCATTTATCCCGCGCTGGCGCTGCTGGTCGGATCGGTTCTCAGCAGCGGCGGTCGCTGGGTACGCGCGGGAACGTATGCTCTTATCGCAGCAAGTACGATTCTGTTCGCCGTGCTTTCGGTCGTGCTTTTGTCAGTCTGGCGCCTTCCCGCACCCGGAGACATTTACCAGGCTCTGACCCAACATCCCGACTTGTACACGCTTTCTCTTGGCCACATTCGAGACCTGACGCTCAACGCATTCGCGTACCTGAAGTTGCCGCTGGGAATTGCAGCGATCGCGTTCGGTGGATGCGCCTTGGCGCTGGCGATATCGCGAAAGAATATCCGGCGAGCTGTTCTGGTCGTTGCCGCCAGCATGATCGTCTTTTTTCAAGCGGCAAGAATCGCTCTGGTCCGCTTCGATTCGTATCTCGGCTCTTACCCGTTGGCACAACGCCTGCAGCAGAGTCCGCCGGGAGAGTTGATCGAAGCGAACTCTTATTATGCTTTCTCGTCTGTTTTCTTCTATGCCAACCGAACGGCGCTGCTGCTGAACGGTCGCAACGACAACCTGGAGTATGGTTCATACGCCCCTGGCGCTCCGGGCGTTTTCATTGACGACAAGAAATTCACCTCATTGTGGACGAGTGAGTCTCGCTGGTACCTGCTGACCTACGGCGCTGAAATACCGCACCTTGAGCAACTCGTCGGCAAGACCAATATCCACGTCGTAGTGGAGAACGCCGGCAACTACTTACTTACAAACCGCGCGTTTCCCTGAGCAGGACGGATAGCGAAGACGATGATGTTGCATGGATGGCGCCGAGCGTGCCGGAAGACAACACTCCGGAGAAGCCGAAGGCAAAGCTGTGGCACGCCAAGAAGGCAGAATGAACGCAACGCCGATAAGCTCCCGGTAGCTCCACCGACATTAGCAAACTTCCTGCATTCGATCACTTAGCTTTTTGTCCGGTGAGCAGCGACCTTCGGGTCGTGACTCGTTCGACAGCGCGTGAAACCCAAAGTTCCCATAGCACATCCTTGGACGCCGATTCAGTGCCGAATCCCATGTGGCTTACGCCGCTCTTGCCTAGCAATTGAACGTCATCTTCGCTCATCCTCGCAACGAAGTCAGTTGGTCACTAAGTCTGGGTCGGCAGGCCAGCGGGAAGTACACACGAAGAATGTTCAAATATGAATGCCAAATCGATTTCGCATTTCCCGTTGCCCAAGACTTGTGACGTCCAGGGCTCTGCTATCGAGATCCTGGATCACCCATTTTCTTTTCAACGCGACTTTCAGAAACGCGGCGCCGAGTGCGCCGCCGACATGAGGCCGCCGTTCACTCCAGTCCAGGCAGGCGCACGCGAATCGGCGGCGAAGCCCCCGCAGTGCCTCAATGTCGATGTCGAGACCTTCAAACGCCGTCATTCCCGCCGCAGTGAGGTCGTATACACTACTGCCGTCAATGGAACCCGCCGATAGCCACTTCAGCGCCTTGAAGCGATCGTGCAGCGAAACAGCCACCGTGCCCGCCATGTGATCGTAGCAAGTCCGGGCTGCACGTAAGCGGCTTGGCGTTCTTGGTTCGAACTTCTGGCGAGGTCCGCCCGCGAGAACGCTCAGTCCTTCGAGCGTAGTGGCCACATCAGGTCCTTCCAGGCTGTAGAAATGATGTTTCCCCTGCACGAGCACTTTGACCAGACGCGATTCTGTCAGACGATTCAAGTGCACGCTCGCGGTTGACGGACTCACCTCGGCGACCACCGAAAGCTCGGTGCTGGTTCGGGCATGGCCATCCAGCAGGCAATAAAGGATGCGAGCTCGCGCCGGCTCGCCGATGGCCGCCGCGATTCTGGAGACGGCGACATCCGGGTGCGGCGATTCTACATTCATACTTTTACCATAAACGAATCGTTGTTGTCGGTCAACTGGCAGACTACCCAATATGCAGCGATAGAGTCGAAGTAATGGATGGACTCTTCGACCGTTCGTAGAAAGGTCGACGGAGAAAAGATTGAGCCGTGGATAAATTGAAAAGGATGAGCCTCACTCAAAAAGGAGAACCGATGAACCGTGTTGCGCTTGCCTGCCTGCTTGCCGGCTGCAGTATTTTGTCGATCGCGGCGACGCCGCAGTCGTCACAGAAAACAACTCAGGACGAACCTTCGTCCCACAAATTGAAAGCCACGATTGAAGGTCTGGTTCGAGACATCGCCTGTCCGATTCAGAACCTCGAAGCCAAGGCTACAGAATTCAACCTGCAGTGTGCGCAGGAGTGTGCCCGGCATGGTTCTCCGCTGGTCATTCAGTCGGTCGATGGCGAGTTGTATATTCCGATCTCTGACTCAATGCCGGACACGGATCAGCGTGGAAAGCTCATGCCGTTCGTGGGCAAATATGTTCGGGCCAGCGGCACTGTGTACGAGCGCAAGGGAACGCGCGCCATTGTCATCGCCGAAATCAAAGAAATGAAGGACGTGCATTTAACGACCGACGCGAAGTGAGTACCGCGAGATAGATCTGCAACAAATTGCTTGAGCCGTCAGGATTGCCAGTTTCAGTAGGCGCCGCAAATTCAGAATCGCGGCGACAGCACCGACGCTTGCGCGCGAAGATTTACCAATCATACCGACCACCAGGAGGATACCAATGACCATTACCTGCGTCATTCGCTACGAAATCGATCCCTTCCAGCGAGACGGTTTCAAGAAGTACGCCGAAAACTGGGGCCGAATCATTCCCCGCTGCGGCGGCCAGCTCGTCGGATATTTTCTTCCCTATGAAGGCACGAACAATGTGGCGTGGGGCCTGATTGCATTCGACAGCCTGGCTTCGTATGAGGCTTACAAGGCGCGCTTGAAGTCAGACCCCGAAGCGCGCGAGAATTTCACCATGGCACAAACCAAGCGTCTGATCCTCCGCGAAGAACGGAATTTCGTGGAAGTAGTCGATGGAACATTCGGTCTTTCCTCGACACTAGGAGCGTGATCCCATGTTGACGCAAGCTGAAAAAGGACGAATCTTTCGTGGGCTCCATGAGCGGGATCACGCTTTCATCATCCCGAATCCCTGGGACGTCGGAACGGCGCATCTCCTGGAGCACGTAGGCTTCGAGGCGCTGGCTACAACCAGCGCCGGCTATGCCTTCTCCGTCGGGCGACGCGACGGCACGATTGGGCGCGACGAAATGCTCGCGCATGTATCCACAATTGCGTCGGCCACCGACCTGCCGGTTAGCGCCGATCTTGAAAACGGCTACGGAGATGCGCCCGATATCGTCGCAGAAACCATCAGGCTGGCGGCGGCTACGGGACTCGCCGGAGGCTCAATCGAAGATGCAACTGGGCTGCCGGACCATCCCATCTACGAAAAGGAGCATGCGGTTGAACGCGTCCGCGCCGCGGTGGAGGTGGTGCGCAAGCTTTCCTTCCCTTTCACCCTGACTGCCCGAGCGGAAAACTACCTGCACGGTCGGCCTGACCTGAAAGACACAATTGAGCGACTGCAAGCCTACCAAGAAGCCGGTGCTGACGTTCTCTACGCTCCGGGCCTTGCCAGCAGAAAAGATATCGTTGCCGTGGTCAGCGCTGTCGATCGCCCCGTAAATGCCGTGATGGGACTGCAAGGGGTTCAACTGAGCCTGGCCGAACTCTCCGCGATAGGAGTCAGGCGGATCAGCGTCGGCAGCGCGCTCTCCCGCGCCGCTCTCGGCGCCTTTCTGCGCGCGGCCCGGGAAATGCGAGAGAAAGGGACCTTCGATTTCGCAAAGGAGGCAGTGAGCTATCGGGATATCAGCGCAATGCTGAAGCCTTGACATGCGCCGCTTCGAGGCGATGTCAACAATCAACAGCGAGCAAATGTGTGGTGCACAACTGACATTGAAAGTTGTGATGTCGCGTTTGTCGCTTGCCGGAGGTCGGAAACTGTCCCGTGGTTTGAGTGGCGGTTAATTCGCAGGAGAGCCCGCGACCATCGCGGCGGGAGTGACCAACCTTAATTGGTCCAGCGATGTCAGGACGCTCTGCCAGCGGACAGAGTCTTTTTTTGTTTCGATTGGAGCGGAGAGATCGGAATAAAAGTTCAGGATGTTGGCTCGCAATTCTGGCGGCGTTGAATCGAATTTCTTGACGGACAACTGGGACAGCAATTTTGCATAGGTGTCGTCGGTCAGGGAGTATTCCGCTGCCGCCGTCAGCTTGCCACTATCCAGATCACTATTGGGAAGTGCGAGCGTGTCATTGCGCACTGATTCGAGAAAGGCCCGGTATTGATCGACACTTGTATTGATACTCTTGAAGTACAGATCTTCCGTTTGCGGAGTCGGATTCTTGAATGCCATCGCCTTGAAGGGGCCGATTTTCGGCAGGTATCGCAAGAGAGTTGACAACACTCGGGTACCGAATCCAGGTTTCACATAATCTTTTCCCCAATCCTTTTCATAATCCGAGCGAGAAAGACGGTACAGAAATTTTCGTTTTGCAAAGTCCGGTTGTTCGCGCATCATGTCCTTCTTGTGGGTTTGCAGGGCGACCTGGGTCATCTCTGGAATCAGGCGGCTGATCGAGTAACGATACGAACCGATCGCAAGATCCTCATGGGCCAGCACGTCTTTCAGTTCCACTCCATAGACGACCGGGAAAACGCGTTCCAGTAAGGGCTTGCACACTTGAAACCCGATGAAATCGTGATATTGCTGCGAGGCATAGCGGTTCTTCGCGACCTGTACCATGTCGAATCCGAACTCGGTCTTCAAGTGCGCCGTCTTGTCCTGCGCATACTTGACCGACTTGCCAAACTTGGCCTGCAGCTTCGGATACTCGATCGCTACCGATTGATTTACTGCGGGATGTCCAGAGATGTCGGACGCATAGTGGGCCAGCGCGCCCAGCGCAAAGGCGTACTCATTCACATCCTGACTCTCGAGCAGCAACTCGCGAACGAAGTCACCGCTGCGAACGTAATGCACCAGATTGCTGAATTCCTTGCTGCCGAATGGGTAGTAACCCAGATCCTGGATGACCGCGCCCCCGTAAGCGTAGGCGTGTGCCTCTTTAAGTTGGTCCTCTGACAATCCCGGATATCGCTTAAGCAGCAGCGGCCGAAGCTCGTCGGCCCATAGCAAGTCCACGATTTCTTCGTGGGTTAGAACGGAGTATGCGGACGAACCGCCGCCGCACATCAGCACGACAAGGAGAGATGCCACGATCCGGATAGAAAGCAGGCGCCACCCTTTAACTATGGCGCCTGACGATACCGACAGCTGGTGCATGGTTTAGATCCGACCGAGAACCAGGAGAATGACCACGATGCAAAGGACCAGTCCCACACCACCGGTCGGGGCATAACCCCAATCCCGGCTGTGTGACCACCTCGGCAGCGCACCAAAGAGTGCTAAGACCAAAATCACGATCAATATAGTTCCAAGCATGTTGTGCTCCTTTATTTCCTACGATTCAATCGGCGCGAACCCAGAAGAGCGGCTCCGCACCGACAACCTTAAGCTGCTTGCCCCGCGGCGCTAGAGTGTGATGTTGAGTTCAACATTGACGCCGGGATACGTCGGGTTGCAAAGGTAATACACGCCGCCTATGTCAACCACAAAAACCTCTTGCGTGTAGAGCCAGTTGCTCGGCCAAGGGGCGGCGAATCCGAACCAGTAGCCACCATATTGGAAGCGGTGATTGTTGAAATCGCCTTGGGTGACTCGAAACGTGTGTTCGCGTCCAAAGTTGGCCTTGTAACGATCGTCGGGAATGCGCCTGCCCCCGTTACCAGCGGCATGCTGCGCCGGCTGTGCGTGTTGCTGCTGCGCATTCTTCTCTTCCGGCTTGCTGTTGTTCTCCTGCTTCGCGTTTTTTTCTTCCGGCTTTGCGTTTTTCTCCTGCTGTGCGCCCTTCTCATCCTGCTTTGCGGACTTTTCCTCCTGCGCCTTTTTCTCTTCTTGCTGCGCAGGCTTCTCTGGCTGCGCCTTTTTCTCGTCCTGCTGGGCGTGTTCGTCCTGCGCGTGTTCTTCTTGCGCGTAAACGGGAGCTGCGACCCCCAGGGTCAAAGACAGAACTGCTGTGCTGATAACTCCTGCTAGTTTCATAAGTGTTGCCTCCGTGGAGTTCTTGAACGTTCCTGCCTTATTGCAAGCTTCCTGTGGTGACGTTAGCCGGATTGCCGATAGCATCGCCGGAGACGAGCAGTTCAACTCTCCGGTTCTGCTGGCGGCCTGCCGAATTGTCGTTTGAGGCTACCGGCAGCGTATTGCCGAAGCCTCTTGCGGTCACGGAATTCGTGGTTACGCCTTCTTGCACCAAGTAGTCGCGCACCGAACCGGCTCGATTTTCAGACAGCTTCTGATTCATGTCATCGCCGCCGACGTTATCTGTGTAGCCGCCGACTTCAATGTTGAGTCCAGGGTAAGCAAGCAGAATGCCGGCGACTTTCGCCAGCTTCTCGCGCGCTCCCGGCTTCAAGGAATACTGTCCGGTGTCAAACAATACGTCGGACATGCTGACGATCAGACCGCGTGCGCTATCGCGAGTCTGCAGAATGGAATTCAATTGCTCTGACAAACGAGCGCGCATCGCAGCTTTATCGGTGTCCGCTTGCTGAGCAGCTAGACGAGACTGATCGGCATCAGCCTGAGCCGCGGTGACCGCTGCAGCCGATGTTGCCTGGCTAGCAGCCATGTCGGATTGCGCTTTTGCCGCATCCGCCTGAGCCTGTTCCTTCTGCCGGGTCGCGTCGTCCGCCTGCGCTTGCGATTGCGCCTGTGCGTTCGTCGAAGCCTGGCGTTCGTTGGCCAGACGCTGGTCATCCATCTTCTTGACAGCGATCGCGCGAGCGTCTTCGGCAGTTTGGACCGTATCCCGAGCGACTGCGATCAGCGGTTTCTCCGGGACATTCTTCCGGGTGGCATATTCGTCCGCGTTATTCATCAAGTGGACGGCTTTCTGATAGCTTTCGGGGGCGTACTGCTCCGCGCCTTCAGATTGAGCGATGCGCACCGCGTTGCGCGCCTCAAAGAATTCCAATGGCAGCTTGGCATTCAGAACCACTGGGTCGAACTTGTAGCCGGTTGGAATATAGCCTCCCCGCTCCATCAGTTCATACTTCGCATCCACAGTTTCAACGGTTCCTTTGGTGTCCTTGCGAATCACATTTTCGAGGACCACCACATTGCTGGGTTGCCGCACAGCGTAGTAAGGTTCTGCCGTCACGATCAGAGCGAAAGCCTGAAGATCCGTAGTAACATGCAGCTTGCTGCGGCTGTCTCCGCCGACCAACACTTCGCCCAGGTTCACGGCGCGACCTTCGGGCGAAATCGCCCACAAGATGTAGGTCAAGTATTCGTTGCCGAAACTTTTGGGGCTCTGCAGGTTGCCGAATTCCGCCTTAACTTCGATGGTTCCCCGTTTGCTGTTCACTTCAGCTTCACCATTCGCAGAGGGCATAAGCTCCGTGCCCGCAAAATTCACCTTGGTGGCGCCGCTGTGATGCCGATAATTGACCGCGGGCGTGGTGCGGCTGATTACGACTACGCGGAACGTGGGCGTCTGCGCCATGGGCTCGACCGCAACTGTGCTTTGAGGATTGGTTTGCGCCAGTGCGCTCATGCTCAGTGCGACTCCGGTCACGAACAACAGTTTCATCTTCATTTGTTTCTCCTTGGCAGATGCCTGCCGGGTTACGTTGTCTCGATCTCTTCTTGGTGACAAAGTTCCTAAGCCATCTCTTTCTAGTTCGTCATCCTTTTCCGATGCGGACATTAGACAGAGAATGAAATAGTCCAAACACATTGAGCAGCCACAGCACCACGGCAATGACCACCACTCCGTTCAGGATCGACTTGATGGATGACTGCATTGGAATGAAGCGATTGACCAACCACAACAGAACACCCACCACGATGAGCACTTCTACAAGTTGAATCAACGGCATAACTTTGACCTTTCTTATTTCGCTGGCTAACGCCTCCCATCCGCTCGGAGGTGTTGCCCTCACTTTATGTTCGAGAGCTTTAGGGTCGAATCGTGTCCGCCGGAGGTTCCACGGCATACACACGGATGACGAATGCCAATCGACTGGATGTGGTCGCTTCGAAGTGACGTGATTTCAGACTCACCCGCTGCGGCCTAAGAGTAAGAGCTGCGAATTGGCGCTCGTCGCCCTCCCGACACACTCAGGAGAATAAATAATGACAGACGGAGGCGTTCGCGTCTGAGCAAGATTGCTCACATGTGAAGAATTAGGATTGCGATGCCTTGTGGCCCCAATTGGCTCAAATCGCGGAGGCCTCGGCTCGTTCCGCGTGATCCATTGGCGCATAGCCGCTGGCGGCCGCACTCGACCGTATTGGTTGCATCGATGCCCACGAATACTCGAATTCCTGCCCACACTCGAAGCAGACGCGGTAGGTCCGTCTCTTGATGGTGAACACGCGACTGATCTGTCTGTGATGACATCCAAACGCCGACCGCAAAATCCAGCGCAGTGGTTTCATAAGTCCCGCGCTCGTCTGCGCTCACAGGAGCTATTGGCATCCAGCCAGTCGAGTAGAGAGCGAACGCTGGCCCGAGCCAGTGCAATCGAGCAGTCAGCGGCTCCGTAGTAAACATTGAGGGTGTCGCCATCGGCGTCCATCGTGTATCCGCAGGGAAACACAACATCGTCGACGTCGCCGTGACGTTCGTACTCGGCCTCGGGCCCAAAGATCCACGAATCCCCTCGCAATAAACACTTCGCCGGATTCTCAAGGTCAAACAGCGCCAAGCCCAGGCGATACAAACAGCCCGAGGGCGTATGCCGTACTCCGTGGTAGAACACGAGCCATCCTCTGGAAGTTTCGATGGGCGGCGGGGACAAGCCAATCTTGTTCGCGTCCCACCAGGCGCCGCGGCGCGCCTCCAACATAAGTTTGTGCCTGCCCCAATAACGCAGGTCGGGAGAATAGGAAACCCACATGTGCGATCCCAGTGGCGTCATCGGCCGATGAATAAGTGCCCAGCATCCATCAATTCTCCGAGGCAGAAGCGCCGAGTCCTTATCATCAGGCGGCATGATGACCCCATAGCGCTCGAAACTGCGAAAGTCTTTGGTCAGAGCCAGAGACACTCCGGGGCCACCGCGTGAATAGGAAGTGTAAGTGACAACGTATTGCTGCAACTCGGGGACGAAAGTGATGCGAGGATCCTCAATGCCCCAGATTTCTTCGGGATGCTCTTTGGGGTTTGGCATCAAGGTCGGTTCGCTGTCAATTTGCCAATTGTCCACTCCGTTTCGAGAGCGGGCGGCACAAAGATGGGACAAGCCCCGTCGATCTTCGACGCGGCAAAGCAGCAGGGTCGATCCGTCCGCCAGTAGTGTCGCCCCTGCATTGAACACGCTGTTAATGGAGTAAGGCCAGTCCTTGGCCGTCAAAATTGGGTTGGCAGGATGCCGAAGAAGCAGCGGCTCGTGGCTAATTGTTGTGGCAACGCTCATAGGTGTTCACTCAGTGCCCCTGATCAAAATCTAGTTAGTGGAAGCAACAAACAACTCACCGCTTGTTCCCGCGCTATCAGCTTCTGGCAGCGAGCTCATCTCCAGCAGTGCCATCAGGAACGAAAGCGTAGATTCGGCTCCCTGATTTTCGTTGGCGCGGTCGGGATGCAGGCCGTCCCGGCAGCCGCCGGTGACAGAATCATAGAGAGGAAGCTGCAAATCGTTATCGCCAAGGAACCAGTTGAAGGCCGACCAAGCCTCGCTGCGCCAACGGCTGTCCCTGGTTATGCGATAGGCTTGCAAACAAGCGGAGACCGCGCCGGCCGCCTCAAGTGGCTGTTGATCGAAACGGGCTTTTTCGTCACCCTGGCGATAGAAGCCTTGCGAGCCGATCGGCACAAAATGGCCGTTGGTTGCGCAACGTTGAGTTTCAGTAAGCCAGTTGAGCGCTTCCAGACCGGCGGAAACCATTCGATCATCCGAACAAGCGGAGCCCACGAGCAGCATGGCTTGGGGCAACCTCGCGTTTCCATAGGCCAGAATGTTCTCGAACCATTTCCAATCTGATGTGCGAATCGACTCATACATTTCAAGCAATCGCATGCTGAGGACGGATCTTATTTTCTGTGCGTCCCGGTCTCCCGGATACGAATCGAGATATTCCTGAATTCCAAGCAAGGCGTATGCCCAGGCACGGGGACTCTTGAATTCCATAACTGCGGGAAGGGAGACCTCGAACAAACGCCCGGCAGCGGTCCTCAATCCCTGATCCTTGGAGCGGCCCAAAACCGTTCCAAGTCCCCACAGCGCGCGGCCATGACAATCTTCCGAGCCCTCAGCTTCGTTCCAGTGTCGGTCGTAGCCGAGAAAGTTTCTGAATCTACCCTTCTCTGGATTGAACGCATGCTGCAGGAAGGCCAAATACCGAAAAGACGAATCCCGGGCGGGCTTTTGGTACTGCTCCTTCCCCAGTTGCTCCTTCCCCAGTTGCTCCAGCAGAACTGCGAAAACAAGCGCCCGAGCATTGTCGTCGGTAGTGTATCCCTCGGCGTAGTTAGGGATGGTGAAGATTGCGTGTTGCAGCATTCCAGTGTCATCGGTCAGCCTGTTAAAGTGCTTCAGGTTAAGCTCCGGTAGCTGATTCAATGTTTTTGCTGCAACGCGGGCGGAGAACCGCACTTGTGGACTCTCCATGCGGTCGCTGCGAACTCGCGCAAAACTCTCCATGTAGCCTTGCGCCACCCTTTTCCAGACCATCTCGCGCGCGAACAGATAAGCACGCTTGCGCATGGCGTGGCGTATCGCCGGGGTATCCAAAAGCTCGACCGTCTTTCTCGCGATAGCGTCAGGATCCTGGAACGGAACCAGCGCGCCGCGGCGGTCGTCCAGCAACTCAATCGCATGCCAATACGGAGTCGAAATAATCGCCTTGCCCGCACCCAACGCATACGCAAGCGTCCCGGAAACCACTTGCGCCTCGTGACGGTAAGGAGTGATGTAGATGTCCGAGGCGCCAATGAACTCGACCATCTCCTCCGGGCTGACGAAGCGGTTGTGGAAGATCACATTCGACTCTACTCCCACCTCCTTCGCCAACGCTTGCAATTGGTTTCGGTACTTGTCGCCCTCCCGACGGAGCACGTGTGGATGGGTTGCCCCAGCGACGATGTACACAACGTTCTTGTGTCTGGACAAGATCTGCGGCAGCGCTTGAATCACGTTTTCGATTCCCTTGTTCGGCGAAAGCAGACCGAATGTGAGTAGTACGGCCTTTCCTTCCACACCGAAGCGATCCTTGTAGAAATTGGGATCGAGGAATGGAAGGTCTGGAACGCCGTGGGGAACCATGTCGATCTTGCTGCCGGGCACTTTGAAGATTTCTTGCAAGAACTGGGATGAGAGCTGGCTCATCACGATGAGCCGATCCGAAAGCTCTGCGATCTCTTCCATCACCCTGAGCTGGTCAGGATTCGGCTCGCGAAGAACGGTGTGAAGCGTGGTCACGACCGGCATCTTCAGGCCGCGCAACAGTTGCAGGATGTGGCTGCCAGCGGGTCCGCCGAAAATTCCATACTCGTGCTGCAGGCAGACCATGTCGATGTTGTTGAAGTTTAAGAACTCAGCTGCCTCTTGATACGATTTCAACTCGTCCTGCGCGAGCGACCATCTGACGCGCGCAGGATAGTCGTATCCTTCTTCTGTGTCGTTTACGGGAAGCGCCAACAATCGGGCCGTCCCGTACTCGGCGGATATGGCTGCGCACAGGTCAGTGGTAAACGTAGCAATTCCACACTGCCGGGGCAGATAGTTCCCGATGACCGCGATCCGGCTAGGCAACGATGGCTTCGAGTGTGCTCGCGGCCGAGTAGTCGAAACTTCCACCCGCGCCACGGGGCGCAGGCTAACGACTTCTAACATCCCCTGGGGGAGCACTGCGTTTGGTAGCGACATGAGCTCCTCGTTTGCCGAGAATAGTTGTTGATAGCTGTCAGAGTTCCGATAAAACCGACGGGTCATCCGACTCGGTCGGAGGCTATCGGTTACCGGCGCGGGGCTTCGTCCGTGAGCTTGCCTGTTTCAGTATTCAACGAAAGTGATGTTGCGGACTGGTCAAAATTGACCACATCTGCATCGAGTGGAAAATCAGGCACTCCTGGGATCCGCGATGACCATCGGTTCAAGAGGCGATTACCGCCGTAACCATGAGGGTATTGTGTCGAACACCCTCTATCAATGACGAAGCCCTACACTAAAGTTGGGTGTGTTCTGGCAGAGCAAGCATCTGCCATCCAAATGGAAACTCGCTGGGGCAGGCGTTTCGGACGATACGAGGTCATCGCGGAGGTTGGCCGCGGCGCTATGGGCGTCGTGTACAAGGCTCGCGATCCCAAGATCGACCGGTTTGTCGCTGTGAAAACAATTTCGCTCTCCGGACAGAACCCAGAGGGGCAGCGCGAATATCGGGAGCGATTCTTTCACGAGGCTCAGGCAGCCGGCCGCTTGTTACATCCCGGCATTGTCACCATCTTCGATACCGGCGAGGACCCAGAAAGCCACATTGCCTTCATTGTTATGGAGTTCATAGCGGGCCAATCGCTGGACCGACTGCTTTCAGAAAAAATCAAGAAGTTACCGCTCGACACAGCTCTTCGCTTGTCAGTGGAACTGGCAGAAGCATTGGATCACGCTCACGGCCAAGGCGTAGTCCATCGGGACATGAAACCTGCCAACATCCTGATGACGCCCGAGGGCCATTCCAAGATCGCAGATTTCGGTATCGCGAAAGTAAACCTGGCGCACCTCACGATTCCCGGCCGGGCTCTGGGCACACCGGCCTACATGTCACCCGAGCAGTTGGAGGGTGAGCCGGTGGACAAACGCTCCGACCTATTTTCGTTGGGTGCGATTCTCTATCACATGGTGACTGGCTACGGCCCTTTTCAAGGTAACAGTGCTACCACGGTTTGCTTCAAGGTAGCAAACCGCGAACCCCTCCGGGCAACCGCGTTCGACCCCGACCTTCCGCTTGAACTGGATTCCGTAATCGCCCGGGCCATGGCAAAAGATCCCGCGCAACGCTACCAGCGCGGACTGGAGTTTGCTCTCGATCTCCGTGAGCTTCGAGAGCGCGGCCAGACCACAAAAGGCGCGTCTCGGTTCCCAGGAGGGGGAGAAGTTGCCGCTCGGTCGCTCGGCGACGGTCCAGCTCACGTGCCTTCGGTAAACCTTGCGCTGGTTGGTTTCTTCAAGATGTTCGGGGACGCGGCGAGACAAGCATCCACATTCATTCGGCTGCAGGTCTTGTCCGGTTGGCGGCGCCCAGCCGTACGCATAGGGCTCGTGTTCTCGGTTGCGACGATCGTTCTCAGCCTCTTTGCGCATCACAAGAATCCGCCGGCGCGAAGTTCAAGTCAGGCCGGTCCATCAGCAACCGTCGTCGCCATTGGGGCTCCGACCCCGGTGGTGAGTGAGCCAATTGCCATCGACCATAGCGCAGAAAAGGTTTCCAATTCCAAGGTAGCTTCGAAAGCCGTTGCAGATTCCACGCTGAGCATACGCATTGAACATCGTTTCTCAGCGGCACAGCTTTCGCTCTGGATCGATGACAAGCTGGCTTACGATCGTCCATTGCACGGTCAGATCAAGAAGCACTGGAATCCATTTCGAACCGATGTCCGGGAGACTGAATCCGTCCGTCTACTATCAGGTAAACACCGCATCCTTGTTCGGGTGCGTTCCACGCCTGACAAGTACGAACAGTCAGCGTCCATCTTGGGGAGTTTCACCAAAGACCATCCAGCAATCCTGCAGATCAACTTTGAGCGCCAGGGAAACGCGATGCGCTTGGCATTGCGATAATCGCGGGAACCTGAACTTAGACATGAAGTCCGCGATCGAGAATGCGAGAAACGGCTCGCAGTATAGTGCTGCGAGCCGTCTCGTGGAAGCAGTCGGATGTACTGCTGTTATCGCCGTTCTTCTGGACGAGCCTCTTCCTTCGCTGGCTTTGGAGCGCTCTCTGGGTGGACCGCAGCCTGGGTTCTGGGAGCAGCCTCCGGATGCGCCTGGGCTTGCGGATGAGGCGCGTTCTGGGGTCGAGCCGCTGCTACCGGTTTAGGCTTCTCCGGACTCGGAGCTGCCGTCTTCGGAGCAGCCTTTGCGTGCGTTGTATTCTGCGGTTTGGGTGTGCTCGCCTTGGCGGTCCCCGGACTAGGCTTGCTTTCAGGCTTTTCCGCGCTCGCTGCCGGACGAGGTGTGTTCTCAGGGCGCGCCGTTGCTTTCTGAGGCGCAGCTTTTGCATGCGTTGCATTCTCAGGTTTTGGCACGGGCGCCTTGGCAATCTGTGGACGCGGCTTGTTCTCGGGCTTTGCCGCGCTCGCAGCTGCCTTGTTCTCAGCTGCCTGGTTCTCAGTAGCCTTACTTTCAGCTGCCTTGTTCTCAGCTGCCTTGTTCTCGGTAGCCTTGCTTTCAGCTGCCTTGTTCTCAGCTGCCTTGTTCTCAGCTGCCTTGTTCTCAGCCGCCTTGTTCTCAGCCGCCTTGTTGTCGGTGGCCTTACTTTCGGCTGCTTTGTTCTCAGCCGCTTTGTTCTCGGTAGCCTTACTTTCGGCTGCTTTGTTCTCAGCCGCTTTGTTCTCGGTAGCTTTACTTTCGGTGGCCTTGTTCTCAGCCGCCTTGCTCTCAGTGGCCTTGTAAGGTGCTCCCGCCTCCTTGGCCGCTACTGCCCCGTTGCCGGTAAATTCTCCCGGTTTGGATGTTGCGGCGACTGGCGGCTTCCCTTGGTTCGCCGAAGCTCGTTGTTCTGGATTGGCGCGGGCAGCAGCCACGTGTTGCGTTTGAGCAGCTACCGGGCCGATGTGCTTCTCGTTTGCCGCGGCCTCATCTTGAGCCGTCGGGCGCGCGGTGATCCCACCTTCACCCCCGTTATAGCTGACGCGGTTTACTGTCGTATTGTTGATCACTGTGGTGTTGTAGGTGTTGTGAATGTTGGTGACGTTCACGTTATTCACCGAGCGGTTGTATTCGAACTGTCCGTTGTTCCAGCGGCCACCTTGATAACCTTCACCGCCGTAACCGAAGCCGTAATTGATCCCGCCATAGAAACCGACTTGCGGACCCCAGTAGCCTTCATTGAAAGCAAATCCGCCGCCACCCCAGCCCCAATAGCCTGGAGTCCAGAGGAAACCGGGTTGCGGAGCCATGACCCACGTACCTGGCACAAAGAAGTAACCGCCGTCACTGTACGCCCAGTAGCCAGGTGTCCAGAGATAACCCTGGGCCGGGACGGGCGGCTGCTCGTACACCGGCAGCGCAGGCGGACCAACTGAAATGGATACACCGATTTGCGCGAACGATGCCGCCGAGATGGCCAGCATTACGAACGCGAACAACAGCGAACGAATGGAGGGGATGATACGCATTGTGCTTCCTCTTGCCGGTTCATCCTTAGGCTTGCCCGATGGTGCTCTACTGCTGCGGGTTGCGTGGATGGAGAGGCACGATTTCCGGGCGAAACGCACTGCACACTTCGTCTCGCTCGCAAATGGTTCCGTAATGAACTTTCTCATCTCGGGACTTTCATGTCTGGTCAATAACGCTCACAACGACTTCGCAAGGGACCGTAGCAAACGAAGACGCGAAAGAATATCGAGGCTGAAATGGTGAACTGATCAAAATTGACCATCTTGTTGCTGAGCGACGCTCCATTATGTAGCCATGGCAGCCAAACGAAAACAGGCGCTGGCGGTTCGTTGTCCTACTTGCGGAGCCAAGCCAGGAGAAAAGTGCGAGCTTAGCACTGGTCAACCCCGAACAGATCCCCATAGGGATCGGCGCCTGGCGGGTGTGGAAAAGGAACCGCCCGGTTCGCTACGGCCTCTCATTTAAGTAGTCGGTCGACACAGGGGAGCACAGATCACGCTCAACCTCGAGCCTATTCAGCATCGTGGAAACGCCGTTCATCGACACCTTCGAGGTAGCAACTCTGTTGGATATGGCGCGAGTGCGCCGAAACCACGGTGTAGGGGATGCCCAGAAATCGCTTGGCAACGATTCCGGTGACCTCAAGACAGTTGAAATTCGTTGGCTTCAGTTTTCCCAACATTCGCTTCATTGCATTCTGGATGCTCTTCGCCCCGATTCCACCGAAGAACGCTACCTTCACCTGTGCAGCCAGGAAGAAGAAGTTCCATCCCGCAGCATGGATCTTGCGATCAAGAGCCAAGCCATCGAACGCTTTGACCAATCCCCATGTGGCTGAGTAAGGCTCGCTTTGGAACCCAATCGCCTGCGCCATAAACGGATTCTCCCTAATCAGAATCGTGCCGACTTGAACTTCCTGTGTCATGGAAGCCTCCACTTGTTTCGAACCTTCAGAATGGTTCATCGGTTGGCAAAAAACTGAGCAAAATGGCTCACCTGGGAACCCCAGCCCAAATGAGAAATTGGCCCTTTGGCTTTTAGTCACGATTTATGCCAATTAACGATTCCCTTGTACTAGAATTGTGGTAGATGAGTCCTTTTAAGGCATCGAACGGGAAGAAGACGCGCGAGTTCGATCCCACGACCTTCCTCGCGACCATTGGTGATGGCAGGAAAAATGTGGCTGTGGTCAAGAAGCAAACCATCTTCGCGCAGGGAGACGGGGCAGACGCGGTCTTCTATATCCAGACCGGCAAAGTAAAGCTCACTGTCGTATCTAAGACCGGCAGAGAAGCGACCATAGGCATGCTAAGAGAAGGCAACTTCTTTGGGGAAGGTGCGCTGGCAGGCCAGGCGCAGCGCATGGGATCTGCGGCTGCGATGACGGATTGCGCGCTTCTGCGTATCGACAAGAAAGCGATGATGGAAGCGCTTCATCGCGAACATACGTTTTCGGATATGTTCGTGGCGTATTTGTTGGCGCGGAATATCCGCTATGAAGAGGATCTGGTTGATCAGTTATTTAATTCCAGTGAAAAGCGCCTGGCCCGCGTCCTTTTATTGCTCGCTCATTTTGGTAAGGAAGGTGTACCCGAAACCGTCGTCCCCAAGATAAGTCAGGAAACGCTCGCTGATATGGTGGGAACCACCCGCTCACGAGTGAGCTTTTTCATGAACCGGTTCAGGAAACTGGGTTTCATTCAATACGCCGGCGGGATTGAAGGCGGATTGCAAGTCCACAGTTCGCTGCTCAACGTTGTTCTCCACGATTGAGTACAGAAGACGCGCGCAGAACCCCAATCTTGCTACCCTTGCGCAGCCGCTATTCCGTTGCTCCGTTAGTGGACTGGTCGGCACGCCAAATATACAGGTACTTCTCGTCGCTGGACGTCTCCACGGGGATGTTTCTCTCTCGCGTTACGCGGTTCAGCGCAGAGCGAAGATTCTGCATCTTCTCGCCGTTCAGACTGCTCAGTGGAACTTTAACCGCTTGCGCAGCGTTCAGCTTTGAAAGGTCAGCCAGAATGTCGGCTACCGCCTTCCGATGCTTTCCCTTACGGCCCTGCGGAACATCAGATCGATTCAACGACGCGTAGTGGGTGTTATTGCCGTTGCCGTTACGTCCCATTTGTGTGCCCCCTCCATCAGGTATCGTATCGGTACGCTCGAAATCGTACGCCAAAGAATCGTATCCTGCAACTAAAACTCTACGCGAATCCTGACTAGCTCAACGATCTGCTGAGGCATGCGTACATTTAAGATGCGCTTTATCAACGAGTTCTCCGGCATGCGTTGCGCTAAGACCTGCTAAGAGTTCACCCGTATGATTTGGCCCGCGCTACGATGGTTGGCGGTATGGGTGCGCTGAGACGCTCAGGAAGTAAGCGATGCCCAGCGATTCTGTCCTGGGACTTTCTTTGAGGGGGGCACCCAACCATGACTCCCGGTGCTGACAAACATGAACCGCGAATTCGACCCTAATACTTTCCTTGCGACGATTGGCGAGGGTAGGAAGATCTTGGCCGTTCAGAAAAAACAGACGATCTTTACCCTAAGGAGAGGGCGCGGACGCTGTCTTCTACATCCAAATCGGTAAAGTGAAGCTAACCGTCGTATCCAACGTAGGCAAGGAAGCGACCATCGGAATATTGAAGGAAGGGGATTTCTTTGGTGAGGGAGCGCTGGCGGGTCAGAAGGTTCGCATGGGATCCGCGGCGGCGATGACCGATTGCGAGTTGCTGCGCGTGAACAAGAAGGCGATGATGGAGGCCCTTCACCGTGAACACGCGTTTTCCGATATGTTCGTAGCGTATCTGCTGGCGCGGAATATCCGCTATGAGGAGGAGTTAGTTGACCAACTGTTTAATTCCAGTGAAAAGCGACTGGCCCGCGTGCTCTTATTGCTGGCTCATTTTGGCAAGGAGGGCATGCCCGAGACTGTGATTCCCAAGATCAGTCAGGAGACGCTGGCCGAGATGATTGGCACCACCCGCTCGCGAGTCAGCTTTTTCATGAACCGGTTCAGAAAGCTTGGTTTCATCCATTACAACGGCGGATTACAGGTCCACAGTTCGCTGCTCAATATCGTTCTCCACGACTAGCCTTCGCATTCTCCAATAGACTCGCGATCCTTATCGAGCGGCGTTCCCGCTTGAGCAGGGTCCAGCATAGATCGAGTCGTAGGCGGGGGTCGAAGGCACGGGTCGGACACGAAAAAAAGGCCAGACCTCGGGGCGAGATCCAGCCGAAACGTGCGCGTTTTCGTAGAGAAAGTAGAGCAGTCGTGAGGGCCGGAATGTCGACACTGTCAATCGACGCTAACCCATGACCGCTCTGTCGAACAGGTTGAATCATACGTTGCCCAAAATGGGACGGATGGTCAAAACAGCACAGTTTTGGGAAAAAAGAATGTCTAGACTGACACTATCCGTGACAATAGGCGGTGCTTCATGACTCCCACAGAAACAGGCGCGGTTCACAGAGTTTTGCTGGTGGATGACGATAGCGCCGTGCTTGCCATGATGATGCAAGGGCTCGAACGCAAGAAGTTTGAGGTAGTTGCAGCCTCCAGCGTGACAGAAGCTCTCAGGCGAATCGCGACTGAAAGCTTTGACGTGCTCATCACGGATCTGCACATGCCTGACCCCGGCGACGGATTCACGGTAGTCTCAGCCATGCGTCATTCCCAACCGAACGCCCTGACGCTGCTCGTCAGCGGCTACCCCGACGTGCAGGGCGCTATGGCTGCCATCCTGCTGGAAGCGGATGAAATTGTGGTCAAACCATTCGAGATTGGGCGCTTCACCGAGCTCGTCCGAGAAAGAATAGTCAATCGCAAACCAATTAAGCGGGCGGACAAGGAGAGCGTAGGCGCGATCCTGCGTCGGTGCAGGACCAGTATTGTCCAAGCCTGGGCAGCCCGGGCAAAACGGAGCACCGAACTCAGCTTCGTACCGCTTAGCGATGAGGAGCGGACCGGACATCTTCCCCGGCTGGTTGAAGACCTGGCTTTGCGCCTGAGCGGGTCTGGCGCGACTGACAAGGATAGCGATGCTATCTTTTCCGCGGCCGCCGTTGCCCATGGCAAGCTGCGATTTCAGCAGGGCTACTCTCCCGCAATGCTGGTGCACGAATCACGAATATTGCAAGTAACCATCTTTGGCACGTTGCAGATCAATCTCGAATCTCTGGACTTCAGCCTGCTCTTGCCTGACGTCATGACGATCGCGGACGAAGTAGATGCGCAGCTCACGCAGTCGATGGACAGCTACATGAAAACCATGGCAAAGTCAGCCGCCGCATAGCTACTGCTACGGTTGTATCCGAGTCGTGCGTTCGGAGGATTCGGGAAAATCCGGCGATTGTTTTCACAATCTGTGATGGAGCCATTTATGAAAATCCTGCTATTTGTGGGCCTGCTCGTGGTAGTGCTAGGTATCGCATCCCTGATCGTGCCCGTTCCTCGCACCGAGACGCATGGCATTAAAGCCGGCAATATGAATATCGGCGTGCAAACCAGCGATAGTGAGCGAGTGTCACCAATCGTAAGCGTGGTGCTGATTGCCGGCGGGATTGCACTCACCATTGCCGGTGCCCGTAAAGGAACATAGACCAGCTGACGCGAGCCTTGACCAGCTCAGTTCTCGGAGGAAGCGATCTCGTCACCATCCGCGGCGCCAGCTGCAACACAAGGCGGACCGTCAACCGTCTCCTGGGCAGAAATCGAGATCGCACCGTTGCGGGCCAGAGCCTTGCCACGAAGGGTGCCGCCGTCCAACGTGACGCTCGTAAGCGCCAAAATCTTTCCCACGAAAATGCTGCCCTTCCCGACTGTCGCCGAGGAGCCGACCTGCCAGTACACATTGCATCCTCTTGCGCCCTTGCCGCTGAGATTCACAACTACCTTGGAATTCGGGGCGGTGGTCAGCGTTGTGCCCATCTGAAAGATCCACTGCGCGTTGGAATCGCCCTGAGCGTTCAGCTTCAGAGTGCCGGTCAATTGCGCGGCTGTCGCAAAACAGTAAACGCCGGGGATGAGATCCTTTCCGCCCAGATTCACGCCGGTGAGGATGGTGCCGCAATGGGCGCCCTTGGCTTGATTGTATGCCGTTGTCAGCCCCCTCTGGGCCTTCGCCGTCACTGGGCTGGCCTTAAGGTACAGTTGGCCCTTCACCTGGGCAGGCTTAATGCCCTTCACTGTGGGTGTGGGAGCGCTACCTACGTCACCGATTATGAACGTGTGAGCGCTGACGTTGCTGATGCCGGTGCCGCCCAGCAAGGCAAATTTGTCCGCCGTACCAAGATTGATTGTTTCAGTGGCGCTACCAGTCTGCGCATAAGCGCCGATTCCCGATAACGACAGAGCCAGCAAAGAAATCGCAAGCAGTTTCATATATTGTTTCCCTTCTTCGTTCTAATTCCTGAGTGCGTACCTTTCACTCGGCACTCTATACAAGCGCACGGGTCACCGTCTGCGCAGTATTGACCACTTTCACGAATCCAGGATCTCGGCGTAGTAAGCAGACACCTGGCGGTCCTTCCAGAGGATGTAACTCGTGGGCAGAATCAAAACCAAATCAAACAGGCCGAGCTTTGGGAGCTCGGCCTGAAAGCGCGCGCGTTTGGGTACAGAAAGTAGAGCCGTCGTGAGGGCCCGAACGTCGATACTGTCAATCGACATTAACCCATGACTGCTCTGTCGAACAGGTCGAATAATACGTTGCCCAAAATGGGCTGACTGTTCAAAATTGCACAGTTTTCAGAAGATCGAAGTCTGAACTGGCCCGGTTCGTGACAAGGCTTGCTTATGACTCTGCGGGGCAAAGCGGGCTGCACATAGGGTTTTACTGGCGGGTGCCTGCAACTTGCGGTTTTATTTCAGGCCCAGTTCGCCATTGTACTGTTGGGTGATCCCGTAGCACTCACAGGCGGAGTCTTCAAGTCTCTTGCGATTCACGATCTTCACTGCGCCACGGGTGTATTCGATAAGCTTCCTCTTCTGCAACACACCGGCTGCCAAGCTCACGGTAGGCCTATCCGTCCCTAACATGGTCGCGAGAAAATCATGGGTGATGGGCAGCGACTCCGAATCCACTCTATCCTGAGTCATTAGCAACCACCGCGCGAGGCGCTGTTGAATATCGTGCAGCCGATTACACGCGGCGGTTTGTGCAACCTGCATTCCCTGAACTACTGCATAGCGGCTCAACATCAATTGCAAGTGTGGAGTGGATTCCAAAATGTTTTGCAAAGCTGCGACCTCTACCCGAAACCCATCCCCCGTGATTTGTACCACCGCTTGAAGCGGGCTCCGGCTCAGGCCAACCGCCGCCGGTGTTCCGATAAAACCCTCATTGCCAACGATGCCGGCTTCGGCGGTCTTTCCATCTTTCATTACGACTACAAGAGAAATCAAACCTTGATTCGGGAAATAAGCAAAT
>Ga0116223_10001105_pt1 | contig 28736 bp, 22 predicted proteins | sample Sb_taG_3_FD_90092 | JGI IMG/M metagenome (GOLD analysis project Ga0116223, IMG submission 90092) | Peat soil microbial communities from Weissenstadt, Germany - Sb_50d_a_PC metaG | ecosystem: Environmental > Terrestrial > Soil > Wetlands > Peat | place: Germany: Weissenstadt | collected 2010-09-21 | reverse complement strand
GGCGCATGATCTTATCCGAAAAGTCTGCAACTTTTCGGGATCATGCGCCGAGCGGATAGGCGGCCTCGACGAGATAGGGACCGCCGCCGGTCGCGGCGCGCGACGAGAACAGAACGAAGCGCGTCGCTTCGAACCGGCGGGAGAAAAAGAAGCCGCGCGCCGCGAGATAGGCGGCAACCGCCGCGGCCGAGGCATCGCGCAGCCTGGCGAGCGTGATGTGCGGGGTGAACTTCCGTGGTTCCGGCGAGATGCCGATGCTCCGTATCAGCCTTTCCTGCTCGGCCTGAAGTTCGACGAGAGGAGCGGCTGGTTTCGCCTTGGCGATGATGGCGCGCGGCCGACCACCGCCGAAGAAATCCAGTCCTTCGAGCGTCACCGTGAACGGCGGCCGGCGAATCTGTTCGAGCGCCGCGGATATATCGCGCGCGGTCGCACCGTCGATGTCGCCGATGAAGCGCAAGGTGAGGTGGTAATTTTCGGTGTCGATCCAGCGCGCGCCGGAAAGGCCGCCGCGCAGCATGGCAAGATCGAGCGCGAGATCGGAGGGAATCTCGAGGCCCGTGAACAGACGGGGCATAGATCCTCCTCAGTTGGTCGGCGGCAGGACGCGAACCGCTTTGCAGCCATTCGAGAACGTCATCCAAATGGGACGAGTTCAGCGAATCGAATTCGCTCGGCTATTCTGGACCGATTTCGTTCTTCGAGAAAGGTCGCAGCGCACAGTTCAATTTCCGCGCATGGTATTCAGGAAGGCTTCGACCGTGGGCAGGATCTCGGCGACGATCGTCTTGACGCCGGCCTCGTTGGGATGCAGGCCGTCGGGAAGCAGGAGGTTGGCGTGGCCCATGATATCTTTCAGAAAGAACGGATAGAGCGGGGCCCCGTATCTCGCCGCCAGCTCGGGGTAGATGGTGTCGAAGCTCCTTTGATATTCAGCCCCGAGGCCCGGCGTTGCAAGCATGCCCGCGATCAGCACCTCGATGTGACGCGCCCTGAGCCTGGCGATGATCTCATCGAGCACCTGTCTGGTATGGGCGGGGTCGAGGCCGCGCAACATGTCGTTGGCGCCGAGTTCCAGAATGACGCCGTCCGCGCCGTCTTGCAGGCTCCAATCAAGCCGCGCCAATCCGTCCGCGGCCGTGTTGTCGGAAACGCCCGCGTTGACCACGTTCACGTCATAGCCGGCGCGGCGCAACGCCTTTTCGAGCACCACAGGAAAGGCGGCGTCGGCCGGCAGATTGTAGCCGGCGGTGAGGCTGTCGCCGAAGGCCACGAGCTTCAGTGTCCGCGCGGCGGCGAGATCGTCGCCGAGCCCGAAAAGCGCCGGAATCGAAAGGGCAAGTGCGGCGCAGCTCACATATCTTGCGGCGCGCCGAAGCACGGCTTCGGCGAAGTTGCGATGCGCACTCTGACGCCCCCGATAGCTGAACATGAACATGATGGATGAGGCGGCGATCATATTGGACGATGTCGATCTCAGTCTCGGCCGTGGCGCGGCGCGCGTGCATATTCTGAAGCAGATCTCGATCACGATAAAGCGCGGCGCGGCAATCGGTCTCACGGGCCCCTCAGGCTCCGGCAAATCCACTCTCCTGATGGCAATGGCCGGTTTGGAGCGGCCCGATTCGGGAAGGATCGAGATCGACGCCACCGATCTCAAGGCGCTTGACGAAGATGCGCTGGCGCGGTTTCGCGGCGCTCGAATCGGCATCGTGTTCCAGTCCTTTCACCTGATCCCGACCATGACGGCGCTGGAGAACGTCGCAATTCCGTTGGAGCTCGCCGGGATCGAGGCGGCTTTCGCGCGGGCCGCGGCGGAACTTTCGGCGGTCGGCCTCGAAGGTCGGCTCGGCCATTATCCGGCCGAGCTCTCCGGCGGCGAGCAGCAAAGGGTTGCGCTCGCCCGCGCCTTGGCGCCGAACCCCGCGATTCTTCTGGCCGACGAGCCGACCGGCAATCTCGATGAGGAAGCAGGGGCTGGCGTCATCGATGTCATCTTCGCGCTGAAGCGTGCCCGGGGCACCACGCTGGTGCTCGTCACCCATGACGCCGCGCTCGCCGCCAGATGCGACCGCGTGATCGCGCTGAGGTCGGGCCGGATCGAAACTGCGGATCAACCCCTCGTCGCCGAAATTCTGGTGAAAGGGGCTTGCCGATGAGCATCGCGCCTGCGCCCCATCCAATGTCGCCTCGCTTGACAGGTTTGCCTCTCGCCTTGCGCCTTGCGCTGCGCGATTTCCGCGGCGGCTTCTCCGGCTTCTGGATCTTCCTCGCCTGTCTCACGCTCGGGCTTGCCGCCATCACCGGCGTAGGTTCGGTATCCCGCTCGCTTGCCGACGGGCTCATGCAAAAGGGCCGCATCATTCTCGGCGGCGATTTGTCCTTCGAACTCGTCCAACGCGAGGCGAGCGCGCAGGAGCTGAACTTCCTCGCCGCGCAGGGTCGCCTGTCGCAGATCGCGCTCATGCGCGCCATGGCGCGACGCGCCGACGGGCAAGCGGCGCTCGTCGAAATCAAAGCGGTCGACGCCGCCTATCCGGCACAAGGCACGCTCTCTCTGGCGCCGGCGCAAAAGCTCGCAAGCGTGCTCGCCGAGCGCGACGGGGTCTACGGCGTCGCCGCCGATCCGACGCTCACGGCCAGGCTCGATTTCCACCAGGGCGAAGAGTTCAAGATCGGGGAGCAAAGGTTCGAGCTGCGCGCGATTCTCCTCTCGGAGCCCGACAAGCTCGCCGGCGCCATAGGCTTCGGCCCGCGCGTCCTGATGTCGCAATCAGCGCTTCGCGCAACGGGGCTCCTGCAGCCCGGCGCGCTGGTAAAATGGCTCTATCGGCTGTCGCTCTTGCCGGGCGAGCAGGTCGACTCCGTCGCCGCCGCGGCGCGCGCCGCCTTTCCGGCCGCCGGATTCGAGATCCGCACCTGGAAGAATGTCTCGCCGCAATTTTCCCGCGACCTCGAGAGATTCAGCCAGTTCCTGACGCTCGTCGGCTTGAGCTCTCTCCTCATCGGCGGAGTCGGCGTGGCCAATGCCGTCGCGGGCTTCGTCGAACGCAAGAGAGAAACGATCGCGACCCTGAAGGCACTGGGCGCGCCAGGCGGCTTCGTCTTCATGGTGATGCTCGCCGAAGTCTTGGCCATGGCCGGCATCGCCATGGCGGCCGGCGTCGCGCTCGGCGCCGCGCTCCCCTTCGCGCTCGAGGCGGCATTCGGCGCGCTCATCCCGTTTCCGCTGGCGTCGTCGATCTTTCCCCGGGAGATCGCCGCCGGCCTTCTCTATGGGGCTTTGACCGCGCTCGCCTTCTCGCTGGCGCCGCTCGGACGCGCGCATGACGTACCGGTCTCGGCGCTTTTCCGCGACGAGGTTGCGCCGGCCCATGTGCGGCCAAGGCGCCGCTATGTCATCATGCTCTTGGCAGCCGCGTGCTGCCTTGTTTTGAGCGTCGTGATGCTCGCGGCCGATCGCTGGTTGGCGCTGATCTATCTGGCTGCCGCAATCGGCGGCTTCGTTCTCCTGCGCGCCGCCGCGGCGCTCATCATGGCCGCGGCGCGAAAGTTTCCGCATGCGCGCCATATCGAACTGCGGCTTGCCATCGGCAATCTTCACCGCCCCGGCGCGCTCACGCCCTCGATCCTCGTGTCGCTCGGCCTCGGCCTCGCGCTCATCGTCGCTCTGGCCATGATCGACGGCAATCTTCATCACGCGTTCGATCGGCCGCGATCGGAAGAGACGCCGAGCTACTTCTTTCTCGGAGTCGCGAGCGCCGAGGAGCAGGATTTCCGCAGCTTCCTCGCACGCCATGAGCCCGGCGCGAAGCTCGAGCTCGTGCCGATGTTGCGGGGCCGTTTCGTCACGATCAAAGGGCGCCCCGTCGACACGCTGAAAGTCAAGGATGATGTCGCCTGGGCGCTCGAGGGCGATCGCGGCATCACCTTTTCCGCAACGATCCCGCCCGGATCGACGCTCGCGGCCGGCGATTGGTGGCACGCCGATTATTCCGGCCCGCCTCTCGTTTCGCTGGAATCCGAAGTCGCCGACGGGCTCGGCCTCAAGCCCGGCGACGACATCACGGTCAATGTGCTCGGCCGCAACATCACGGCGCGGGTCGCCAACCTGCGCAAAGTGGACTGGCGCAATTTGGGCATCAATTTCGTGCTCGTCTTTTCGCCGAACAGCTTTGCCGGCGCGCCCTATAGCGACCTTGTCACGCTCACTCTCGCCACGGAGGCGGGGCCCGACGCGGCGCTGGTGCGCGATGTCGCAAAGGCCTTTCCGAATGTGGTGAGTCTCAGGGTCAAGGATGCGCTGGATGCGGTGAAGGACATCATCGACAAGCTGGCCCTGGCTGTGCGCGGCGCCGCGAGCATCGCGCTCCTCGCCGCGACCCTCGTTCTGGGCGGTGCGCTTGCGGCGGCCCAGCGGTCGCGGCTCTACGATGTGGTGGTCCTGAAAACGCTCGGCGCGACCCGCCGACGGCTGGTCGCCGCCTTCCTTTGCGAGTTCGGCCTCATCGGCATGGCGGCCGCGCTCTTTGGGGTGCTCGTCGGCGGCGCGGCGGCGCTTGCCGTCGTTCGCTCGGTGATGAAGCTCGATTTCGTTTGGCTCTGGCCGCAGGCGCTCGCCGCGGCGGGCGCTGCCTTCCTCGCAGCGGTTCTTCTCGGGCTGCTCGGAACCTGGCGCATCCTGGGGCAAAAGCCGGCCCGATATTTACGAAATTTATAGATTTAGCCAGAGCCGAAGCGGCGCCGCCACCCTTGTACCGCTCCCGCGCCTGGGCCATATTACGGCCAATCTTTCGTCTGCGCCGAAACGCGCGATGACCGGAGGCGATCAAGCCTCCTCAACCTACGAGGAAACAATGTCCGACTTCGATCGTAACGCGGCCCGCTGGGGGCAAGGCGTCCAAGCCGGTCGCGCCGAGATCGACCAGGGCCTTCGCTCCTACATGCTCGGCGTTTACAACAACATGGTGATTGGGCTCGCCCTCACCGGTCTCGTTGCCTATGGGACGAATATGCTCACCACGACGACCGATCCGTCCCAGGCGGTCGCGCGCGTAGGGCACATTCTGCTCACCTCGTTTGGCGAAGCGCTTTATCTGAGCCCGCTGCGCTGGCTCGTGATCTTCGCGCCGCTCCTCTTCGTCCTGTTCTTTTCGTTCCGCATCAATCAGATGGCGGCGTCGACGGCGCGCGCCCTTTTCTTTGTGTTTTCGGCGTCGATGGGTCTGTCCTTATCGATACTGGTGCTGATCTACACCGGCGCGTCGATTGCCAACGCCTTCTTCGTCACGGCCGGCGCCTTCGGCGCGCTCAGCCTTTATGGCTATACGACGCAGCGGCCGCTCTCGGCGATGGGGTCGTTCCTGATCATGGGCGTCTTCGGCCTGATCATCGCAATGGTGGTCAATCTGTTCTTGCATAGTTCCGGGTTCCAGTTCGCTCTCTCGATCCTTTCGGTGCTGATCTTCTCCGGCCTCACCGTCTACGATACGCAAGCGATCAAGGAAATGTACTACGCTTCGGACGACTACCAGACGGCGACCAAGAAGTCGGTCAACGGCGCTCTGCGGCTCTATATCGATTTCATCAACATCTTCCAGTCGTTGCTGTATCTTACGGGGACCCGCAACGACTGAACAATAGCCCCGCTCACGCGGGGCTATTTTTGTGGGGCGCACGATCCTGCCCTGGGCGCGGCTCACCCCGAAACGATCGTCAGTTTCTTGTCGAGCACGTTGATCACGCGCTTCAAGTCGTGACCGCGTCTCAAGATGAGCCCGGTCGCCGCGACGACGCAGTAGGCGCCTTGCTTGCGCGCCCCCCTTATCTTTTCGATCCGGTAGAGGGGAAATTCGGCGGAGCGGCGATAGATCGAAAACACGGCCTTCTGTCCGGTGGCGGCGATCGCATAGTCGCGCCATTCGCCGTCCGCGACCTTGCGCCCATAGAGATCGAAGATGTCGCGCAATTCCTGTCGGTCGAACGAGATGGAGCCGGGGATTGCGGACCGATTCGGCCAAACTGGTCCTCTGCCTGCGACGAGCGAAACGACGCTCGCCGCGGTCTGATTTTCCTCCGTCAACTCCACGTCCATCCGCGCCTCCCCGGTCATGATTACGGAAACCGGCGCAGGCGGCAAGCCTTTCGATGCCCCTCGTGCGACCTCGGGGAAGCGGCCGGCGCGCTGCATTTTTTTGTGAAGAGGCTCAGGTAAATCTTGGATTTATGTCGTAACCGATTGAACATTATGATATTTTAGATAAAAATATCGATGTGGACGGAAGGACTAATTCACAGTTTTGCCCTTTTGGGGCCTAGCGTGCGCCCCGAAACGGCGGGAAGATCCTCATGTCGCCATCGGGACTGGATCTGATTCCTTCGGACTCGTCAGCCCCCCAGCCCCCCGCGGGGGTCAGAGGCCAGAGCCCACGTCGAACTGAGATGCAGGCGACGATAGAGCCGGTTTGAAGCTTTGCTTCAGCCGGCTCTTTTTTGTCCCGGACAGCCGTGGGACAAGCCCGGGCATGACGTTGCTTCCGGGCTTGAATTCACCTCTCGCTGAGGCGATATCTCGGTCGCCGCGCGGCAATTTTCGAGCGCGGCGCCTCGAGAATTGCGGGGATTGGAGGTTTTGCAATGGCGGAGAGCCATGCTTTTCAAGCCGACGTGGCCCGGCTTCTCGATCTGATGGTCCACTCGGTCTATTCCGAACGCGATATTTTTCTTCGTGAGCTTGTATCGAACGGCGCCGACGCCTGCGAGAGACTGCGCTATGAAGCGATCGCCGATCCAGCCCTCATCTCTGGCGATCCCGGCTTTCTCATCATTGTGAGCCTCGACAAGCACGCCCGCACGCTGACCGTCGCCGACAACGGCATCGGCATGTCGGAGGCGGATCTCACCCAGTCGCTCGGCACCATCGCCCGCTCCGGCACCCGCGCCTTCCTCGACAGCCTCGAAACAAAAGATGATGCGATGATCGGCAAGGATATGATCGGCCAGTTCGGCATCGGCTTCTATTCGGCCTTCATGGTCGCCGAGCGGATCGATGTCGAGACGCGGCGGGCGGGAGCAAACGAGGCGCATCTCTGGAGCTCCGACGGCAAGGGGACCTTTTCGATTGCGCCTTTGGCCCTCGACGCCGCGCCGCCGCGCGGCACGAGGGTCATCCTTCACCTGCAGGATCAGGCGTCTGAATATCTCGAACCGGCGCGCGTCGAGGAGATCCTGCGCGAGCATTCGAGTGCGATCACGGTGCCCATCGCCTTCGTCGAAGCGCTGGGCAAGGAGCCACGCCGCCTGACTGACGGTTCGGCGCTTTGGAGCAAGCCGAAGAGCGCGATCAGCGCGGAAGAATACACCGAGTTCTACCGCAGCCTCTGCGGCCAGTTCGACGTGCCGGCGCTGACCCTGCATTGGCGCGCAGAGGGGCGCCACGAATATACGGTTCTCGCCTTTGTGCCGGGCTCGCGCCCCTTCGATCTTTTCGATTCGGCGCGCAAGGGCCGCGGCAAGCTCTATGTCCGCCACGTGCTGGTCGCCGAAGACGCGGAGATTCTGCCGAGCTGGCTGAGGTTCGTCCGGCTCGTCGTTGATTCGGCCGATCTGCCGCTCAACGTTTCCCGTGAGCTGATCCAGCAAAGCGCGGTGTTCGCCGCCATCAAGAAAGGGGTGGCCAATCGCCTCGTCCAGGAGCTGACCAGGCTGAACGAGAGCGATGCCGACGCCTATGCAAAGATCTGGGCGAATTTCGGCGCCGTCATCAAGGAAGGACTTTATGAGGACCCGGAACGGCGCGACGCCTTGTTCAAGCTCGCCCGTTTTGCCTCGACGGCCGATCTCCACGGCAAGCGCAGCCTCGCCGATTATGTCGCTTCCCTGCGGCCGAACCAGACGGCCATCTATTATCTCAGCGGCGACGACATCAAGCGATTGAACGCCAGTCCGCAGCTCGAAGGCTTCCGCGCCCGGGGCATCGAGGTCCTGCTTCTGCCCGATCCGATCGACGCCTTTTGGGTTTCAACCGCCGTCGGTTACGACGGCAAGCCGTTCAAGTCGGTGTCGCAGGGCTTGGCCGACGTCAAGGCAATCCCGCTCAAGGAGGGCGGCGAAGCGACGGCGGCCGAGCCGCCGTCAGCCGCGCTCGCCACGCTCTTCGCCCTGATGAAACAGATGCTGCAAGAGGTTGCTTCGGACGTGCGGGCCTCGGACCGGCTCTCGGAAAGTCCGGCCTGCCTCGTTGCCGCCGATCACGGCCTCGATCGGCGTCTCGAACGCATGCTCGCTGAGCACGGCCAATTGAAAACGGTGTCGAAACCGGTGCTGGAGGTCAATCCCAAGCATCCGCTCATCGCCGCGCTCGCCGCCCGGGTCGGGCAGGCCGACAAGGAAGCGCTCGATGACGTCATCTGGCTCATTTTCGACGAGGCGCGGCTGATGGACGGCGAAAAGCCCGCCGACGCCTCGCGATTCGCGGCGCGGCTGACGCGCGTCCTCACAAAGGCCGTCGCCGAGCCCAGGGCCTCATGAGGCTTTGCTTCGATCCGAGGTTGTCGCGAAGCGAAGCGCACCGGCAGCTCGCCCGAATCTTCGCCGCGGTTGGTCTCGACACGAGTGCGCTCGACGCGCGGCTCATCCTCTGTGCGGCACTTGGCATAGATCACGCCGCCCTCATCCGCGATCCCGATCAGCCGATCGGCGCCGCCGCGGAGCGAATTGCCGAACTCGCTCGCCGCCGGTTGCACCGCGAACCTACGTCGCGGATTCTTGGCAGGCGCGAGTTTTGGGGCCTCGATTTTGAGATCGGCCCCGCCGTCCTCGATCCACGTCCCGAGACCGAAATCCTGGTCGATGCGGTGGCCGCCAGCTTGCGACGTCAAGCGCCTTTGCGCATCCTGGATCTCGGCATTGGATCAGGCGCCATTCTTGCCGCTCTCCTGACCCGTTTTCCAAACGCCCGCGGGATCGGCGTCGATATTTCAGAGGCTGCTTGTCGGGTTGCGCGGCGCAATCTTGAAGCCCTGGGCCTCACGTCGCGCGGCCTCGTCGTCTGCGGCGATTGGACGAGCTCATTGGGTGGGGCTTTCGACGTCATCGTCGCGAACCCGCCCTACGTCGCCAGCGCCGAGGTCGAAACCTTGGCGCTGGAGGTGCGCGACCACGATCCGAAGCTCTCGCTCGACGGCGGCAAGGACGGCCTGGCCGCCTATCGCGCCTTCGTGCCGAGCTTGAGTGGGCTTACGGCGCCCGACGGTCTCATCGCGCTGGAGCTCGGCGCCGGCCAGGCCTGCGACGTTGCGCGCCTATTGGCATCCTCCGGTTTTGCACGCGTGGCAATGCACCGCGATCTCGCCGCTCACGAGAGGGTGGTGACGGCCTCACGCGCGCCTTGAGCCCGGCGATGTGCATGCTCCGGTTCCAGCCGCGTTCGAGATGGGATCAAAGATTTTTAATGGAATGGTTGTAATTTGCGTGATATATGTGTCACAGGGTGCGGTCCGCGCCGAAATATTTCGTGAAAGTCCTTGGCGTTTGGAGCGAAAGCGAATACGTTTCGGCTTTAAAGGTTGCCTTTCGCGATTGAAGTAGCATTGCGGCAGCGTCGAGATCCTCCTCCCCGCCGATAACCTTAAGGGCTGGAATGATTTCCGCTTCCGGCGAGCCAGATGTGCTCATCGCGATCAAGGTAATTGTCCCCAAAGTCTGAGACCCCGGGAGCTGCGGGGTCGGCCCTGCTCAGCGGCTTTGCCGTGAGCCCGTACGTTAGCAGCTGGAGAACATTTGCCAGCTTATGCTCGTGCCCGAAGTCCAATGGGAGGACACGCCGACTCGGCTCTGCCGAGGCTCGCGTTGACGATGATATGCAAGGAACATCGATGAGACCGAATCAGAACAACAAGCGCATGCGCGGCCGCAACAACAACCGCAAAGGGCCGAACCCGCTTTCCCGTTCCTACGAATCGAACGGCCCCGACGTCAAAATCAGGGGGACTGCCCATCATATAGGCGAGAAATATCTGCAGTTGGCGCGCGATGCCCAATCGTCCGGCGACCCCGTGATGGCGGAAAGCTATCTCCAGCATGCCGAACATTATTTCCGCTTGATCGCCGCGGCCCAGCAGGCCCAGGCGCCATTCGGATACAGCCGCCCGGCCGGCGAGCCGGAGGCCGAAGACCTCGAGGACGAAGAGGAGTTCGTCAGCATCCCGGACCGGTTCGCTTCCCCCGTCGAGCGTATGAACCCGCAGCCAAGCCAGCCCTTTACGCCGCCGCAGCCCCCACATGTTAGCCATCCCGGCTATGCCGAGCGCGAGCGGCCCGCCTTCGCCACTGGCGAGCGGCCTCAATACGAACGGCCGGAGCGTCGCCCGGAGCGCGGCTTCCCTGAGAGGCCTCCTCTCTCCGAGAGACACGGCCAGCCCAGTCGGGAAGGCGAACAGCGCGGCGGGCGCGGACGCGGCCCGCGCGATTATCGCCCCGACAACGCGCCGCGTTACGATCGTCACGAGCCGCGTGCCGAAGACCTCAACGGCAAGAATTTGCCCGCATTCATCACCGCCCCTGTCCGGCTTCAGCCTGAGGCCAACCTGGCAGGTCCGGAAGAGGAATCGCTCGGGCCCGCGGTCATGGACCGTCCCGAAATCGAAACCGAAGCGACCGGCTATCACCTGCGGCAACGTCGCCGCCGGCGCGGCAAAGATGATTTCGGCGAAACGGCGATCGCCAAGGAACCCTTCGAGGATTAAGGCGCTGCGCGGCAGTTGCGACGCATAGGCCTTAGCCGGCGCTGCCTTGCCTCGGCCGAGCCCGCCGGGTTCGCCCCTAAAAATCCCTAGCCGCTTGCCTACATCTAAATTGAGAATCCGTGTCGGAGCGCGTTTCGCGCCGGCGGCAATTTATGCCAATTTGGATCAGGCTTTGGTCGGAACGCTCTAAAATTGATCGAGAGCATGTTCGGACGGGGTCTTTATTTCTAAGAATGCTCTTGCGCATTCACGGCCTTGCCGCGGATTTGGGAGGTCATCGATGAATTTTGAGAAATATACCGAGCGGGCGCGCGGCTTCGTGCAAGGCGCCCAGTCGCTGGCGGTCCGCGAGGGACACCAGCAGTTCACCCCCGAGCATCTGCTCAAAGTTCTGCTCGACGATCCGGAGGGGCTGGCAAGCGGGCTGATCGACAGGGCGGGCGGAAATTCGCGCGACGCCCTGGTCCAGACCGAACTGGCGCTCAGCAAATTTCCCAAGGTCCAGGGTTCCGGCGCCGGCCAGCTTTACATCTCGCCCGCAATGGCGCGCGTCTTCGACAATGCCGAAAGGATCGCCGAGAAGGCAGGCGATTCCTATGTGACCGTCGAGCGGCTGCTCCTCGCGTTGGCCATGGAGAAGGGTACCGAAACCGCCAAAATCTTGGCACGGGCCGGGGTTAACCCGCAGGTCCTCAATGCCGCCATCAACGATCTGCGCAAGGGCCGCACGGCCGACAATCCGACCGCCGAAAACGCCTATGACGCTCTGAAGAAATATGCCCGCGATCTGACCGAGGCGGCGCGTGCCGGCAAGCTCGATCCCGTCATCGGCCGCGAAGAGGAGATCCGCCGCGCCATTCAGGTGCTCTCGCGGCGGACCAAGAACAATCCCGTCCTCATCGGCGAGCCGGGCGTCGGCAAGACGGCGATCGTCGAAGGGCTGGCGCTGCGCATCGTCAACGGCGACGTGCCCGAGAGCCTGCGCGACAAGAGCCTGCTCGCGCTTGATCTCGGCGCGCTCGTCGCCGGCGCGAAATATCGCGGCGAGTTCGAGGAGAGATTGAAGGCCGTTTTGAACGAGATCACCGCCGCAGAAGGCCGGGTTATTCTCTTCATCGACGAATTGCACACGCTGATCGGCGCCGGCAGGGCAGATGGGGCGATGGATGCCTCCAACCTGCTGAAGCCGGCCTTAGCGCGCGGCGAATTGCATTGCATCGGCGCGACCACCCTCGACGAATATCGCAAACACATCGAGAAGGAAGCCGCGCTGGCGCGCCGGTTCCAGCCGGTCTACGTTTCCGAACCGACGGTCGAGGACACGATCTCGATCCTGCGCGGGCTCAAGGAGAAATATGAGCTGCACCACGGCGTGCGGATCACCGATTCGGCGATCGTTGCGGCCGCGACCTTGTCGCACCGCTACATCAGCGACCGTTTCCTGCCGGACAAGGCGATCGATCTCATCGACGAGGCGGCTGCGCGGCTGCGCATGCAGGTCGATTCGAAGCCGGAGGAACTCGACGAGATCGACCGTCGCATCATCCAGCTGAGGATCGAGCAGGAAGCCCTGAAGAAGGAAAAGGATCCCGCCTCCCAGGATCGGCTGCGCAAGCTCGAGGCGGAGCTTGCCGAGGCGGAGGAGAAATCCGCGGCCTTGACGGCCCGCTGGAAGGCCGAGAAGGACAAGCTCGGCACGGCGCAAAAGCTGAAGGAGCAGCTCGAAGCCGCCCGCAACGAGCTGTCGCAGGCGCAACGCCGCGGCGAATACCAGCGCGCCGGCGAGCTCGCCTACGGCATCATCCCGGAGCTCGAGAGAAAATTGGCCGAAACGGAAGCCAAGCGCGGCGATATCCTGGTTGATGAGGCGGTAACCGCCGACCATGTGGCGCAGATCGTCTCGCGCTGGACTGGCATTCCCGTCGACAGGATGCTCGAGGGCGAGCGCGGCAAGCTGCTGCGCATGGAGGAGGAGCTTTCGAAGCGCGTCGTCGGCCAGGCGGAGGCGGTTGCCGCCGTCTCGACAGCCGTGCGCCGCGCCCGCGCCGGCCTTCAGGATCCGAACCGGCCGATCGGCTCGTTCATGTTTCTTGGCCCGACCGGCGTCGGCAAGACCGAGCTCAGCAAGGCGCTGGCGGCCTTTCTGTTCGATGACGAGACGGCGCTCGTGCGCATCGACATGTCGGAATACATGGAAAAGCATTCCGTCGCCCGGCTGATCGGTGCGCCGCCCGGCTATGTGGGCTATGAGGAAGGCGGAGCGCTGACCGAAGCGGTCCGCCGCCGGCCCTATCAGGTGGTCCTCTTCGACGAGATCGAGAAGGCGCACCCGGATGTGTTCAACGTGCTGCTCCAGGTGCTCGACGACGGCAGGCTCACCGACGGGCAGGGGCGCACGGTCGATTTCCGCAACGTCCTCATCATCATGACCTCGAACCTCGGCGCCGAACTGCTGGTCATGCAGAAGGAGGGCGAGGACTCGGCCGCAGTGCATGATGAGGTGATGCAGATCGTGCGCGCGCATTTCCGGCCGGAGTTCCTCAATCGGATCGACGAGATCATCTTGTTCCACCGCCTGCGCCGGCAGGACATGGCGGTGATCGTCGACATCCAGATCGGGCGCCTCCAGCGCCTGCTCGAGGACCGCAAGATCAGCCTCGATCTGACGCTGGAAGCGCGCGCCTGGCTCGCCGAGAAGGGTTATGATCCCGCCTATGGGGCAAGGCCATTGAGACGGGTGATCCAGAAGGCCTTGCAGGACCCGCTCGCCGAAAAGATCCTGGCGGGTGAGATCCACGACGGGGAGACGGTTGTCATCGGCGTCGGCCCGCAGGGCCTCACGATCGGCAGCGCGCAAGCCAAGCTCGGGGGCAAGGGTAGGGCGAAGGTCGCCTGACGGCGAGGGCCTTTTGTCGCGCAGCGACGCATGTGTCGAATCCTTCCCTTTCAAGGGAAGGTGGCAGCGTCGCGCAGCGACGCTGCCGGATGGGGTCTCCAGCCGGCCGCCATAGCCGTGCGCTTTGCGCAGGCGTTTTCATTTTATGACGGGCGCGCAAAGCGCGCCCTATGGCCACCCTCCTTGCAGGGGGAGGGATCGCCGTAGCTCGCGCCGCCCGAGTTGATTTTATGGCCAGCATCTGTCTGCCGAACCGCCCGGCCTCTTCGCTTTTCAAGGCCCTCAAATGAGCCTCTGGAAGGCGCGTCGGAAGCGCCAAAATAGCCGTCGGAATTGCGGAAAACTGCCTCCAAAACAATGCATTTGGCGGCAATGTAGACTATATATTCTCTAGGGCGATGAACGCCCGTTCCCGCCGCACATGTTCAGCAGAGAAAGTTCGCGCTCTCATGGCTCAAAGAGCTCCCGCCAAGTCGGATTCCACCCCCGATAATGGCCGAGATGTGCTGTTGCCAGAGCAGGATTCCTACGGCGCCGATTCGATCAAGGTCCTGCGTGGCCTCGATGCCGTGCGCAAGCGGCCCGGCATGTATATCGGCGACACGGATGATGGGTCCGGCCTGCATCACATGGTCTATGAGGTGGTCGACAATGCGATCGACGAGGCGCTGGCGGGCTATGCGACCAAGATCGCGGTGACCCTCAATCCGGATGGCTCCGTGACCGTCACCGACGACGGGCGCGGCATTCCGACCGATATCCACGCCGAGGAAGGGGTCTCCGCCGCGGAGGTCATCATGACCCAATTGCACGCGGGCGGAAAGTTCGACCAGAATTCCTACAAGGTCTCGGGCGGTCTGCACGGCGTCGGCGTCTCCGTGGTCAACGCACTCTCGGTCTTCCTGCGGTTGCGCATCTGGCGCGACGGCAAGGAACACGTGGTCGATTTCGCCGATGGCGATGTCGTCGCCCCGCTCGCGGTCGTAGGTCCGGCCCCGATCGAAGACGGCAAGGTGAAGCGCGGCACGGAAGTCACTTTCCTGCCTTCGCCCAAAACCTTCTCGATGCTCGACTTCGATTTCGCGACGATCGAGCACAGGCTGCGCGAACTCGCCTTCCTGAATTCCGGGATCAGGATCGAGTTCACTGATGCGCGCAGCGCCGAGGTCAAGCGCGAGGAGCTTTTCTATGAGGGCGGTCTCGAGACCTTCGTGCGTTATCTCGATCGCGCCAAGACGCCGTTGACCGCGGCCCCGATCCTCATCAAGGGCGAGCGTGATCGCATGACGGTCGAAGTCGCGCTGTGGTGGAACGATTCCTACCACGAGCACGTGCTCGCCTTCACGAACAACATTCCCCAGCGCGACGGCGGGACCCATCTCGCCGGGTTCCGCGCCGCCTTGACGCGGCAAGTCACCGCCTACGCGGATCGCTCGGGCATCAGCAAGCGCGAGAAGGTCGATCTCACGGGCGACGATTGCCGCGAAGGCTTGACCTGCGTGCTCTCGGTGAAAGTTCCGGACCCGAAGTTCTCGTCGCAGACGAAGGACAAGCTCGTCTCCTCGGAAGTGCGCCCCGCCGTCGAGGGCCTGGTCAACGAGATGCTCGACCGCTGGTTCGAGGAACATCCGCATGACGCCAAGATCATCGTCGGCAAGGTGGTGGAAGCCGCCCAGGCGCGCGAGGCGGCGCGCAAGGCGCGCGAGCTCACCCGTCGCAAAGGCGCGCTCGATGTCGCCAATCTGCCGGGCAAGCTCGCCGATTGCCAGGAGCGCGATCCGGCCAAGGCCGAACTCTTCCTCGTCGAGGGCGATTCGGCCGGCGGCTCGGCGAAACAGGGCCGCAACCGCGAATATCAGGCCGTCCTGCCGCTGCGCGGCAAGATCCTCAACGTGGAGCGCGCCCGCTTCGACAAGATGCTGTCCTCCCAGGAGATCGGCACGCTGATCACGGCGCTCGGCACAGGCATCGGCCGCGACGACTTCAATCCGAACAAGCTGCGCTATCACAAGATCATCATCATGACCGACGCGGACGTGGACGGCGCCCATATCCGCACGCTGCTGCTCACCTTCTTCTTCCGGCAGATGCGCGAATTGATCGAGCGCGGCCATCTGTTCATCGCCCAGCCGCCGCTCTACAAGGTCAAGCGCGGCAATTCCGAGCAATATCTGAAGGACGAGAGGGCGCGCGAGGATTATCTGATCGACAACGGGCTCGACGGCGCTCTGTTGCGGCTCGCTACCGGCGAGGAGCGCGCCGGCCACGATCTGCGCGCCATCGTCGAAGAGGCGCGCGCCGTGCGCCAGATCCTGGCTGGCCTGCATTCGCGCTATGATCGGACGGTCGTCGAACAGACGGCGATCGCCGGCGGGCTGCGGCCGATCTCCGGCCAGAACGAGGAGGCGACGCTGGCGCGCGAGATCGCCGAGCGGCTCGATCGCTTGGCCGATGAGCTGGAACGCGGCTGGACCGGCCGCGTCGAAGGGGGCGCCTATATTTTCACGCGCGAACTGCGCGGCGTGCGGCAGGCCTCTGTCCTCGATGCCGCGCTGCTCGCTTCCGCCGAAGCGCGCCGCATCAATGAACATGCCTATTCGCTGCACGAGGTCTACGCGCGTCCCGCCCGCTTCATCCGCAAGGGTGAGGAGAAGCAAGTTTGCGGTCCTTCGCAGCTCGTCGATGTAGTGATGGCGGCAGGGCAGAAGGGAATTTCGCAAATGCAGCGCTACAAGGGTCTCGGCGAGATGAATCCCGAGCAGCTCTGGGAGACGACGCTCGACCGCGACGCGCGCTCGCTGCTGCAGGTCAAGATCAAGGAAGGCGACGAAGCCGACGACATTTTCGTCAAGCTGATGGGCGACGTCGTCGAGCCTAGGCGCGAATTCATTCAGGAGAACGCGCTGAACGTATCGAATTTGGATGTGTAAGGAGCTAGCGCCAACCCTCTCCCTGTGGGAGAGGGTGGCTTGCGGAGCAAGTCGGGTGATGGGTTGCGATTGATGCTGCGCTAAAGATCATGGCGCGTCACAAGCCCGTCGATGATCCCAAGGACGATCCAGATGAGAATTAACCCGAAAGATGTTTTTACGTTTCTATCCGGTGCGTTTTTTGTAACGGCCGGGGCGACTTTGTATCTGGCTTGGTATCACATCGCTGTTCCTTTTTTCGGACTTACGCTGACGCCAGAGTTTTTGTGGTTGAGGGGTTTCATACACCTCGCGTTGTTTCTGCTTTCCTTCTACTTTGGGTTTATAAAGCAATAGCCAGCTGAACTGTGGAAAGATGATCTAGGATCGCTTCGCTTCGGGCGCAATGAGGTCGGTGCAGGCAACATGACGCTGTCCCGAGAATCTGAAATCTGTGGAACATAGCCATGGACACCAAGCAATTTCCCGTCACCCACACTGAGCAAGAATGGCGCAAGCTTCTCAGCCCCGAGCAATATGACGTCATGCGCCGGCACGGCACGGAGCGGCCCGGCTCATGCGCGCTGAATTACGAGAAGCGCGCCGGCACGTTCGCCTGCGCCGGCTGCGGCCAAAACCTCTTCATGTCGAAGACCAAGTTCGAGAGCGGCACCGGCTGGCCGAGCTTCAACGATCCCGTCCCCGGCTCGGTCGAAACCACGACCGACCGCAGCTATGGGATGATGCGCACCGAGGTTCATTGCAGCCGTTGCGGCAGCCATCTGGGCCATGTCTTCGACGACGGCCCGCCGCCGACGCACCTGCGCTACTGCATCAATGGCGTCGCGATGAATTTCACGCCGGAGTGAGGGCTGCGCTGCAAGATCTTCCCGGGAAGCCGTTCATGCTTCGAGACGGCCGCTGACGCGGCTTCCTCAGCATGAGGGCCAAGAGGATTAGTCACTTAGCCCTCACCCTGAGGAGGCTGCGGAGCAGCCGTCTCGAAGGGCGAGGGCGAACCTCAATAAACCGGTGAGCGTCGGCGCTACAGACTGCTCACGGAATATAAACCGCCTCGATGACTTGCAGCTGATCGCCCATCGGGTCGAGTTCGAGCCGGACCACTTCGGCCATCAGCTTGTCGCGGAACTTGTAGGCACGCCGCCAGCCGTCCTCGGTGGTCGGTGGCCAGGGCGTATAGGTCTTCTTGTCGACCATGAGGGCTTCGCAGCGCAGATGCCGGCCGCGCAGCGGGCCATGGATGTTGCGGGCGATGATATACATGCGTCCCTCGAACGGCGGCGCTCGGGCTTGGCCGGCCCGAAGCCGACCTTAATCTAGCGGCCTTCCCGGCCGCTGACCATGGCTTAGCTATCCATTTTCAGCGCCGCGATGAAGGCCTCTTGCGGGATTTCTCCCTAGACTAGCGTGTTGATATTGCCAATTACGTAAGCGCGATTGTGCCACATTTCTTCAATTTCCGTAGAAGAGCGAGACAGGATCTCCGACGCTTTCCCCGCAGCAGTTGGGCAATTGCCCTCATTTTGGGCGTGAAGCTTTCGTTATCGCCACACAAAATTCCATACACTACTAACATCTCCGGTGTGGATGATCCCGTTCCCATCAGTTCAACATACGCCGATTGCTTGCATAACGAGGAGATCGTTATTCACATCCTCAAGTGCGAGAGTCGACGCAGAATCGCGATCGGCATGTTTTAGAAAATTCGCTGCCCAATTGAACTGGTTCCAATGGCTCGTTTCATCACTTATTGCCAATTTTCGACTGACGTCTTGTTCATTTTTTATCTCACCGCGCCTTATAGCAACGGCAACTTCTGCAATGAATTGCACGAGCATTTTGGATTCTGCAATTTCGGTCGGCAATTCGTCTATCTTTTCTGAGACCAAGTCGCTTGCAAATAAGAAAATACCCAGGCCAAGCCCATCGGCAAGCTCCCGTCGACCATGCTTTTTCTTGAGATCACGTAAAACGGTATATGCCGCCGCCGCGACAGGATGGATCGCTAGTTCGTCTTCGCCCGCGAGCGTCATTCTGATCGCAGCATCGAGTTGACGTTGCGCAGCTGCCTCTTTCCTTATGAAGATTCGCGCTCCCTCCGATGACATAGTCCACACTCACGAATCCATTTTCAGCGCCGCGATGAAGGCTTCCTGCGGGATCTCGACTTTGCCGAACTGGCGCATGCGCTTCTTGCCGGCCTTCTGCTTCTCCAGGAGCTTGCGCTTGCGGGTGGCATCGCCCCCATAGCATTTGGCGGTCACGTCCTTGCGCAGCGCGCGCACCGTCTCGCGCGCGATGATCTTGCCGCCGATCGCCGCCTGAATCGGGATCTGGAACATGTGCGGCGGGATGAGCTCCTTCAACTTCTCCACCATGGCGCGGCCGCGCGTCTCAGCCCGCTCGCGGTGCACCAGCATGGAGAGCGCGTCGACCGGCTCGGCATTGACGAGGATCGACATTTTCACGAGGTCGCCTTCGCGATAATCCCTGATCGCATAGTCGAAGCTCGCATAGCCGCGCGAGATCGACTTCAGCCGGTCGTAGAAGTCGAACACGACCTCGTTGAGCGGCAGGTCGTAGATCGCCATGGCGCGTGAGCCGACATAGTTCAGATCGACCTGCACGCCGCGCCGCTCCTGGCAGAGTTTCAACACCGCGCCGAGATATTCGTCGGGGGTCAGGATCGTGGCGCGGATCCAAGGCTCCTCGATCTTCTCGATCCGCGTCGGATCGGGCATGTCGACTGGATTATGCAGCGTCAGCACCTCGCCCGAGCGCAGCACGATCCGATAGATGACCGAGGGGGCGGTGGCGATGAGATCGAGATTGAACTCGCGCTCCAGCCGCTCCTCGATGATTTCGAGATGCAGCAAGCCGAGAAAGCCGCAGCGGAAGCCGAAGCCGAGCGCCGCCGAGCTCTCCATCTCATAGGAGAAGCTCGCGTCGTTCAATCGGAGCCTGCCCATGGCGGCGCGCAGATCCTCGAAATTGGCGGCATCGACCGGAAAGAGCCCGCAGAAGACCACTTGCTGGGCCGGCTTGAAGCCGGGCAGGGCGGCGGCGCATGGCCGTTTCTCGTCGGTGATCGTGTCGCCGACGCGCGTATCGGCGACCTCCTTGATCTGTGCCGTGATGAAGCCGATCTCGCCGGGGCCGAGTTCTTCGATGTCCTGCATCTTCGGGCGAAACACGCCGATCCGGTCGATCTCGTAATGGGCATCGGTGCCCATCATCAGGATCTTCTGGTGCTTCTTCAGCGTCCCGTCGATCACGCGGACGAGGACGACCACCCCGAGATAGGCATCGTACCAGGAATCGACGAGCAGCGCCTTCAACGGCCTCGCCGCGTCGCCCTTCGGCGGCGGCAGGCGATGGACGATCGCCTCGAGCACGCCATCGACGCCAAGCCCCGTCTTGGCCGAGATCAGCAGCGCGTCCGAGGCATCGAGCCCGATCACGTCCTCGATCTGCTGCTTGATCCGGTCGGGCTCGGAGGCCGCCAGGTCGATCTTGTTCAGCACCGGCACGATCTCATGGCCGGCGTCGAGCGCATGATAGACATTGGCGAGCGTCTGCGCCTCGACGCCCTGGCTCGCATCGACGACCAGCAGCGAGCCCTCGCAGGCGGCGAGCGAGCGCGAGACTTCGTAGGCGAAATCGACGTGGCCGGGCGTGTCCATCAGGTTGAGCTGATAGGTCTCGCCGTCCTGCGCCCGATATTCGAGGCGCACCGTCTGCGCCTTGATGGTGATGCCGCGTTCGCGCTCGATGTCCATGGAATCGAGCACCTGCTCGACCATTTCGCGCTCCGGCAGTCCGCCCGTCATTTGGATCAGCCGGTCGGCGAGCGTCGATTTGCCGTGGTCGATATGGGCGATGATTGCGAAATTGCGGATATTTTCGAGTCTGGGCATGGCCGGCGGGATAGCAGGCAAGGGGGGTGAAGGAAAGGCGGACGGCGCCACAGGCTGCGACACGCGTCATGGCCGGCCTTGTGCCGGCCATCCACGCCGTTCCGCTGCTGCTTCACTGCCGACAGGGGTGCCGTTGTACCGCGTGGATGGCCGGGACAAGCCGGCCATGACGAGGAACCGACCCAGACTTGACAAATCGGTAAGTGAGTGATCACTTACAGCGATGAACGCTCCTCGTCTTTCCCGCGACTCCCGCCGCCAGCAGATCCTCGACAGCGCCCTTCCGGTGTTTGCGCGGCATGGATTCGCCCGCACGACCACCAAGAGCATCGCCGATGCGGCGGGGATCTCGGAAGCTTTGCTTTTCAAGCACTTCCCGACCAAATCCGCCGTCTACGCGGCAATGTTGGCGGATGTCTGCGAGGCAGATCCGGAGCTCATGCGGCTGCGCGCCCTGCCGCCCTCGACAGGAACCCTCGTCCTATTCGTGCGCGGCATGGTGAACTGGTTTCTTTGCACGGCCGGTCCTTCCGGCCAGGAACCGAACGAGAAGCTGCGCCTGACGCTTTACAGCCATCTTGAGGATGGATTATTCGCGCAGATTCTGTTCGACAAGATCGAACGGCTTGTCGCGCCCGTCTTCACCGCCTCCTTGGAAAGCGCGGTCGCGGCCGGCGAGGCCAAGCCAAGCGAGGCGTCCGCGCGTGATCTCTTCTGGTTTGCGCATAACACCGTCTGCATGCTCGCCGCCACGCAGCTGCCGCAGGTCCCGCCCTTGGCCTATCCGCCAATCGCCCAACTCGAGCGCGAGGCCTGCGAATTCATTCTGCGCGGGATCGGCCTCACCCATGCGGCGATCGCGGCGCATGCCGATTGCGTGATGCCGCGCGAGCTTGCGGATCTCTCTTCTTTGGAAAGCGCATGAGATGACGATTTCGAGCGAGACCGATCTCAGATCTGCCTATGAGGCGCCGGCGCGCGCCCGCCCGGTGCGCCGCAAGCTCTGGTTCGCGATCGTCGCCTTGCTGCTGGCGCTGCTCGTCGGCGGCCTCTGGGGGTTCAACGCCTTTCGCGATCATATGATCACTCAGTTATTCGCGACCATGCGGCCGCCGCCGATCGTTGTCTCCGCCGCCGAAGTCAAGTCCGAGGTGCTTCCGCATCTCTTGACCGGCATTGGCGACGTCGTCGCCGTACACCAGGTCGACGTGACCACCGACGTGAGCGGCCGGGTGATCAAGATCATGTTCGAGCCGGGCGCGCACGTCAAAGCCGGCGAGCCGCTCGTTCAATTGTTCGACGAACCCGACCGCGGCGATCTCGCGAGCTATCAGGCGCAGGCGCGCGGGGCGCAGCTTGCGCTCGACCGCGCCAAAGCGCTCGCCGGGCGCCAATATGGTCCGCAGGCGACCGTCGATCAGAACCAGGCCATTTATGACCAGGCGCTCGCGGGCATCGCCAAGATGCAAGCGATCATCTCGCAAAAGCTGATCAGGGCGCCTTTCGAGGGCGAGCTCGGCGTGCGGCACGTCGAACTCGGGCAATTCATCAGTACCGGCGCGCAGATCGTGACCCTCACCGACCTCGCGCAGGTCTATGTGAACTTCACGGCGACGGAAAAGGATCGCGCGCTCCTCAACACGGGACAGACGGTGCGTGTCGTCGTCGACGCCTATCCCGGCCGGACGTTCGAAGGAAAGATCACGACCATCGAGCCGCAGATCAGCACCGACACCCGCAACGTGCGCGTCCAGGCGACGCTCGACAATCGCGACCATGCGCTGAAACCCGGCATGTTCGCCACGACCACGGTGGTCCTACCGCCGCTGCCGCCCGTCCTCACTGTCCCGGAGACCGCGGCGGACTTCACGCTCTATGGCGATTCCGTTTTTGTGATCAAGGAGGAGAAGGACGCCGACGGCAAGGCCAAACTGACCGCCGTGCGCACCTTCGTGAAGACCGCTCAGCGCATCGACGGGCGCGTGGTCATCGCCGGCGCCGTGAAGCCGGGCGACAAGGTCGTCGCGGTCGGCCAGCTCAAATTGCAGGGTGGTGCCGAAGTCGCGATCTCGCCCGATCCGCCGCCGCCGATCCCGGCTCAGCCGAGCCTGTATTGAGTCGCGGGAGCGCCGGGATGGCCATCACCGACATTTTCATCAAACGGCCGGTGCTGTCCCTCGTCGTCAGCCTGCTGATCCTGCTGATCGGGCTGAAGTGCGGGACCAGCCTGCCGATCCGGCAATATCCGAAACTGTCGAACACGGTGGTCACCGTTACGACCACCTATCCCGGCGCGTCGCCTGAATTGATGCAGGGCTTCATCACGACGCCGATCGAACAGGCCGTCGCCTCAGCCGAGGGCATTGATTACATGACCTCGTCTTCGGTGCAGGGGACGAGCACGATCTCGGTCTTCATGAAGCTCAACTTCGATCCCAACCAGGCGCTGACCGAGGTGATGGCGAAGGTCAACCAGGTCAAATATCAAATTCCGAAGGAAGCGAACGATCCGATCATCCTGAAATCAACCGGTCAGACGACGGCGGTGATGTATATCGGATTTTCGAGCCCGGAACTCACCGGTTCGGCGATATCCGATTATCTCACGCGCGTCATCCAGCCGCTCCTCTCGACGGTGGACGGCGTCGCCTCTGCCGACATTCTCGGCGGGCAGACCTTCGCCATGCGGCTCTGGCTCGATCCGATCCGGATGGCAGGCCGCGGCGTCTCCGCCGCCGACGTGATGGCCGCCATCCAGGCCAATAATTTCCAGGCCGCGGCAGGCCAGTCGAAAGGCTATTTCACCGTTTCGAACGTAACGACCAACGCCGACTTGACCGACATCGATCAGTTCAAGCGGATGATCGTGAAGGCCAAGGACGGCGGCCTCGTCCGTGTCGAAGACATCGCGACGGTCGAACTCGGCGCGCAGAGCGCCGACGCCAGCGTCGCCTTCAATGGGCAACATGCGATCTTCATCGGCGTGCAGGCAACGCCGCAGGGCAATCCTCTCGCGATCGTCAAAGGCGTGCGCGCCCTGTTCCCCGCCATCGAACGCAACCTGCCGCCCTCGCTCAAGATGCAGGTCGCCTATGATTCGACGAAGTTCATCCAATCCTCGATCAACGAGGTGGAATCCACGCTGATCAAAGCGGTGGTGATCGTCGTCGTGGTGATCTTCCTGTTCTTGGGATCGTTCCGCTCCATCCTGATCCCGGTCGTGACGATTCCGCTCTCCCTCGTCGGCGCGTGCACGATGATGCTCGCCATGGGCTTCAGCCTCAATCTCCTGACGCTGCTCGCCATGGTCTTGGCGATCGGTCTCGTCGTCGACGACGCGATCGTGGTGGTCGAGAACATTCACCGCCATCTCGAGGAAGGCAAGACGCCGGTGAAGGCCGCGCTGCAAGGCGCGCGCGAAATCGTCGGCCCGGTCATCGCCATGACCATCACGCTCGCCGCCGTCTATGCGCCGATCGGACTGCTCGGCGGCGTGACCGGTTCGCTGTTCCGCGAATTCGCCTTCACGCTCGCCGGAGCGGTCATCGTTTCGGGCGTGATCGCGCTCACCTTGTCGCCGATGATGTGTTCGGTCCTTCTTTCGCGCAGCGCGCTGCAAAGCGGTCTCGCCGGGCTCATCGACAGAGCATTCGGCGCAATCACCCGCTGGTACGGACGAAGGCTCGATCGCTCGCTCGATTATCGCGCCGCCACCGGGCTATTCGCTGTCACCATCCTCGGACTGGTGGTCTTCCTCTACGATCACAGCCGCAGAGAGCTGGCGCCGGAAGAAGATCAAGGCATCGTCTTCGCCCTGATGAAGACCCCGCAATATGCGAATATCGACTACGCGGATTATTACGGCGCAAAGATCGACAAGGTCTTCAAACAATTCCCGGAGACCGATCTGCGCTTCGTCATCAACGGCACGATGGGGCCCAATCAGGGCATCAGCGGCATGCTGCTGAAGCCCTGGGACGAGCGCAAGCGCTCCTCGCTGGTGTTGAAGCCGCTCGTTCAGGCGCAACTCTCAAAGGTCGAAGGGGTGAACGCCTTCGCCTTCAACCTGCCGCCGTTGCCGGGCGGCCCCGGCGGATTGCCTATCCAAATGGTGATCAGCTCGACCAACGGCTTTCAATCGGTCTTCAACGAGATGGCGAAGATCAAGCAAGCGGCGCGCAAGAGCGGACTCTTCATCGTCGTCGACAGCGATCTGGCCTTCAACCAGCCGGTGATTCGCATGAACATCGACCGCAGCAAGGCGAATGACCTCGGCCTCACGATGCAGCAGATCGGCAATACGCTGGCGCTGATGCTCGGCGGCAATTACGTCAATTGGTTTAATCTCGAAGGCCGCTCTTATGAGGTGATCCCGCAGGTCCCGCGCATGTTCCGCCTCACCCCCGAGCTGCTCGGGAGCTATTACGTGCCCTCGCTCACCGGCCAGCAAATACCGCTGTCGACCGTCGTTTCGATTGCGACCGACACCGATCCGAATGCGCTCAGCCATTTCAATCAGTTGAATTCGGCGACGTTCCAAACGGTGCCGATGCCCGGCGTATCGATGGGCCAGGCGGTCGACTTCCTCGAGAGCCAGGCGAACCTGCTGCCGACCGGATTCAGCCATGATTATCTCTCCGACTCCCGCCAATTCAGGCAGGAGGGCAATCAGCTCGCGATCACCTTCTTCTTCGCGCTCATCATCATCTTCCTCGTCCTGGCGGCGCAGTTCGAGAGCTTGCGCGATCCGCTCGTCATCATGATCAGCGTGCCCATGGCGATCAGCGGCGCGCTGCTCCCGCTCTTCTTCGGCGTCGCGACGCTGAACATCTATACCCAGGTCGGGCTCGTGACGCTGATCGGCCTCATCAGCAAACACGGCATTCTGATGGTGGCCTTCGCCAGGGACTTGCAGATCAAGGAAAACCTCGACCGCCGCGCCGCGATCGAGAAGGCGGCGCGGGTGCGGCTGCGGCCGATCCTGATGACCACGGCGGCGATGGTGACCGGCCTCATTCCGCTCCTTCTCGCCACTGGCGCCGGCGCGGCGAGCCGGTTCTCCATCGGCCTCGTCGTCGTCTCGGGCATGTCGATCGGGACCTTGTTCACGCTCTTCGTTCTGCCAGCCGTCTATGTGGCCCTGGCAAAGGATCACCGTGCTGCCGCAATCTCACGCCGAAGCAAGGAGATCGCCGCCTTCGAGATGAGCGCGCCATAGAACCGACGCGTTCGCACATGAGATTGCGACGAAGCCCTTGCGTCCGGCCGGCCGGAAGACGATCTCAAGGGATCGCCGGCAGGAGTCTAGGCAATGCGACAAGATCTGGTGAGGAAGCTTAGCCGACCTTTCTGGTTCGTTTTGGCCGCGGTCTTTCTCTTCGAGGCTTGGCTTTGGGATGAGCTCGGCGGCCTCCTGAAGCGTCTCGCGGCCAGCATCCCTTTCGAATCGCTCAAGCAGGCGCTGGCCCGCGGAATTGAGGCGTTGCCGGCACCTATCGTGCTGCTCGTCTTCCTTATTCCGCTTGCGGTGATCGAGCCGTTCAAGATCGCCGGCCTCTGGCTCATCACCCATCATCATATCTTCTATGGGATCGTCGCCTTTCTTGCTGTCAAAGTCTTTGGACTCGGCGTCGCGGCCTTCCTGTTCGATGCGACGCGGGCCAAATTGCTTTCCATGGCCTGGTTCGCGCGCTTCTATGCCTGGGTCTTGAAGATTCGCGCTCTCGCCCATGAGATTCTCGAACCTTACAAGCGGCGCATTCGTGAAGCTCTCGCGCCGTTCAAGCAAAGACTGAGAGAAATGCTCGCCTCTCTCGCATCGCAGGGCGGATGGGGGCGCAAGCTCGCCATTCTGCGGGCGCGGGCCCGGCGCCTGCGCGGCCTCACCTGAGATTTTCTGATCAACATCGCCCTGGCGGACGCCGCTACGCGCTTCTTGCCTCCAAGAAGCTGCGCGCGGACGGCTAATCCCGACAGGTTACGATGAAGGCATCCGGGTCGAGTTTGGCCGGCTGCTGCGCCGCGATCGCGCCCGTCATGTCTTCGGCGCGGCCATAGGCGAGCGGGCCCGACAGGCCATGCGCCTCGCACCAGGCGGAGGCGACAACCTTGGCGCAGGCCTGATGCTTTCCGAGGCAGTCCTTCACCCCGTAGCCGTCGTCGGCGGGGATGACGAAAGTGCGGGTCTGATTGGCCATCAACCTGTCCTTGAACGCGGTCAGCGCGAGCAGCGCGAGCAGGCCGGCGAGGATCGAAAGGATCACGGGAAAGAGCCTGCGATAATGGCGTGCGATGGCCGGCATGAAGTCCCCCGGAAGAATGTCGCCTGCAGTTCGAGCGCGATGAAATCTTTGAAGCTTGCTATTAACTCTTTGATCTTGAACGAACTTCCAATATGGAACTGGCGGCGATCGACTCTGCTGGGCTGATTCTCGCGTGAATGATGGAACGCAGAACTGGCGCTTAGCTGGTTGCCGAATCGGTAGGAGGCCTTATCCCCCGCAATTCTCATTTTGCGTCGCTAACAAAGGGTTAAGCTGAAGATGTTGCGCCGGCCGCGACCGCGTCCGAAGGCGCCCAACCGGCTTGACCCCTCGCCGGTTCTCGCGCATGGTCCGGCCATGACGTGCTTCATCCGCATCCGCCGGATCATTATAGGCTAGCCTTGCGCTGGCCTGAGCCGTCTCGTCTCCTCAAGAGTTCCGATCCGACGCCAGGGCCAGTTCGAGGCTGTAAAGGGAATCCATGGCCTTGCAGCTCTACAATACTTTGACGCGCCGGAAGGAGGAGTTCACGCCGATCGATCGACGCAACGTGCGCATGTACGTCTGTGGGCCGACCATTTACGACTATGCGCATATCGGCAACGCGCGCCCGCTCATCGTCTTCGACGTTCTGTTCCGGCTTCTGCGCCAGATCTATGGCGCGGAGCGCGTCGCCTATGTCCGCAACATCACCGACGTCGACGACAAGATCAACGCGCGCGCCGCCGAGCGCGGCATCTCGATCCGTCAGTTGACGGAAGAGACCAACGCGATCTTTCAGGCCGACGCCAAGGCGCTCGGCTGCCTCGAGCCGACGGCGCAACCGCGCGCCACCGAACATGTCCCCGCGATGATCGCGATGGTCGAGAGGCTCATTGCTTCGGGTCACGCCTATCGTGCCGACGGGCACGTTCTCTTCGACGTGCCGTCGATGCCGGATTACGGCAGATTGTCGAAGCGGCCGCTCGACGAAATGATCGCCGGCGCGCGCGTCGAAGTCGCGCCCTACAAGAAAGGGCCGATGGACTTCGTCCTCTGGAAGCCGTCGTCTCCGGATGAACCCGGATGGGAGAGCCCGTGGGGCCGCGGCCGTCCCGGCTGGCACCTCGAATGCTCGGCGATGAGCTGGCAATATCTCGGCGAGATCTTCGACATCCACGGCGGCGGCATCGATCTCGTCTTCCCGCATCACGAGAACGAAATCGCCCAGACGTGCTCAGCCTTCCATCACGAGGTCATGGCGAATTACTGGGTGCACAACGGATTCCTCCAGGTCGAAGGCGAGAAGATGTCGAAGAGCCTGGGGAATTTCGTGACGATCCACGAGGCGCTCGTGGATTGGCCGGGCGAAGTCCTGCGTCTCAACATGCTGAAGACGCAGTATCGACAGCCCATCGATTGGACTCTTGCGGGCCTGCGCGAAAGCCAGCGCGAACTTGATCGCTGGTACCCGCTCGCCAAGCAGTTTGTCGCCTCGCCGGCGATGCTGGCGCCGGATTTCGTCGCGGCGCTCGAGGACGATCTCAACACGCCGGACGCGATCACGGCACTGCGTCGGCTTTATCGGGAAACCTCGGAGGAGGTTGCCTTCGCCGGCACGCGGTTCGCGTCCTGCGGACATCTGATCGGCCTCTTTGAAAAGGACTTAGCCGATTGGGAGGGAGGCCCAATCCCCATCGACAAGGAGCACGTGCAAAGCCTGATCGAAGCGCGCCTCACGGCCCGCGCCGCCAAGGACTGGGCCTTGTCCGATCGCATCCGCGACGAACTTGGCGCGATGGGAATCGCGCTGAAGGACAACAAGGACGGGACCACGAGCTGGGAGGTGAAGCGATGAATCACCTCCCCAAAGAGCGGGCGCGTACCCTCTCCCAGAGGGAGAGGGTTGCTGCGGAGCAGCCGGGTGAGGGGTTACGTGCTCTGCCGGGCGCGACGACCCTCTCCCAGAGGGAGAGGATGGCTGCGGAGCAGCCGGGTGAGGGGTT
>Ga0116223_10001102_pt1 | contig 28765 bp, 25 predicted proteins | sample Sb_taG_3_FD_90092 | JGI IMG/M metagenome (GOLD analysis project Ga0116223, IMG submission 90092) | Peat soil microbial communities from Weissenstadt, Germany - Sb_50d_a_PC metaG | ecosystem: Environmental > Terrestrial > Soil > Wetlands > Peat | place: Germany: Weissenstadt | collected 2010-09-21 | reverse complement strand
CGCCTCAAGCGTCTTGCTAGTACTTCAGCACAGTGATTATGACTCTTTGGACGTGACGGGATAGGTGCGGCCCATTTTGGCGCGGGCTTTTTCGGTTGTGAACATCCATTTGATGCGGGCGCCGGCGGCGTTTCGTTGTTTCTCCCATGCGGCGATTTCGCCGATGAGGCGCTTGGGGTCGTCGATTCTGCGGTCCAGACACTGGCCGCGGAGCACGCCGATCTCGATCTCGACCATGTTGAGCCAACTGGCATGCTTGGGGGTGTAGTGGAACTCGAGGCGACGCAGGATTCGCCGGGCTTCGGCGGGCGCGAATGCCTCGTAGAGGGCGCCGGCCGAGTGGGTCGACAGGTTGTCCTGCACGACCCGGATACACGCGGCATCGGGATAATGGACATCGACGAGTTCGCGCATGCACTGGGCGTAGTCTTCTGCCATCCGCCGTTCGGTGAGCTTGACCTTGCGCCAGGACCTGTTCACGTCGATGCAAACGAAGAGATTGACGGTGCCGTTGCGGCGGTACTCGCAATCGTAACGTTCGAGTTGCCCCGGCTCGGCCGGGATCGGCTGGCGCACCTCGCCGATCAGCTGGACCGGGCTTTCGTCGAAGCAGACCACCGGCCGCCTGGGATCGGGCGCCTCGGCATAGAGGTCGAGCACGTCTTCCATGCGGGCGACATATTCGCCGTCAACCCGGGGAATGCACCACATATCCCTGCGCCATGGCTTGAGACCGTTTTCGGCCAGCCGCCGGCGCACCGTCTCGCCCGACAGGCTCTCATGCCCGGTTAGCTTGACCATGGCGTCGGCCAGCAGTTCCAGCGTCCAGCGGGCGCGACCCTCGGGAGGGTTTGCGCAAGCCGTTGCCACCAGCAAGGCTTCTTCCTTGCCGGTGAGCTTGCGTTCTGCCCCAGGCCGCGGCTCCTCGCTCAGCGCCCGTTCCAGATTGCCCTCCACGAAGCGACGCTTGGTCCGGTACACGGTGGAACCGCCCACGACCACCGTGCGGGCAATCTTATCATCGCTGCAGCCGGCATCGGCCGCCAGCAATATCTGGGCGCGCTTGAGTTTGCGGGCGGCTCGTTTGCCCTTGCTCAACATCTCGGTGAGTTCACCGCGTTCGGCTTGGCTCAATTCGACCCGATAACGTACATTCATCCCGACCTCCTTGTTGGAGGACCGGACGAATCTACAAATGAATCGAAAATCAGGCGCCGCTCGCAGCCTCAGCGCTCAAAGCTTCACCGAAAAGCAAGGCCAGTACCTGGCCTTCATCTACACCTACTCGCATATGTTCCGGCGCCCACCCGCCGAGGCCGACATGCAGCGCCACTTCGAAGTCAGCCCACCCTCAGTCCACCAGATGATCGTGACGCTCGAACGAAATGGCCTCATTCGGCGTCAACCCGGCGTCGCCCGAAGCATCCAAATCCTCGTTGCTCCGGAACACTTGCCCATCCTGGATTGGCTCAAAATCAATCAGTCATAATCACTGTGCCAGGGTACTAGCCGCCATCGGAGCCTGAAACCTTTCGATCGGGATCCTCATCCATTGGAGGAGGCCAGATCCGACAGTCGAAGCTTCGCGCGAGACCCGGGCAGACCCCGCCGGGCTGACTGTAGGGTCTAGCCTGACCGGCAGACCAGGGATCGCTGGAGCCATAGCTGCTTCGGTGGCTCCAATGGGTCATCTTCCAATGTTTCTTTGCATGTTTGCTGTTCGTCGCGGCCTCGGCCGGTGCGACCATCGGCACCATCACCAGCGCCGTCGCGAACGTGGTCAATGTCAAAAGCCTTGTAGCAAATAATTTGCTCATGCTTCTCTCCAGTCCCGTCAGGACAACTTACGCAGCCTACAACTTCTTCCGCGGGTACTGTGTCCGCACCGGTAGCGAAGCGGGAGGTCTACGGCTCTAGCCGCCGCCGCCATCGCCATCCTTCCGATCAGAATCCTCATCGAACGGAGGTGGCCACGTCCTGCAGTCGAAGCTTCGGGCAAGGCCTGGGCAGACCCCGCCGGCCTGACTGGAGGGTCTGGCCTGACCGGCAAACCAGGGATCGCTGGAGCCATAGCTGTTTCGGTGGCTCCAATGGGTCATCCTCCAATGTTTCTTTGCATGTTTGCTGTTCGTCGCGGCCTCGGCCGGTGTGGCCATCGGTACCATCACCAGCGCCGTCGCGAACATGGCCAGCGTCAAAAGCCTGATCGCAAATTTGTTCATGGTCCCCTCTTGTCCGGGCAATCCCGCGTAGAGGCCACTCATGGTACACTGCGCAGTTGAAATCATTCCAGCGCTATCGCACCGATTAATAATTCTTTAGAGAGTGACGCGCGACCTCACGGTTGAGTGAACCGAATATCCGGCCCGATGGTTCTCCATCGCGCCAGGCGCGTGCCTAGCGCTTGACCCACAAGCTCTTGGGAACGAGGCAGTGCACGCCCTTCTCCGGCGCGTCCATCTCGCCGACCCGGCAGTCCATCGTCATGCTGGCAAGCGAATAGGCATCGAGACGCGAGAGCGATTTCTGCTTTTGCAGAAGCTCGATCATGCTCCATGACGCCGTGTCCATGGCCTTGTTCATGTCGCTGTTGCCGGCATAGGTTACCAGATACTCCGCGGTCTCGGCTGTTGGCAGGCTTACGGCGAGCGGCTTGCTCGAGTCTTTCGAACTCATGCAGTGGACGCCCTTCTTGATGTCCACGACCTGCGTCACGCGGCAGTCGGACGCCGTCGAAACGAGCACTAACGCCTGCTCGGGCGAGATATTGCGCTTCTCGGCGAGCAGCTTTGCCGTTTCCGACCTGGCGTTGGCGAGCGCCTTGGTCAGATCTTCATCGAACCCCATCGTGATCCATTCCGTTGGCGTCTCGATCCGCGGCCATTGCAGCCTGGTGGCCTTGTCGACAGTGATCGTCAGCACAATTTCCTGGAAAGCGGTTTCCAGTGCCGTGAGGTTGATCTCGCCATTCCCCTGCGCCGCGTGGGAATCGCCGGTCCAGACCAGCGCGCCGCGAACGAACACGGGAACGTGCAACGTCGTGCCCTCAACCAGATCGCGGTTGTCGAGGTTGCCGGCGAAAGGTCCCGGCGGAACGGCGTTGTAGCGTCCCGGCTCAGCCCGCGCGACGCCGAGCGTTCCGGGAAACGGCCGGAGCGGGATTTCGATGCCGGGTCCAAATTCCGCGATCTTGCGATCGCCATCCAGGTAGAAATATTTGACCTGGCCGTCGGGGAAATCCTTGGGGAATTCGCCGAACATCCCGGGCACGTTGAAATTCGCCGCCCACGAGCGCGGAACGATCTTCTGGATCTTGATCCGCAAGGTGTCGCCCGGCTCGGCACCATTGACGAAGATCGGCCCTGTGATCGACATCGGGCCTCGCCCCGGCCAATCGGTACGCAGTTTCTTCAATTCCTCGATCGTCGTGCCGGGCCAGAGCCGGCCATGGGAGTGCGACATGGTTTCAACAACGACGGTATCACCGGAATCGATTACCAGCCGCGGCAGCTCGGCATTGTCGAACCATCCCCATTGCGTCGTTTCCAGCGTCGCCGGCAAGACGTAGACGTGACCGGGGTACTTCGAGGCCGGCACGACCATCAACTTTTGCGCGCCCGAAATTGCCGATGGCGGCTGCTGCGCCAGGGACCCTGCAATGGCGAGCGCCATGATGCAAACGGCCGCCACCAGAACGTACCTCAATTGCCGCATGGCCTCCCTCCGATGGACGCTACGTCGCAGGTATAAAGACGTGGGACAAATACAGGAACATCGAAACGCCGAGCAGGATCAACAGCGAGGCCAGGACAAAATCCAGTTTTGATCCCGGCGCAATTGCTTCTTCATCGCTGTCGATGATCTTGGCGTTCTTGACGAAGCGGATCATGGCAAGCGCGACCATCGCCGTACCGGCAACGATCAGCGCGAGGCCCACAATGTTGCCGAACTTCTGTCCGAGCGGGGCTATGACGCGGCCGGAAAGCGACGGTACGACGGCTTCGAGGAAAATGTCGAAGCGTTCCACAAGGAAGCCGAAAGCCATGATGGCGATGGCCGTGCGTATCCACGCAAGAAACGTGCGTTCATTCGCCGCGTGGTCTCGGAAATTCTTGATGGGCATTTGACACGGCTTGTTGGTGACGGAAGCGAGTATGGCACCGATGCCGCGCAAGCCGCAATCTCCGAGACGGCTTCTCGCGTTTCAACCGGCGTCCAGGCTCGCCTCAAACAGCCTTATCAGTAGCACCGCGTGATGTTGACGGTCTGCTCCTTGCCGTCGTGCCCCGGAACCTTCACCGTTTCCGCGGGACAGCTCGGCACGTAGGGCCGATCTGACGGCGCCACCGCCGGCGGATATCGATGGGCCCAATCCCAGGGAATATCATAGGCATTGGTGTTGCGGATATCGCCCGGGAGGGGTTGCGTCACATCGACCGTGGGTTCGCCATATGACGGCCCGTACTCGTCACCCGGCCAGACGGTCCCGAAATTGTTTCTCCGGTGATGCCGGTGAAATTGGGCAGCCGACGGGTGGGAAATCGAATGCCTCGAAGTAAACCCGCGATGCGCTGTTCCCGATCTTGCGGATGTCTCGTTCGCGGCAAGCAAAAGCGCTACTACGCTGAGAGAGGCGACAAACGCCCCATGCATTCTATACGCCATGGTACGCACCCAATTCGTTGTTACCGAGCAGCCCTCCAATGCACGCTAGGCCGCGCCCTTCGGGCCGGCAAATATATAACTAATTTTTAGTTAAGGCGTAACATTAACGGGCCGCGGCGCTGTCACAAACGCGTCGCATGCCTCACGATCACTGAGGTTTCTGGGCGCTTATTCAACGCAGATTACGCCGGGGTCGGCAGCTTCTGCCCCGGCAGTCGGCACGATGGCGCCGCCCTGCCCTTCGGCTTACGTCGAATGAAGTTGAGGCAGGCGGCGGTCGTCGGAACCGGCCGCTCCCGCCTGCTTGCGCGACTGGTACGTTTTCAGAACGCTTCGGGACGTCTCGATGTTGAGCGCGTCGAATTCCCGCTTCATGTCCTCAAGCTCAGTGGCGAGAATGCGGTGATCCGGCGCGCCCAGGAACAACAGCGACATCGCGGTCTCCCACGAAAAGCCAAGGGACTTCGACAGGATCAGCGCCATCTCCTTATTTTTATCGATCAGCGCACGCTCGACCACGTCGACCGGCAATGCGCATAGCAAGGCGAGGCCGCAGGTCGCTTTCTCGAATTTGTGGGACTGGGAATATTCGAAAATCGTCTTCTCATTCAGATTGCCGATATGATGCTGTCTGGCAACGGCTCGTTTCGCATCGAAATAGCTCTTCGATGCCGGTCCGAATTTCGCATGCAGAGAGCCCGCGACCTCGGTCACCAGGCTCTGTATCTGGCTTGCTGCCTCGGAGCGTTCATTCCCGAGCCGTTTTTTCGCGTTGTCGGCGGCCTTTGCGATCAGCTGCTGGAAAAGATGCCGGGGAATATCCTTGCGCCGGCCCATTTGCTCAACAAGTATCGAATCGGTCTCGGAACGTTTGATCAGCTGCAAAATGCCGAAATCGGAAAGACGCGCGCCGGTGTTGTTCGCGACCGAACGCACCACGTCCCTGTTTCCGCGGGTCACCAGCACGTCCGTCACCTCAGCCTCGATCGACCTTCGCCGCGAAATCGCGAGCAAGTGTTGCTGGCCTTTCGACCTCGCATTGGCGACCAGGGTCTTCGTATCGAGTCGCACGGATTCGCGAAGCACCGGGCCTGCGACCTCAATCGAATCGTCGAACGCAAGTTTGTTGATGATCTTGACGGGCGCATTGTCGGCTCGAGCCAGCCGCCTGGCGAGCTGGGCGCGGGCCGCCGTTTCAATATCCTGCTCCAGCCGGCCTATGATCTCGCCGAACATCCAGATTTCGTCGTCGGTATAACTGCCCAGGATCAGCAGATCGGTCGCATACCACAATGCGCGCTCGCGGCTTTCCGCCGATCCTTGCGAGACTGCTACGTCCAATTCCTGCAAAAATGACATTGCTTCTTCGATCGTCTGCCAAGTTGAAATCGCCGCGTCGATTCCACGCGGATCAAAGTAACGAAACCGTTGCTGCGTCCGGCGCTCAAAAAATGCCGGCACCGCTCCGGTACCGCCAAGAAATAACAAGTCGGATGATCTTCCTCATCCGTGCCAAAATGGCGTTCTGCAGTCTGCATCTAATTTCTTAAGAAAACTTGGAGCGGAGTGCCTTTGAAACAGGCATTGGCGCGGCACCGACACGGCATGTGCCGGTTGCTGCCGGAAGCGCCGTTTCCTTTGTCCGCCTTGCGCGGGAGCGAACTGTCCGTTCAGTCTTCGGCTACGCGGCCCGATGAGCGACGGCTCGTGTCCCGGTCGCTTCGGGCAACAACGTCGAAGACGACGCCGATAGCGGGGTCGCGAGCCGATTTAACGTCGTCCAATCGATCGTATCCCCATAGCGTCGTTCGATGTCGTCGAACAGGCGATCGAGATAATTCATGTAAAGGTCGTCGACACCGTCGAGGTGCTGGTGTCCCGGGACATTCTTGGTGATGTGTGCCTTGATCGAGAGAACTCCGCCGGCATCAAGGATGTCGAAGGCGCGCTCCGGCGCCGAGGTGGCCTGAAAATTGGTGCTGATGTGCAGAAGGTTCGGCGCGATGCGCTCCGGAAATATCATGCTGACGCCGCTCAATCCCGACATAGCGGTCCTGGCGTTCTTCGACACGGGCGTACGGACGTCTCGCGCGGACGCCACCCATTCGATTCCGACATCGCGGCACGCCTGCTGCAAATCAATGTTGCAATCCCATCCGGGGGGCTGAAAACCCCGCACGTAACGCAAACCGGATTGCTCGAAAATCCGGATGGCTTCAGCCAGCATATCAGCGCATGCCGCGCGGTCGCGGTTCTGAAATTCGACAGAGATCGAATACCCCTGATTGATGTGGTGCAAGCCATGGATCGCGATTTCCGTTCGCGGCATCGCGTTGAGAAAGGCGACGAACGCGGGATGGTTGCGAAGATCCATCGTGCCCTTCGGAAGCACGTTTGCAAGGTAGACGCGATCGCGAAGCCAGGGCACGTGACGCCATGGGCGATGGGCGACCGGAGATATCCGTCGCCAGTCCGGCGTGACGAACAGAGTGAGGTGGAGCTGTGGGTGCCGCTCCAGAAGCCAGAGCAAACGGCCCAAGGCGCCCCTCTCAAGGTCGCCACCGCTTTCATAGGCGGTTTGCGACGTTCCGGGAAAAATGTCGTCGACGGACATGACGACCGCGGCCGACTTGCCGGGACGATACCATTGGATTGGTCCCAGCTTCGCATCATCAAGGATGAAAGCCCGGCGAAGCTCCTGGGCAGGGCCGAATTGCCAGTCGTCCATGACTTAAGAATTCCTAGGGGTACTTCCGCTTGCAATAGCGCAACTAAATCCGGGGTGAATGACCAACAGCTTTAAGACAACAATCCGCGGGCCGAGAAATTTACGCTTTGATGAATCAGGAATGAAGTTTTTGAACGATCTCTTGACGTGACAGCCGTCCGGTCCCGCAAGGGCGCTGCTTACTTTTGCTTAACCAAATATCAAATTGGGGCGGAGCCGACCGCCCCGGTTAAACGCGGGGAAAAGCTAATCGCGTTAATTGGTCAAGAAGCTCTGAAGAGTTTTCCGACATTTGCGCGGACCAGGTTCACCGCCACGGATTCAGAATTACAGAAGTTATTTTTCTACCGCATTGAGGCCGCGAAAAGCGGTGAGGAAATTCTCGATGGCTGCCGAGCACCGGAAGGCGCCAGACGCCGAAAAAGAGCCGCTCAAACCTCCCACGTCAGGCGTTCCGGCTTCGGATGCCCCGGTTGAACCGGGCGGCGACGCCGTCGCAGATCGGCTGGCGGGCCTGGATGTACGGGCTCAATCGGCGCTTCTGGAGGAAGCTTTCAAAGTCCGGGATCCGCTCGAAGTCGAAAGGCCTGCCCCCGCTTCATCTCCACTCCTCGGCAGCATCGTTGCGCGCTACGGCTGGCGCACATTCAAGTCGGCGCTTGGCCTGTTGGTCGTCGTCATTGCCGGGGTGGGTCCGGTGCAGCGCTTGCTCGAATTTTCAAGCGTCGAGGCGGTCGTCAATGCCCGGCTCATCTCGCTGCGCGCGCCGATTGACGGCAGGATCGAGGATTTTGCACCGACGATCGGTACGGCGGTGCCGAGGGGCCGGCTCATGCTGCACATCTCCAACAGCCGGGCCGATCGGGCGCGGCTGGACGATCTGCAAAGACTGGTCGATCAAACGGAAGGGGAGCGCCCGGCCATCGCCAAACGCCTCGCACGGCTGAAGGAAATCCACGAGCAGATTTCCCAGCAGGCGCGCGCATTTCAATCGGGGCGAATCCGGGAGCTCGAAGCGCGCACGATGGATCTGAAGGCGCAGCTCTCCGGAACCGAGGCCTCGGAGACTGAAGCCGCATCGACGCTTGCGCGCACCAAAACGCTGGCGGCGTCCGGGTACCAGACCACGGTGGCGGTGGAACGGGCGGAACGCGACGCGAAGGTCGCGACCCAGACCCAGAGGGCTCTCAATCACCGGCTGTTCGCGAGCGAAGTCGAGCTCGAGGCCGCCCGCCGCGGCGAATATGTCGGCGACTCCTACAATGACCGCCCGAGCTCGCTCCAGCATGCCGACGAACTGTCGGTTCGCGTCGCCGAGGCCGAGGCCGAACTCAGCTCCCGCGACGATCGGCTCGCCAGGCTTCGCGCGGCGCTCGACGCCGAGGCCGCACAATATTCCGAGATGTCCAATGCGGTGCTGTCGTCTCCGATCGACGGACAGGTTTGGGAGGTTCTGGTCGCTCCCGGCGAAGAGGTGAGGAAGGGCCAGGACCTCGTGCGCCTTCTCGATTGTTCCGGCGCGCTGGTCACGGTGACGGTCCGGGAATCCGTGTACAATCAATTGCGCATCGGCGACCAGGCGCAATTCCGCTTTTCGGGCCAATCCGGCAGATACGACGGGACGATCATACGCATGTCGGGAAGCGCCGCGCCTCCGGACAATCTTGCGATTCAGCCGACGGGGCTTGCCTCCGGAGGATATCGCGTAGCGGTCTCGGTCCCTGAGCTTGCGTCGGCGCAATGCGGCGTCGGCCATACCGGCACCGTGGTATTCAACGCGTCGTCCGCGGGCGGCGGCGCCTTGCGGTCGATTCGGGACGCGGTCTCCATCTTTATGCCCGGCTCTTGAGCGCCATGTACAGCGGCTGGTCAGAACCAATCGCGCCAGCGCTGATGGCGGCGGGCGTCCTCTGCGTGCTGCTTCCGTGGGCCAACCGCGAAAACCCTTTCGTTCGCGCAACGCTCGTCACGGTCTCCCTGATCATGACCTGGAATTATCTGCTTTGGCGGATCACGACCCTTCCCCAATTCGGCACTACGGATTGGCTGTTTGGCGCCGCCTTCCTTGGCACCGAACTCCTGACGGGGATTGGCGGAACCATCACATGGATAATGCTGACGCGCAGCTCCTCGCGATCGGCCACTGTCGACGCCAACATGCCGTGGCTCCTGCAAACGCGGCCGCTCGTCGACGTCCTGATCTGCACCTACAACGAAGACCGGGCCATCCTGGAGCGCACCATCATTGGCGCGATGGGTATGAACTATGCGAATTTCAGGGTCTGGGTGCTCGATGACGGCCGGCGCGACTGGCTCTCTGAGCTCTGCGCCCAAAAAGGCTGCCACTATCTCACCCGGCCCGACAATTCCCACGCCAAGGCCGGCAACATCAATCACGCCATTCGGAAGCTGGCGGCGCTGCCATCGCCTCCAGACTTCATTGCCGTGCTTGATGCGGATTTCGTTCCCTTTTCCAATTTCGTCTCGCGCGCGCTCAGCCTGTTCAAGGATCCGACCGCAGGCATCGTGCAGACGCCGCAGCATTTCTTCAATCCCGACCCGATCCAGAGTAACCTGGCCATTTCCGAGGTCTTTCCGGACGAGCAGCGTTTCTTCTTCGACATCATCATGCCCTCCAAGGACGCCTGGGATCTGGCCTTCTGCTGCGGCACCTCCTCCATCATTCGCTTCTCAGCGCTGTGGGAGATCGGCGGTTTTCCAACCGATTCCGTCACCGAAGACTTCCTGCTCACCGTTCGTCTCAGGGAACGCGGCTACAAGACGATATACCTGAACGAAAAACTGTCGGTTGGCCTCGCGCCCGAAGGGATCAACGAGTACGCCGTGCAACGCACGCGCTGGTGCCAGGGCCTCATCCAGATCTGCCGAGGCCGGTCTGGTCCGTTTCGGTTCGGCAACGGCCTTCCGCTCTCGTTCCGGATCAGCCTGATCGAGACGTTCCTCTATTGGGGCGCGAGCTTCCTGTTTCGCATGTTTTGCATGCTGGCGCCTGCGCTGTTTTTCCTGTTCGATATTCGCATGGTGCAGGTCAGCATCTCGGACGCGGTCGCGCACTTCGCCCCCATGGTGATCACGCAAATTGCCATTACGACCTGGCTCGGCGGCGGCCGAATGCTGCCGCTGATTGCCGACGTCTACCAAATGCTGATTGCGCCGGAGATCATCACGGTCGTGACCTTTACGCTGATACGCCCGCACGGCCACAAGTTCAAAGTCACCGCCAAGGGAATTCACCATGCCGGCCTGAACGTTCAATGGCGGCTCCTGTTCCGCTTCCTCTCGATCGCCTCCGTCACGATCCTGGGCCTTGCCATGGTCTTTGCATTCGGCAATTCGGACCTGATCGAGGGCGGCGGAGCGCTCAACATGTTCTGGGCCTGGTACAACCTGCTCGTCCTGACGATTTGCTGCCTGGTCTGTATTGAGCAGCCGCGGCGTCGGCTCGACGAACGGTTCGCCACCAGGGAAAAGATGATCATCAGGATCGGAGAGTCGGCCCGGCTCTACGACGTCACAGACATCTCCGCCAGCGGAATGCGTCTGGCGGGCGCGATACCAGACCCGATCGGATCGCCGGTCACCGTTATCATGGGCGATATCGACTGCCGCGCTGTCATTGCGCGCAAGGGCGCCGACGAGTTTGCAATCAGCCTGATTGGCGATGAAGCGCGTGAGGCGATGACCCGGCGCGTCTATTCCGAGCAATATGGCAAGCCGCTCGACCAGATCAGCGCGAGCCAGGTTTTCGCCGGCATTCTACAGCGCCTCGCCCGCTAGAGCGTTTTCAAGCGAAGTGGAGGCCGGTTCGCGTCAGGAAAACGCGTCAAATCAGGAATCTAGAGCCCCGTTTCGATTCAATCGAAACGGAAGAGGCTCTAGCCTTAAGCGTGGAGTTGAGGCAGGCGCCGCTGTTCCGACTCGGCCGCTCCAGCCTGCTTGCGCGACTGGTACGTTTTCAGAACGCTTCGGGATGTCGCGGCGTCGAGGCGGGTGAATTCGTCTTTCAGGTCGTCGAGGCCGCCGGAGGGAATGCGGTGGTTCTTCGCGCCGAGAAACAGCAGCGCCATCGTCGTATCCCACGCAAAGCCGAGTGCCTTGGCGAGAACCAGCGTCATCTCCCTGTTTTCATGAACCAGCGTCCGCTCGACGACGTCGACCGGCAGCGAGCACAACAACGACAGCCCGACGATCACCTCCTCGAGCTTGTGCGCGAGCGCATATTCCACGATGCTCTTCTCGTTCAAGCGGCCGTATTGATGCAGCCCCGTCACCGCCCGCTTCGCCGCAAAATAGCTCTTCGTTGCCGGACCGAACTTGGAATGCAGGTTTCCGGCAACTTCCGTCACCGAGCTATGAATCTCCTCCGCCAGATCGGGACGCTCCCGCTCGAGCTTCCGTTTGACGTCGTCGGAAGCCTTCGCGATCAACTGCTGGAACATATGCCTCGGGATTTCCTTGCGCAGCCCGAGGTGCTCGGCAAGGATGGAATCCGTCTCGGAGCGCTTGATCATCTGCAGGAAGCCGAAATCCGAGAAGCAGGCGCCTTCGTTCGACGCAACCGTCTGCACGACCTCCTGGTTGCCGCGCGTCACGAGTTCGTCCGTCACCTCGACTGGAATGGAATTTCGCTTCGAGACCGCCAGCAGATGGGGCTGACTCTTGGTTCGGATATTGTTGACCAGCGACTTGGTATCGAGCCGCTGAGAAAACTGAAGGACCGGGCCGGCAACATCGATCGAGTCGTCGAAAGCGAGCGTCTTGATGACCTTGACGGGGGCATTGTTGGTGTGAGCCAGCCGTTTGGCGAGTTTGGCACGAGCTGCGTGCTCGATTTCCTCGGCAAGCCGCCCGATCACCTCACCGAACACCCAAATTTGATCCTCGGTGTAGCGTCCCTCAATCAATAAATTGGTGGCGTGCCACAACGCTTGCTCGCGGCTTTCGGGGGATCCCCGCGAAATCGCCTCGTTCAATTCCTTCAAGGAAAATTGGCTGGCTTCGGCCATCGAGTATCCCGCACGACACTGCCACTCATATTTAAGCCCACCATTAAGCACAAAATTCTAAGGGCCTTGTTGCGGGATCGGTCGGATTTTTAAACCGATCGCTACCATGTATTAACGCTGTAGATGCCGTAGCGCGCAGATCCGTCGAATTGTACTCTTCAAAAGGGGCTGTCGAGACCGTCGCCGGCTTCAGCGGGTCGTCCGATCCGCGCTCGATAACAGAAGCGATCAAGCGCTCGCAGCGAACAAGTCCCATCGACCGGGGAGGCCTTTGAGCTCATGCGACCCGCGCTCGGAGAATTTCAGGCCCGCACCGGCGACCAGATCGGTGACAACTCGTGAAACCAGGACTTCGCTGGACTGGGACTGCGCCATGACACGCGCCGCCGCGTGAACCGCGATGCCGCCGATGTCGCGGCCGCGTATTTCGATCTCGCCCGTATGCAGACCGGCCCTGAGCGGAAGGCCAATCTGCCTGGCAGCAGCTCCAAAAGCCAACGCGCATCGCACCGCGCGGCCCGGACCATCGAAGGTCGCCAGAATTCCATCGCCGGTCGTCTTGATCAGATTCCCACGATGCTTCTCGACCATCTGCCGCGCGATTCGGTCGTGGCTGTCCAGTAGTCGACGCCATGTTTGATCGCCCTTTTCGACGGCGCTTCGCGTGGAATCGACAATATCGGTGAACAAAACCGTGGCCAGTACGCGCTCAAGATCGGACGACGAGCTTTCGCGATGGCCGGTGACAAATTCCTCGATGTCGCCGAGCAAGGCTTCGACGTCGTCGGCGAAGAACATGTGGGCGTCTCCCGGATACTCAACCATTTTCGCATTCGGTATCAACGCCGCCAGATTGCGGCCGGCCTCGATCGGAACCTGCACATCCCCTTGGCGATGGAGTACCAGGGTCGGAACCTGAACGGCGGGAAGGATCGGCCTGACGTCGATTTGAGCATTCAACAAGGAGAGTGCCTTGATCGCCCCCGGACTGGCCGACAGGCGCTCGAACTTTGCAATCAGCGCAACAACATCCGGATTCGTCGCCTGGCTCGGCCAGGCCGTCTTTACTATGGCGCCGGTACCCCAAAGCTTTACGCGCTGCGCAATTTTTGCCTCCATATCCTTCCAGGTACTTGCGGCCTGCGCGAAGCCGCCGAAGAGAATCAGTTTCGATACCCGTTCCGGATAGGTTGCAGCGAATAGCGCGCTCATCGGGCAGCCTTCGGAAAATCCCATGAAGACAGCGCGCGTCGAGCCGACCGCGTCCATCACGGCGCGGGCATCGTCCATCCGTTCCTCCAGCGACGGCGCACCGGATATTCGGTCGGACAATCCCTGGCCTCGCTTGTCAAATGAAATGACCCGGGCAAAGGTCGAGAGGCGACGCAAAAATGCCGTGTATCCCGCCGCTTCATGCATGAATTCGACGTGGGACACGACGCCGGGGACCATCACGATATCGACCGGTCCATCGCCCATCACTTGATAGGCAATGCTGATATCACCGCTGAGCGCATAACGCGTCACTGGTAAGGCTGAGTCATCCATTTCACGAGCCTCGAGCAGCCCAGCGTGCCACGAATTGGCCGGAGATGCCATGTGTGGTCAAACGCATCGCTCCTTCGGCAAAGCATATTTCAGAGCCTGTTTCCGCCGCAAGCGCCGGTCCGCGCGCCTCAAGCCTGGACCGGCACCGGAACCGCCTGAAGCCTGCCATCGGCGGTATTATCCACCGTGATGCTCTCCTGGTACGTTTCGGGTCCAGCCCAGATCGCGATCGCGGTGAGCGCGGAAAGTCCGGCTGCATAAAGCGCCACCGGCCACCAGGTTCCGGACCACGCCACCAAAGCGGTGGCGACAAAGGGCGCGGGACCGCCTGCCAGCAGTGAGCCGAGTTCGCGCGCGAAGGCGAACCCCGCAAAGCGCCGCTGCGGCGGAAACAGTTCGGCAAAATAGGCCGCCTGCGGACCGAACATCGCCGCGGTGACCACCGCGCGCGCCACGATGAAGGCAACCGCGATCCATACCCACTCCTTGGTGCCGACGAGGAGGAAGAAGGGATAAGCGAACGCGACGCCGGCGAGCGCGCCGAACATGTAGACCGGACGCCGTCCGATCCGATCGGAAAGAGCTGCGAACCCTACAATGGTGAACAGCTCGACGGCGAAGGCAAGCATCAGCGCGCTCAGCGCGTCGACCCTGGGAACGCCAAGGGTGATGACGACATAGTTCAGGCCGAACACGGGAAACAGATAGCCAAGCCCGTTCTCGGCGAGACGCGCCCCAAGCACCACCATGAAATTCCGCGGATGCCGGCGCAGCGCTTCCATGGCCGGATTGCGCTCGACCTTGCCTCGCGCGACCACCGCCTCAGTAAAGACCGGCGTTTCCGAAACCCTCAGACGAACGTAAATGCCTATCAGGATGAGCAGGAAGCTTGCAAGGAACGGCAGGCGCCAGCCCCACGACATCAGGTCTTCGCGCGGCAACAGCGTCACCAGCGCGAAAGCGCCGGCCGCGAGCAGATTGCCGATCGATACGCCGAGCGGCGCGAAACTGCCCCAGAAGCCGCGATGCCGCACCGGCGCATTCTCGACAAGGTAAATCACCGCCCCACCATATTCGGCGCCCGCACCAAGCCCCTGCACGACGCGCAAGACGACGAGCGTGAGCGGCGCCCAGAAGCCGATCTCCGCATAAGTCGGCAAGAAGCCGATCGCGGTGGTGCCGATGCCGATCATCAGCAGCGTCGCTACCAGAACCGGCTTGCGGCCGAAGCGATCGCCCATGATGCCAAACAGTATGCCGCCGAGCGGCCGCACCACGAAGCCGACGCCGAAGGTCAGGAAGGCGAGCATCGTGCCGACGATCGGATCGCTCTTCGGAAAGAACAGATCTCCGAACACCAGCGCAGCCGCCGTGCCGTAAAGGAAGAAGTCGTACCATTCGAGCGCGGACCCGACACTGGCCGCCAGGATAACGCGCAAGCGCGCAACTGTCGCACTATCGGCTGTCGTCTCCGTCATCGTTTCCCCCGATTTGCTCATTTGGCATTTTGTTTGTCTTGCTTGCCGTCATTCGAATGCGCCCGCGTGGTGCGGGAGCATTCGAGAAAAATCACGCCGCGCGGGTGAAGTAGGGTTTCTTGGCCGCCGATTGCGTTTCGTAAATCGATCCCTGGAGTTTGGCCGGGGGCAGCGGCATCCGCACGGGCACGTCGGCGAGACGCGGCGTCACCACGACACCGCCGGACAACAAGCGGCTGTTGAACTCGTCGAAATCCTTGACCCCCATCAGCGGCCAGGCGTCGCTCGCGGCAACTTCATAAAGCAGGAGATTGCGCGAGCGGTCCGAAGTGTTCAGCGCCGATCCGTGCAGCGCCCGCACGTGGTGGAACGACATGCTGCCGGCCTTGCCCATGCAAGGCACCGCGCGCTCGATCTCGCCCTTGATAAGGTCAGGGTCGATCAGGCCGGCGAAACAGCCGTCATCGCCATGGTGATTCCAGACCTCGCCGGTATGGGTGCCAGGCGCGACCAGCATCGGTCCGTTGGACAAATCGGTATCGTCCAGCAGCACGCCGATGGCAAGGATGTCGTCATTGGTGTGCGGATAGAACGCCCAGTCCTGGTGCCATTCCACCGGCGATCCATAATGCGCCGATTTCATGTTGAGCTTGGAGCCGTGCAGCCGCAATCCAGGGCCGATCAGTTGCTTGAGGATGTCGATCACGGCCTTTGAGCGCACGATCTCGTCGAATATTGCGCGCACCTTGTGCGGGGCCTTGATCCGGCGGACCTTCGGGTCTTCGGCGGTATGACCCGGCTCAAGATCGTACACATCCGTATGCTCGAGGGTCTCGGCCGATCCCGCGACCAGCTCGACGATCACCTTGCGCACCTCCGCAAGTGTATCCGCGCCTAACACATCGGGTACCGCGATGACACCGTCACGGTTGTAGGCTTGCACGTCCTGTTCCGAAATCATCGTCGCGTCTCTCCCTGACCTTATCGCCCGCTTCGGCGCTTCGCGAAAATCTTGCTTTTTGAATGCGCAAGCCTACCACCTTGCAAGCGAACCGCAACGCCGGAAGCCGGGGTCAGGGACGGCAAGAACGCCTCGCACAACCCTTTGCAATCGAAATTGCAACATAATGTTACGATTAATATTTGGTCGTCTCGATTGATCGACGCACGTCCGCCCGCGAGATGGTATTGTTTTCGAATCAGCCCATGCAGCTGGAGGGGTTTAAGATGGTTTCAAGCCTCAAGAGTGATGCAACGCGCGACGCAGGCGCCAAACCGATCGATGTCATTCCGGCCAAAGCCGTGCTCGCCGCCGAGGTGCGCGGCGTCGACCTCAAGGAACTCGGCGAATTGCAGTTCGCCGCGCTCAAACGCGCCTGGCACGAGCATCAAGTCATTCTGGTGCGTGACCAGACGCTCAGCGACCAGGACCTCATCGCGTTCAGCCGCCGCTTTGGGGATCTCGATTGGGCGCCGATACAGGAGACCGGCCGGCGCTTTGTCGAGGGACTGCCTGAGATCTACATCGTCTCGAACGTGACCGTGAACGGTCAGCCTATCGGCAGCCTCGGCGCCGGCGAAGCCGTATGGCACACCGATATGTCGTATCTCGATGTACCGCCGATGGCCAGCATGCTGTTCGCTCTTGAGGTGCCGCCCAGTGGCGGCAACACTTCCTTTTGCAGCATGTACGCGATCTACGAGGCGCTGCCGGACCAGTTGAAGCGCCGGATCGCGAAGTTGAAGATCAAACACGACGGCACCTACAACAGCGGAGGCTATCTGCGCCAGGGCGTTACCGCGACCGACGACCCGCGAACGTCGCCAGGCGCGGTGCACCCTCTGGTCTGCACCCATCCCGACACCGGACGGCGCATGCTCTATCTCGGCCGCCGGCGCAACGCCTATCTGATGGGGCTCGAACTTGCGGACTCCGAGGCGCTGCTGGACGAGTTGTGGCGTTACGTCGAGCGGCCGGAATTCAAATGGGAGCATATCTGGCGGGTCGGCGACCTCGTGCTATGGGACAACCGCTGCACCATGCATCGGCGCGACCCGTTTGACGCATCGGCTCGGCGCATCATGCATCGCACGCAAATCAAGGGCAGCGCGGCGCCGGTCTGACGCGCGCGTTTGATCAGACCGCCGCGACCGTCTGCACCTCGACCAGAAAAGGCTCCTTCACCAGCCGGTCGACGATGAGCAGCGTGTTCGGCGGATATTTTCCGTTCGGGAACATTTTCGGGAATTCGCGCAGGCGGAACGCCATGAATTTTGGGATGTCCTGCGAGTGGACGAGATATGTCGTGAACTGAACGACATTGGCCCAGGAGGCATCAGCGGATTTCAGCGCCGCCTCGACGTTGCGGAAAACCTGGGTGGTCTGGGCGTCGAAATCGCCCTCGCCGATGACATTGCCCGCGGCGTCGCCCGACAGCATGCCGGCGATGAACAGGAATTCGCTCGCCTTGACGCGGGTCACATGGGTGTACTGCCCCATCGGGGGGCCCAGCTCTTCCGGGTTGTAGATGTTGATATCGGCTGACATGGATTTCCTCTCTCGGTGACGCGGTACCGACAAACACGAGTTGGCGCGGCCGGATCGTACACGATACCAAAATGAGATAGGCTGCAATCATGCAAGCCCTGCAAATTTTGAAGATCCTGGTGCTATCGACGCTGGCCAATGGCACTCCCATTGCCGCCAAGAACATCCTTGGATCGCGCTTTTCCTTCCGCCTCGATGCCGGCAAGAATTTTTGGGATGGCCGGCCCTTGTTTGGCCCATCGAAGACCGTTCGCGGCATCCTCGTTTCGATCATCGTCACCGCAGCGTTTGCGCCACTCATCGGGGTCGACATGACCGTCGGCGCGATCGCCGCCGTCGCCGCGATGGCCGGTGATTTGTTCTCGAGTTTCGTGAAGCGCCGTCTCAACTTTCCGCCAAGCAGCCAGGCGATCGGGATCGACCAGATACCCGAATCGCTTTTTCCGATGCTGGCGTGCCGCGATGCACTGTCATTGACGATCGCGGACATCGCAACTGGCGTTTTGATCTTCTTTGTCGGCGAACTGGTCCTGTCTTACCTTCTGTACCGGCTCCACATGCGCGAAACGCCTTACTGAAGCGTGACAGAATGAGATCGAATTGCCATCAGCCGCGCCGCAGGCAATGCAGCGTGATTTCCGGCGGACAGTTCAGACGCGCCGCAACGACACTCGATCCCGCGCCAACAGAGGTGTAGCCGCTCATCTTGTGATACTGCCACGCGCCCGCCCCCATGTGTCGAGGCAGGACCGCTTCCAGCTTGATCGGGATGGACCCTGGGAGACAAAGCTGGCCCCCGTGCGTATGGCCACACAGCATCAGATTGAAATTGGCGTGGGCCGCCTGGCGATAGATTTCCGGCGTATGCGACAGCAGGATCGAGAACTCGTCTCTCGGGATTTGCGACGCCGCCTTTTCGATATTGTCGACCCTGAAGAAGTGCGCGTCATCGATCCCGGCCAGATAGATGCGCTGGCCGCCACGCGCGATCTCCTCGCATTCGTTGAGCAGCATGCGTATGCCCATGGCCTCCATGCCCGGGACCATCTGGATCGTATCGTGGTTGCCCAGCACGCCGTAGATCGGCGGCCTCAAATGCGCCCGCACCTTTGCCACGCCCTCGAGCGTCGCATCGAATGGTCCAAAGGTCTGTCCCCGGTAATCGCCGGTCAGAACGCAGAGATCGTAACTCATGCCGTCGACAAGTTCGCTGACGTGCTGCATGGCAGCTTCGCTCATGTCCACATGCATGTCGCTGATGTGAAGGATGGTATAGCCGTCGAACGATTCCGGCAGCGCCGCAGACTTCACCTCGTTTCGCTTGACCGCGACGCGCTCCGCGTTTCGCCGCGCCCGCCAATAGAGCCCGGACAGCTTCAACGCGCCTTCAATGACGGCCGGCGCCATGGAGGCATTTTCGAGATGAAAAAAAGTGAGCCCCTGGCCAAAGACCTGGGCTTCATGATCTGTTTCGATCCCGAGCCGCTGCCGTGCATGAAGTGGTCCGAGACGTTTCTCCAGTTCATGCAGGATGTCTTTGTCCACGGAACGGATACCTCTAAAATCGGTTTTCCCAAGCCGCTATTCGCGCGCCGATCCCACACTACAGCCTATTCTGCGCATTGTTTGCTCTTTCGGAAGTGCTCCACCCCCGGCACCAGGGCTCGAAAGAGCCCTCATCTCTGGATCCGGGAGCGTCGGCGGACAGAACCTCCGGTTGACCGGACGTGCAGGCGATCTGCCAGATTTCAATACATTAGGTGGCACCCAAGTTTGATCGCGCAGTTACGGGGCTAAGTCCCGGTCCGGAGATCAGCCAAAGGAGTGATGCGGGCAATATCAGCATCTTTGAGACGGTGCTGGCGATTGGACCAGAAACGATGCCAACGAATGGCCGGTTGGCCGAAATAAGTGTAGGATCCGATCGTAGCCGGGTCGAGCCTGTATCGGATCGAACCTATGACGGCAGGTGAGCAGAACAGTGTGACGCGTCGACTGGCAGCCATCCTCGCAGCGGATGTAGCCGGGTATAGCCGGCTGATGGAGGGCGACCAGGTCACCACGCTGCGCACGCTCAAGGCGCATCGCCGCGAGCTTATTGATCCAACGATCGCCGGCCATCACGGCAGGATCGTCAAGACGACCGGCGACGGTCTGCTGGTCGAGTTCCACAGCATTGTCGACGCGGTGGCCTGTGCTGTCGCGGTGCAGCGCGGCATGATCGGCCGCAACTCCGCCGTACCGGAGGAGCGCCGCATTATGTTCCGGGTCGGCATCAACATTGGCGACATTTTGAGCGACGGCGACGACATCTTCGGAGATGGCGTCAACGTGGCTGCGCGCCTCGAGGCGCTGTGCGAACCCGGCGGCATTTGTATTTCTCGGGCCGCAAACGAGCAGATTCGAGACAAGCTCTCGCTCACGTTTTCAGACCTGGGCGAGCGCACGGTCAAGAACATCGCCCGTAGCATCGGTGTCTTCGGCCTCGCAGCACAGGATATCGCGTTGCTCCCGGAAGAGAAGACGACATCGGAGGACGCAACGACGCCAGCCAGGGCGCCGCAGCAGATACGCTTCTGCCGCACCGCCGACGGCGTCCAACTGGCCTATGCGCGCATGGGTCACGGGCCGCCTCTGGTCAAAGCCGGTGCTTTTCTGACCCACTTGGAAAAGGATCTGGAAAGTCCGATCTGGCGTCACTTCTGGCGCGATCTGGCACGGGACTACACGGTGATCCGCTACGATGCCAGGGGCAGCGGGTTGTCGGACTGGGAGGTGGACGAACTCTCGCTCGACGCCTTCGTGCGGGATCTGGAGACTGTGGTCGATGCCGTTGGCCTCGACCACTTCCCTCTGCTGGGCATCTCGCAAGGCTGTGCCGTCTCGATCGCCTATGCTGTTCGACATCCCGAGCGGGTCACCCAGTTGGTATTGTACGGCGGCTTTGCCCAAGGTGCGGCCAAACGCGCGCGCACCGCCGCCGAGCGGGAGCAGCTTGCGGCAGTGTTGACCCTGGTCCGGCTCGGTTGGGGCCAGGAGAACCCGGCGTTCCGGCAGATCTTTACCTCACAGTTCGTGCCCGAAGGCACCAAGGAGCAGATAGACTGGTGGAGCGAAATGCAACGCGTATCCACGTCGCCCGAGAACGCCGCTCGTTACATCGCGGCGGTTGGCGATATCGATATCACCGGCCTTCTGGCGAAAGTGGCGGTCCCAACCCTTGTGATGCACGCGCGCGACGAGGCCCGGGTGCCGTTCGATGCCGGTCGGCGAATGGCGGCGGGCATTCCCGGCGCGCGCTTCGTGCCGCTGCAGAGCCGGAACCACCTGATCCTCGAGAGCGAGCCTGCTTACGCCCGGTTCTTGGAGGAGATCAGATCGTTCCTGCATGCCTAGACAGAGCTTCGCCCGTCGGGAGACCCTCGGAGCACACGTCGGCGGCCGGGATGATGGTCACGCTATTGCTGCCCTGTCGCGCGCGCGTTAGGCTTTGCCGAATTCACTCTGGGAGGCAGGCGTGACCACATCGGACGACAGCAAGGTTTCTGAAGATCGCCGCGAGGCGCTGCGCTACGCTATGGCGATCGGCAGCGGCGCCGCCCTCTCCTCGGCCTTGGCGAGCCCGGCATCGGCGCAAGGCGCGGCCGATAACACGCTCGACCGCATCCGCGCCAACAAGGTGCTGCGCATCGCGGTGCTGCCGGGAGAGCTGCCCTATTTCAACAAGGACCTCGCCACCGGCACCTGGTCAGGTTTTTCGATCGACATGGCCAACGACATGGCCAAACTTCTCGACGTCAAGCTCGAATACACCGAATCGACCTACGGCAATTCGATCCTCGATCTGCAATCGAACAAGATCGACCTTGGCTTTGCCCTCAATCCGACGCCGCAGCGCGCGCTGGTTGTGGATTTCACCGCCACCGTGTTTCCGCATCCGTTCGGCGCCATGCTGCGGAAGGGACTGGATGCGAAAACCTGGGCCGACGTCAACAAGCCCGAGGTGAGGATTGCGGTCGATGTCGGCTCCGCCAACGAGGCGGTGGCCCGCCGCTTCGCGCCGAATGCGACGATCAAGTCGCTGAAGTCACGCGACGAGGTCATGCTGGAAATGTCGGCAGGCCGCGTCGATTGCGTCGTCAACGCGCTGGTGCTTGGGCTGACCGCGATCGCCAAGAACCCGAACCTCGGCACCTACAAGATCCTGCAATCGCCCTCCGTCGCCATTCCCTCCAGCATGGCTGTGCGGCGCGAGCCCGACAAGCACTGGCGCGATTTCCTCTCGGTGTGGGTCGACTACAACCGCGGCATCGGGCAGATGCGCGAATGGTTCGTCAAGGGGCTGGCGCTCAGTAACGTGAAGCCGGAAGACGTGCCGGTCGAACTCAATATTTGAGGCGGCTTTAATCGATGGAGCGAGGCGGGTTGATAAGCCGCAAGGTGGCGAGAACGGTCGGCCGTCTCGTTGCGGCGGCACTCATATCCGTCGTACCGGGATCTCTTGCTTTCACCGCCGACGCATTTGCCCAGGCGGGCTCGGCCGGCGGGACTATCGGGAAAACCGACAAATCGGTGTCGGGCGACGATCAAGCGCCTTCGGCTCGGCCGGAACCGAAGTCGCGCAAACCAGGCGCTGCTGCCGGTAATGTTACGACCTCATCCTGCAGCAGGATGCTGGGAAACTGGTCGTGGTTCAATTATCCCACCGTGGTCATCAACCCCGACGGCACCGCGCCCGCGCCCCCGTTTTCCGCAACGTGGACCTGCAAGAACAACTCTGTGGTCATGCATTGGAACCATGGGTATACCGACCGGCTCACGCCTTCGCGCGACGGGACCCATCTGGAAGGCACAAATGGCTCCGTTACCGTTAGCGGAGACCGGCGATAGATGCGGCGGCCGGCGCTCGACTGCATTTGGCCCCGAGTGTCCTGACTTGAATCCGGCAGTGTCCTAATTGTCAAATTTTCGACAATGAGCAATATTGACCACCAAGTGGCAAGCCCATTGCGGCATAATGATTCGATCGCCGCCCCGCCGCAGGCAACCAACGGTGCATCACGTGCCTCAAGCCTATAATCACTCCGACCCATCGCTACTTCCCATAGAGCGGCCACGCTGCCCCAAGTGTCAGGGCCGCATGATGTTGGCCCAGATCGAACGAGGCCCTAGCCATTCCGATCGGCGGACCTTCGAATGTCCAAAGTGCGAGCACATCCAAAGGGTGTTGGTTGAGGACCCAATGAAATCGGCAACGGCCGGTTGGCAAGACAGCGGGCTCAACCCACCCAGGTAAGACGCCTGAGTTGGCGGCCTCTTTCTTTTCGCGGCGCTCATGCGCCGTGAGTGCGGGGCCAAAGTCCCGCGCTCTTGTTGACCGTTAGCCGGCCTGCGTGGGTGGCGAGACGCTGCCTGAGGCGGACCGGCGGGTTCCCGTTGGCTGATGGGTTCACCGGCGGCGACTTTGAACCATAGTGCCGATTGAGGCGGACCTTTAAAGGAGCGCGCGCGTTGAGACCCAGGGACCGGGGCGACCACGAACGCGGAGCTTTTGGCCATGAGCGATATTCCTCTTCACCTTCAAAGAAGGTTTGAGCAGCGGTGGGCCGCTAGATTTGCCCGGCCGGTCGCATCGGCCACGCCCAAAGGCATTCGCTTGAAAGACACAGTCAGCAGCTCGCCGCGTCCGGAAAAGCAAAAGAAACCTGCTGAGTTGAGTCGGCGGGCTTAGTCAGGAATGCCGGGAGGATTGGACGCACGACCAGCCTACAATCTGTTTGCTCGATTAATTGCGAAACCTTCATCGGCTAGCGTGCGACACCCATGCACCTTTGTTTTGGGAGAGTGAGCCGCCGCTGACGTTCGCCCATATGCCGCTCCCAAAAAGGAACAAAGCGAGACTCAGTCCGAGTATTCGTGCCAATTCCAAACTCCATGTTGGACTCATAATCCCCATGTGCCCAAAGTGTTCCGGGTGCGACGAATAGGAACGGTCGTTCCCCAATGGGCGAATGAGTCCGCCTCGCTCAAGCCTTGTCGTAGGTCATGCCGCGCTCGAGCCTGCGCGCGACGAGCGTCGCCGGGAACAGGATCGCAAAATAGATCAGGGCCACGATCGTATAGACTTCCAGCGGCCGATAGGTCTCGGCGTTGATCAGCGTGGCATTGTAGACGAGATCGGGGACGGCGATCACGGAAACAAGCGAGGTGTTCTTCAACTGCGTCACCGACTGGTTGACGTAGGGCGCCATCATCGGTTTCAGCGCCTGCGGCAGGATCACGAGCCTGAGCACGCGCAATGGCGCCAGTCCGAGCGCCCGCGCCGCGTCCCATTGTCCGCGGTTCACGCTCTCGATGCTGCCACGAACGATCTCGGCATAGAACGCCCCGCCATAGAGCGACAGCACGGTGATGGCGGCGACATGCGCCGGGATGTTCACGCCGATCACGACCGGAAACGCATAGTAGAACCAGATGATCTGAACCAATAACGGCGTGCAACGAAACAGTTCGACATAGGCAAGCAGCAGCCAGTCGATCACGGGCAGACGTCCGAGGCGCAGGATGCCGACCACGAGACCAATCAAAGTTCCGAGCAGGACGGTGCCGATCGTGTAGGCGATGGTCCAGCCGAGCCCGAGCCAGAACAGATGGCTGTACTTGCCGAGGATCGCGAAATCCCAGACGTAATTCATGCCGGCCTCCGCTTAGAGCGCGATGACTTGAGGATGAAGCTTCATCGCGCTCTGGGCTCCTTGTTTGAGCATGATCTTGTCAGAAAACCGGTTCCCACTTTGCGCTAACGCGGCCCTTCGGGTCTGGATCATGCTCCTGCGCGTCCGCATGGGCTGTGGGCAGCCCATCAGAGGTAACGGCTCGGCGAAAAGGCACCGACGTCGAAGGCCGGTGCCGCGCCGCCGATCATCGCCGCGATCGCCGCCCCCGTCGCAGGCCCGGTGGTGAAACCGATGTGCTGGTTGCCGAAAGCGAGCCAAAGCCCGGGATGCCGCGGCGCGGGTCCGATCATCGGCAGGCTGTCGGGCAATGTCGGCCGCGATCCGCGCCAGGGCTCGCCGACTGCTTCCCCGAATTCGACCACGCCGCGCGCAACCGGCACCACCGCATCGAGCTGGGCGTACGATGAGGGCGCATCGCGCTCGGTCAACTCGACGCCGGTGGTGACGCGGATGCCCTGCTCCATCGGCGTCATGAGGAAACTACCCTCGGCGTCATGGATCGGCCTTTGCAATGAACGCGCCGGGTTCGGCTTGAACTCCTGATGGTAACCGCGCTCGGAAGCGAGCGGAACGCGATAGCCGAGCGGCTGCAGCAAATCCGCCGACCACGGACCCAGCGCGACCACGACATGGCGTGCCGCAATCGCGCCGTCGGCGAGCCTCACGCGCCAGCCATCGCCGTCACGCTCGATCGTCTTGATGTCCGATTGACGGAGCTCGCCGCCGGAGCCGACGAACATCCGCGCATAGGCCTTGACCACAGCGCCGGGAGAATCGACCGAAGCAGTTTGCGTATGGAGGAGGCCCACCTTGTAGACCGGCACGATGTTCGGCTCGAGCGCGGAGATCGCCTGGCGGTCGAGCAGATCGCTCGCGATGCCATATTCAGCCAGAAACGCCTGCTCCTGTTTCGCCGCCTCGAGCGCGTCGCTGCGCCAAACCTTTAGCCAGCCGGTCTCGCGGATGCGCTGCGCCGCATCGGCTTTCACGATCCATTCCCGATGCAGCTTTAGCGATGCGCCGATCAAGCCGTGCAGCGCCGTTGCGCGCGGTCTGGTCTGGGAGGCCGTCGCATTGGCGAGGAAGCGCGCGACCCAGTCGATGTTCCGAACAACCCAGGCAGGATCCCAGCGCAGTGCCGCATGGCGGTTGGTGAGGTAAGTGGGCAGCGCGCTCCATAGCGATGGCTTGTTGAGCGGCAAGATCGAGCCGCTGGAAAGCACGCCGGCATTGCCATAGGAAGTTTCGCTGCCCGGCTCGCGCCGGTCGACGAGAACGACCGAAAGACCCCGCTGCCGCGCGGCAACGCCTGCGGACACGCCGACGATGCCCGCGCCCAGCACGACGACATCGGTTTGCTTGCCCTTGTTGTCCGGCATCGATCCTACCCCAAGACTTTATATCAGCGTCTCTACATCAGCGTCAGGCCGCCATCGACCGGCAACAACGCGCCGGTGACGTGGCCGGCCTCCGGCGACAACAGGAAGGCGACCGTTGCCGCCACCTCGTCCGGTTCGGCCAATCGCGCCAGCGGATTGGCCTTGGCGACCACTTGCCAGCTCTGCGCATCCAGCGCCCCCATCAGCCCGGCATCCTTGCGCGTATAGCCGGGCATGACAATATTGGCGGTCGCGCCGGAGCTTGCGAGTTCGATCGCAAGACAGCGCACCAGCACTTCGAGCGCGGCCTTCGCCGCCGCGGAACCCGGATAGGTCGCCTCGCGCGTGAACCTGTGGGCGGCGAAACTGGAGATCGCGACGACGCGTCCCTTCGAACCGCGCGTCAGATCCGGCAACGCGGCGCTCGCCAATTCATGAAACGCGGTAGCCATCACGGCGAATGATCGTTCAAGCGAGGCGCGCGGCAATTGCGCGAAGGAGCGCCGATCCGCAAACCCCGCGGCATGGACGATCGCATCGATATTCCCGAAAGCCTCGCGCGTGGCTTGAACCAGTCCGGATGCCGTCCCGGCATTCGCCAGATCGCCGGTGGACCACGCGACCCTGGCGCCGGCCCGCTCACATTCCGCGACCACCGTTTTCAATCGCTCAAGCCCTTCGGCGGCCGCCCCCTGCCCATGGAGCATCAGGCACTCATCCCGCCCGGCCAGGCGGCGCGCCACCGCAGCCCCGATTCCGGAGCCGCCCCCGGTGATGATTGAAACGCGCATCGATCCTCGTTGTTGCCTGCGGCGATCGGGCAACTATAGGTCCCGCAACTGCGAAATGCCAACCGTTCAGCGGCCTCGCCGGCAATCGCAGCGAAACGGCGCGACCGAGATGATGCTGCGTTCATGCCTCGCTCAACGCGGCAAGAGCCCGGCTGGCGATAAGGCCGCTGTCATTGAGCGAGCGCCAGTATCCCGCCCCCAAAGGAATGCCACAATGGCGTGGCGCTGACAGGCAGAGCCAGCAGCTTGATCGCAACGAGCACCGCACCGCCAACAACGTAAACCCGGTGGGGGCGTCCTCGCGTGCGCCAATCGAAAATCATTGCGACAACGAGAAGCAGATAAGCGACCAGGGCCGGAGGGATTGTTACGATGACAGGCGGCGGACCCGGCGGCCCGGGTGGTGCAAGAAAGGTGAGAAACAAGCGAGCTACCGCCGCATCCAGGATCGAGATCCCGGCAAGGAGCATCAATCGCTTATGGGTCTCGGGCCGCCGCACGGCGCTGACCGCCAATGTGAACACAGTGGCAAAGAACACAATGCCTGCGAACGGAACGATCGCAAACGCGATCCCTTCCTCCTTGAGGCCCAACGCCGCCGAGTCCTTCATGACATTGATGGTCGCCAGCGCGGCGAAGATGGTCATCGCAGTCGCGAAGGATATTCCGACCAGCCCGACAGCCCGATGCCTTGCGATCCTTCCCGAAGCGGCAAGCCACGTCTGGAAGCAAAAATACAAGGTCCATGAAAAGAAGATCAAGCCATGGATATGGACGACCGGATTCGCCTTGAATGCTTTGCCGGCCATCGGCAGCCAGTACGTTGGTGCGAAGCCCACAAAGGCGACGGCCGCGCAGGACAGCGCCATATAGAAATAGAAATACTTCGCGCTTGGCGTCACCGCTGACCGCGGATGAGCCTCCGTTATCGTCGACATAGTTGCCCCCTCGATTCGACGCTCGATACGCACACTCTAGCAGGACGAGAGCAGTTTCCGAAAGGCCTTCCGAATACTCGTCTCGTGAGTGCGCGGGACCGTCGATCGAGGAAGGCGCGCCGGCGGCCACCGCCAGCCAAACGCCTTCCAAAGCGAGAGGCGGCGTGCGGGCCCCCGCGTGCGCAGGGACGCCGTATTGTGTTGCGCGTTCGCTACTGATTCAATTGTCAAACAGCCAAGAGCAAAGAGTTACATTCGTCATTGCGAGCGAAGCGAAGCAATCCATCGTCTCGCGCAAAGAAAGCATGGATTGCTTCGTCGCTTTGCTCCTCGCAATGACGAACAGCCACAGCTTCGCGATCTCGCCGCGCATTTTCGCGCGAGTCTGGTTCTGGGCATCTCACCCTCTGCCAACAGAGGGCGCAGGGAATGCCGGGCGCTCGACGCGCCCGCAGCCTCGCATGCAAAATGAAATGAGCATACGAGTGTAGTCACCACGGTCACGCCGGAAACACCCGGCATTCCCCGCGCAATGGTTTTAACGGCTTATAGCGCGCTCTCCCCGGTGACCGGGCTTTCTTGCCACCGTCGCCTGCAAGATCATCACCTCGCAAGCTTGATATCAGCGTCGGGATATCAGGACCACACGACTTCGCCGTCCGCGGCAGCGCTCTCGTCCGGCTTGATAACAATCGAGCCTGACGCCGCCGCATCCATCGCATCCCGCGCCCAACGTGTCGTGACGATCGCGATACGCCCCTCAGTGGGGCACGAGACGGCGGGAGTTCTAAATTTGATTTGCCCGACGGCGAAAGCGAAAAATTTTTGCGAAAGGAGCTGGACTCTCTTGGAAGTGCATTAGAGCGCGGAAGTGATTTGCCCGTCGGGTAGAATTGGCACTGATTCCGACAGCAGGCTAAGCTTCT
>Ga0116223_10001100_pt1 | contig 28779 bp, 20 predicted proteins | sample Sb_taG_3_FD_90092 | JGI IMG/M metagenome (GOLD analysis project Ga0116223, IMG submission 90092) | Peat soil microbial communities from Weissenstadt, Germany - Sb_50d_a_PC metaG | ecosystem: Environmental > Terrestrial > Soil > Wetlands > Peat | place: Germany: Weissenstadt | collected 2010-09-21 | reverse complement strand
CTGCCCAATATGCCAATAAATGATTGCGAGGACTGCGGTGGCGGGACCGCAAACTCCGAGGCACACAGATAAGCGAATCCTCTGGCCGCGCAGGACGATGGGGATGGGATCACCGCCGGCCTCCGCGATGAGGCGCGGACCAACCAGATCAAGACCGAGCGCAGCCAGAACCATGAGCACCTGGTAGATGCTGGTGGCAATGCTCAGTTGCCCGTACTGACGATCGGCCAAAATCCGTATCAGCCAGCCATAGATTGCGAAACCCAGCAGATAGGTAAGTCCGTCAGCGGACAGATAGCCCAAGAATCTCGCCCAGACCGGCGGCAGAGCATGGGCGCGATCTGTCCCGGCGGCGCTCACTTTTTCGCCCTCGAAGGTGGCCTGTACGGTGCCAGAAGATTCGGCTGCGCAGGTTGGAAGCGTTTGCGGAGAACAATTCATAGTTGGCGTCTTGCCGGGCTAGGCGTGTGCCTGGAGATAGGGTCGACGGACGGCCGCCTTCAGCATGGCCAAACGACCGTGGGCGGCAGGGTCCGAGTGCAAGCGGCGTAACACCTCGGTGGACAAAACGTACCCCACCGAGCCGAAAAACCCCAGCATGGTCACGATCACGACAATTAAAGTCCGTTGCGGGGAGGATTTGCGGTCAGGCGCGATTGCGGGATCGAGAACCTGGATCACGGCCGCGGTTCTTGCCTCATCGAGCCTGGCGGCTTCAGACTGCTTGGCCAGCATGTCGAAGATGGCCTCGGAGTACTTCAGGTCGCGCAGCTTGCGGACATATTGCAGCCCGGCTTCCGGGACGTTGCCGGCGGGAACCTGGACATCGCCCGGCCCGCCGCTTTGCTTTTCGAGAAGAGCCAGTTGCGTGCGCAGGCCGGAAAGCTTGTGCTCCCCGAGCATGACGTCCGGATTCTCCTCGGTCGAAAACAGCCGCATGGCATGCAGTTCCACTTCTTTCGCAGCCATCAAAGCCCGCAGCCTGACCACCGATTCGATAATCGCTTTCGCCTGGCCATCCAATTGAATGACGCCAGTGCTTTGCTCCGTCTGCTTTAACGCCTGTTCCGCGTCGGCTAGATTGTTCCTGGCAAGCTGCAATTGCCGCTCGAAAAATATGCGCCGCTGTCCGGCTTCGGTTACCGCCAGGTCTTGCGTCAGCTGGCGCAATTGTTCCACGTAGGCATTCGCAATTTGGGGCGCGCGGTTGCGGTCTTTGTCCTCGACCGAGATGGTGACGAAACCCTCCTTGCCGAGAACGATGCTGCTGTTGTTTTCTAGCTTCCGGCGGGCGTCCGACATTCGCTTGACCCGATAGACCCGGAGCAGATCGAAGCGGCCAATCAATGCATCCTCCGCCGTGCGGCTGCGCAGCATCCCCACATAAATGTCGTTGGGATTTTTCAGCCCCAGGTCCTTCTGCGCCAGCGCCGCCATCGGTCCCAGGGCGCCCAGTTGCCCGGCCATCGCCGCAGCCAGCGACGGAACCTGTTGCGGGGGCAGAATGCTGGCGGTGGCGGTGTATCGATTGGGCAAACACAGCGAGAACCCAAAGGCAAGGACTGCGACCCCGAGAGTGGTTCGCAGGATGATGTGTTTGCGCCGCGATAAAATGATCAGCAAGTCCAGCACCTGGGCTTCACCGGGCTGGCCGCGGGCTGCGCCCTCGGCCGACTGCCAGGCAGAAGTTTCAAGGCTGAGGACATCGTCGATCGCCGCCGTCTTCGTGGCGGGGTCGGCGGGATTTTCCGCACATGCCGTGGGAGTGAAGGTTCCGGGTTCAGCCGCGGTCATTTCTTTCATTGAATAACTCTCACCGCGGCCGCGCCCAGAGCGAACTGCGCGAACACTTGACTCCAATCCCTGAGCCCTTTAAGGATGGAGCCATGAGATAGACGCTCCGGAACTACGATGGCGTCGCCCGGCATCAGGCGGACCGAGCCGAACCCTCCGTTCCATAACCCCTTTACCGACTGCTTGCTGAGGACGGAGCCGTCGGCCCGAATGATGAACATGCGTGCCGTGTCCGCATCGCGCGTGGGGCCGCCCGCCCGCTTCAGATAGCTATCCACCCCTTGCTCACGCTGATACAGGAATGAATTCTTGTTATAGACCGCTCCCAGCATCTCGACCGTCGACGGACGATACGGAACCACAAAGCGATCGCCATCTTCGAGTGCGATTTCGGGCAGATCGCCGACACCGGTCGAGCCGGGTTTCAGATCGAGGACCACGCGTCCAGTCGCCTTTACGTCCTGAAGCTTGTCCACCAGTTGCTGCTGCGCTTGCAGCTTGGCGCGATTGTCAGCCACGTCGTTGGCAGTGAGTCCCGAGGACGACAGCGCGTCGCGGGACATGTCTTCTTCGAGTCCCTCGACCAGCCGGTCCAACCCCTTTTGCTGGTCGATACGCACCGATTCGCGGGTAAACTCGGCGCCGTAGAGATAGGCGCTGGGAGTAAATCCGCCTACACGCGCCACCAGATGTCGAAAACTCTCGCCGGCTTCAACCTGGTAGACCCCCGCGGTCTGAAACTCGCCTTCGAGGCGCACGAACTTGCTTTGCTTCTCCAGCGGAACCGCTAGATCATTCTGCGAGAAAACGGTGATGATATCGCCCGGTTCGAGAGCCAGATTGTTCTGCTCATCTCCCTGCAGAACCAGTTTGCCCAAGTCGAAAGGGATCAGCCGCGTGGTCAAGTCCTGCGGGTTCATCCGCTGAATGACCGCGTAGTCCCAATTGATCTCAGGAGCATTGTGCGCGATCTGATTTCGCAGCGCCGCAGTCGTAACCTCGGTAGCCGCTCTTGACGGTTCTGCCCGCCACCGAATCTGGGGGTCGCCCCGCTCGTCCGAGTTCGGCGCCGGATCGTGGACTTGTCCGTCTCCTCCTATGTTGCGGGAATCGCGGCTCTGCTCCGGGTTGGCAACGGAGTTGGTGGCGCGCCAGTAGTCGCGCGTGATCAGAGCGTCCTGGTTGGGGATCACATCCTTAAGGCGCATGCCGGGATGCCATTCCGAACGTCCCGGATGGGCGACGTTGCCGCGCAGGGTCACGGCATTTTGAAAACGGGGAGAAAGCGAGAATATGCGGACCACGTCTCCATCTTTCAATGGCCGCTCCAGACCGTGTTCGTCGAGAGGAAATTCTTCGACCCGGCGGATGTCGTGGTTTTCGATGCGCTCGACCACCGCCTTTTGTCTATCCGCTGTCGTGGCGAGCCCGCCCGCCATTTCGATCGCGCCGCGCAGGCTCGTCCCTTCGCGCAGTTCGTAAATCGCGGGCACGTTCACGCTGCCTGCGATAGCAACGGACGGTCCGGTAGGCGGGATATAAATGACGTCCCCGGGCAACAGTCTCGCGTCCTTCGACTTGTCTCCCTTCAAGAGCAGGTCGTAGAAATCGAGTTCTGTGACCACCTGGTTGTTGCGCTTCAACTGGATGCGCCGCATCGAACCGCTGCCCGACGGTCCGCCCGAGGCGAACAGCGCATTGACCAGCGTACTGAGCGAGCTGACGGTGTAAGTTCCGGGGCGTCGCGCCTGACCCACGACAAATACCTGGACGGATCGCAACTGTCCCAGGCTCACGGTCAGATTGAAGTTGCGGAACACCCTCCCAATGGCGGCTCTGAAATACTCCGGAAGTTGCTGGTATGTCAGCCCAGCCACGGAAACCGTGCCTACCTTGGGCAGGAAGACCTCGCCGCCCCGGTCGACCACCAGTTTGCCATCCAGATCGAGTTGTCCCCAGGCCCTGATCAGAATTTCGTCTCCCGGCCCGATCCGGTAATCGTCGGTTACCGTCATCCGGCCGTCGGGAGCGAACGTTGTAGGGACGCGATCAAACAGATCGTATCCATATATGGGCAAGCGGCGGCCGATTGAACTGGCGACAAACTCCTGAAATTCGTTGGGCGGCGGTTCAGGAGCAGCATCCGCTTTCAAAGCAGGAACCCGCTTCGGATGCCGGCCCGCTTCTGGGTTCTGGCCCTGTTCGTCATTGTTCGGCAAGTTCTCAGCTGGAAATGGCGTCGCATCCTCACTCCCGGTTTTCCCGCGTGCCGGAGTTGCTTCGCTCTCCGGAGCTCTGCTGTCGGCCGGGCAGTCCTTATCGGCGCATTGCGGGTCATCCGCCGACGGCGTTCGCAGCGTGGTTTGAGCCAAAACAAGACCTGCCAATGTTTGCAGAACCAGCAGCGCCGTTACCATCCAGCAGCGGGTACGCTTGACCGGCAAGGCTGCGCGCCTTCGGACGTCGTAGTGGCACATTCTCGGGTCTTTCTCTGAAGTTGGTTGTGCCAATTCGCAGTCCATGATTACTTTTGCCTGGCTTTCCAACGCGGCCAGAATGTCAACTGGAGGGAGGCGGCGATATCCGACTGTGCGGTCCGCCACAAGACGGGGAAATGCCAGTTTTCCTGCTGCACGAATCCGGAGACGCTCCACGTCGCGCTCAACATCACATCCGCGCGCAAGGTGAAGTCTCGAAGCTCGCCTCCGTCCAGGAAGCTTTTGTCCACGCTATTGTGGCGGTATTCGGCCTGCACGAAGCTTCGCGGAGAAAACCGGTAAGTGAGCCAGCCTTGTTCACTTCGGCCTTCGCGGCCGACCCAGCTGCCAAGGATGTTGCCGTTGTTGGTGTAACCCGACCGGTAGCGTCCGTCCGTATAGAATGCACCGGGGGGGAAGTGCGACGGTAAGTTCAGAGCCGTGGTCACGCCTTCGATGCGGAGTTCCATCTTGTGCATCTTGGGCAGTCGCGGAAAGTACAACCCCGGATTGATGGCAGGCCGGGTCGAGCCAATCGGCGAATACTCATCGATGACCATCGAATCGAGGTATGCCTGCAACCAGTCCCGCACGCCCGGAACACGATAAGTGAAGTTAAATTCCGAGAGCCGTTTCGCGGGATTTGCCGTCGAGCTCGATCGGTGCGAATAGAATGTCCGCAGGAAACTTGCCAATGTAAACGGATTGCCCTGGCCGCCGAACTGAGCGGTGAAGCCCATCCCGAATTCAAGATTTGCCGTGGGATGAAAGCTGACGCTGGTTCCGTGTAGAAAAGGCTGAGAGGTGAGATTGGGCCCGTACAGAAACGGAGATGCTTCCCATCTTTGACCCGACAATCGTCCCAGAAAAAATTGCGATCGCACGGGACCGAGGAGATAAGAAAGCAAGGGGATCCTGTAGGGGCTGACCGAGTCGATGCGGAGCATCGTAACCGGCTCGGCATTGTCGCTGAATAAGAATGGCCCAGCCTCGGTCGGTCCAAGCCAAAGGCTTTGCAGGCCAAAGGAGAGTTGAACGTCGTCGAAGGTAATCCCGATCGTGCTTTCGAGCAACCTGAATCGATCGATCGGGGCCGTCCCGTTTGGCAAAGGCAGCGTACCATCGGCCGCGGCGGTAGCCTGCAGCACGCTCGGAGCATCCGAGATCACGGCCGGCGCGTGCTGATATTCTCCCTGCACTGCGATGGCGAGCGGCCCGGCTGCGGCATGGCTGGTGAAGCCGGTGATGGCGTTGAGGCCCTCCCCATAAGGGCGTCCATCGTCATTGATAGTGGTCTGCCCGAAGTGGTATCCGTCGCGCAAAGGCTTCCCGGAAATTCCAGTAACACCTGAGTAGACCGAATCGAGGCTGGCGCCAAGGTTGGCTGCGCGGTTCGCGGGAGCGCTCTCGTCGGCGAATTCGCCCACCAGCGCCGAATAGATTTGACGCACTTCTCTGTTCCCCACGTTTCCATCGCCGATGGTCTCACTTGCTTCCTCGAGCAGACGCGCACACTCCATCCGCGTCCAGGGGCGTATACCCAGATAGGCCGTCCGCACATAACCCAGCGCCACGAGCCGCTCGAAAGCCGGATAGACCCAGCTGTCCAGGGGAAGGTATGGTGATCCGCGCGCGGCAGACCTGCGCACATGGCTGGGTTCTTTCTCCTCGAAGACGCTGTTTCCGGTGCCTGGGAGTTCCGGGTCGTGATGGGCCCGGTAGACTTGCTCGCTGATCAGGTAGCCCAGGGCGCTGCCTACTAACACATCGGAGGGAAAATGTTCGCGGGCCGCGATACGTGAAAGACTGATTCCCGACGCCGCGCCGTAAACTAGCAGTTTGGTCAACGGTCCGGGATATTCGTGGGCAATCACGCCCGCGATCGACCATGCCGCCAGCGCGTGTTCCGAGGGAAACGAGGCGCCTCCAGATTCGAACCTGCCGGCATCGACCGCGTTCGGACGCGGTCGCTCGAACGCAAGTTTCAGCAGCTCGCCGACGATCACACTGTTCACCGCCGCATCTCCCGCCAGCAGGCCGGTTTCCCGGCTGTGATCGTCGTTCGAAATGGTCCCGCGCACGTACAAGCTCGCCGCTCCAGCGATCATGGCCGCGAGTCCGTAATTGCTAAAACTGTTGCTGTAAGGGACTGGGGAAGTGATCCAATGCCGCATGATGTCGCGATCCGCAGCCAGCAAACCCAGGGTGCCAACTCCCAGGGGCACGAGCCAGTTCATATCCCGCGCGTGCAGATGCAACGGGCCGGTCCAGATCGCTTTCTGATCCGATGCCAGGTTCTGCCCCAAGTGCGCCAGACATAAACCGGTCGCCACGCTTTTCTTTCCCGTCCGATTTCTTCCCGTAGGACCGGTTAAGAGCGGCTGCGCCGAGTGACTGTCTTCGTTTTGGCGGTAAGAGGGTTTCTGAATCTGGGGGTTCGATGCCCAACCGCTGCTTCCTGCGCAAACCGCGAATACAGCCAAGGCCAGATGTTGGCAACGCTGCCACCGGAATTTGTAGCGGGGAAACATGTTGCAGAGTGGCTTGCATTGCCGGGATTACCCGCTGGGCGGCCTGAGAAACTGGGCAGCGGGACTACGCCGCCGACCGGTTCGACGCCGGTTCCAAGTCGTCCGCGTCGACCTCCACCGCCACGCTCTGCATGATCACATCAAGCGCGAGCACAACCCGAAAGTTGTTTTTCTTGCGGACCAGCACGCCTTCCATTCCGCTCATGGGTCCGGCTTTGATGCGGACTCGCTCGCCGATCACGAGGTAGGGATGAGGCTCAATTTTCCGCTGTCCGAGACCGGATCGGAGCGCCTCGATTTCAAAGTCGGGAAGCGGCGCGAGTGTTCTTCCAAAACCAACCAGCGACAGCACCCCCGGCAGCTCGAGCACCCGCACCCGCTCCCGGGGGTCGATCCGCACAAACACGTAGTTTCGAAAAAGCGGCAATTCCACCAGCATCTCGCAGCGGTTCCTCCAGCGATGACGCGTCGTATACAGAGGCAGGAACGATTCGATCCGGCGCTCGGCACATTGCGAAGCAACGGATTTTTCGTGGCGCGAATTAGTGTAGGCGGCAAACCATTTCGCGGAAAAAGCCTGAGCCCCGACTGACTCGCCAATCTTCCGTTCTTTTGCTGCCAAATTTCCCAGCATGATTCGGTTCCGTTCGAGAGCTTCGCTAGCCCTAGTTAGCAAGGTTGGGTAAGAATTTTCACATCTCGGTCACTGCTCAGCTCCGGCATTGCACTTGGTCTGCCAATGTTATTGCTCCTCTTGGAGTTGTGTCCGCCGTTCGCTTGATTAGGTTACGAGTTCTGCCTGGAACAGTCGTGGTCGCGATTCCCAGCGCGGGAACCTGAATCGGGTTTCTGGCTCTGAATTGGAACTCCTGTCTAGCGGGGGGTGGTGCCGAGGCTCCAAGCGCAGTGGGCCTCATCCAGCTTCTCGGAAGGGTCCAATTGCGACAACTTGTTGGGATTGAAGATCGTGTACCCCTCGTTGATAAGGGCGGCCTTCAGAAACATTTCAAGTGCATGGTGCGCGACGGGCGCGGCCTCGAAGCACATCATAAGCGCATTTTCGTGTGTGAAGAGTATCCGCGCGGCATCGTAAGCGATGGCCGCACGATCTCTCCACGCCGCAGCGTCTCGCGCATACTTGTCAAGGTGATCACTTTCGCCATTGCCTTTATTTTACGCCCGCCCTTCCGCTCCCCATTCCCGCTCTGTCCCCGCCGCCGCCGGTTCCGCCAGGGTGTAGCGAAATCCCCTCCGTGCGTATAACCCCGAGGATGCGTTGACGGGCACCTGTCACGTCCGTAAGATGAAGCGACCGGACAGCCGGGACATTTCCTTGTGATCGGCCAAACCATCTCTCATTACCGGATTTTGGAGCAGCTCGGTGGCGGCGGCATGGGCGTCGTGTACAAGGCCGAAGACTCGCGACTGAACCGGTTTGTCGCCTTGAAATTCCTGCCTGACGAAGTAGCCCGCGATGCACAAGCCCTGGCTCGTTTTCGACGAGAAGCCCAGGCGGCTTCTGCGCTGAATCACCCGAATATCTGCACGATTCACGATATTGGCGAAGAAGATGGCAAGGCGTTTATCGCCATGGAATTTCTGGACGGAATCACACTGAAATACCGCATTTCCGGCCGGCCTCTCGATCTTGAAACTGTCTTGTCGCTCAGCATTGAAATAGCTGACGCTCTCGACGCCGCTCACAGTCAAGGGATTGTGCATCGCGACATCAAGCCTGCCAACATCTTCGTTACCAAGCGAGGGCACGCCAAGGTTCTCGATTTCGGACTTGCGAAGGTCGGGGCCGCAGGCGGTTCTTCGAGCAGCGTTACGCTGACGAATGTGGCGAGTGCGCCGGACGAGCCTCACCTCACCAGCCCAGGCACTGCACTGGGCACGGTGTCCTATATGTCGCCCGAGCAGGCGCGGGCGAGGGAGTTGGACGCGCGCAGTGATTTGTTTTCCTTCGGCGCGGTCATCTACGAAATGGCGACGGGCGCGGGGCCGTTCCGTGGCGAGAGTACGGCGGTGATCTTCAAATCCATTCTCGATGGCACGCCCACGGCAGCGGTTCGGCTAAACCCGGATGTACCCGCTGAACTGGAACGGATCATCAATAAAGCTCTGGAGAAGGATCGCAATTTGCGCTATCAGCATGCCGCCGACATGCGAACGGACTTGCAGCGCCTGAAACGAGACAGCGAATCCCATTCGGCGGCAGCTGTGTCCAGCAGTAGTGGCCGGGCGAGCAGCACCGATTCTGACGTTGCAAGACGAAAAAAAGTTGGCGGATACATTCTTGCGGCTGCGCTCCTCGGCGTCGCTGTGGTTGCCGGCGGACTCTACCTGCGTTCGCGCTGGGTGCGGCCCAGCACCAGCCCGCTTACTGAGAAAGACACAATCGTCCTGGCAGATTTCACCAATTCCACCAGCGATCCGGTCTTCGATGGCACTCTCAAGCAGGCGCTCGCCGTCGATCTGGAGCAATCTCCTTTTCTCAACATTCTTTCCGACAGCAAAGCTGGCGAGACTCTAAAGCTGATGGGCCGCACGTCGGCGGAGCGCGTCACTGGGGAGATCGCGAACGAACTTTGCCTGCGCACTGGCAGCCAAGCCGTGGTTTCGGGTTCCATCGCCAACCTCGGCAACCAGTATGTCGTCACGCTCGATGCAGTTGCCTGCAACAACGGCGATAGCCTCGCCAAGGAACGCGCCGAAGCCGCCAGCAAGGAAGGCGTGCTCAAGGCGCTCGATACTTCAGCCACCGCTCTGCGTGCGCGGCTCGGAGAATCACTGGCTTCGGTGCAAAAATTTGATGTTCCCATGGAAGCCACGACGCCTTCGCTCGAGGCCCTGAAGGCATACAGCGTGGCGATTACGACTGGCCGCACCAAGGGCGACTCCGAAGCAGTTCCATTTATGAAGCGCGCCATTGAACTCGACCCAAACTTCGCCATGGCCTACGTTGGTCTGGGTATCGAGTACGCGAATCTTGGACAACCCGGAGTCGCGGCGGAATATGCGCGGAAAGCCTACAATCTTCGGGACCGCGTCAGCGACCGCGAGAGGTTTCGCATTTCCGCCTTCTACTTTCAATACGTCACCGGAGAAATGGACAAGGCGATTGAATCTTACGAACTGTGGGCGAAGAGTTATCCGCGTGAGATGGTGCCTCGCGGCAATCTCGGCAGCCTCTACGCTTCTGTGGGGCAGTACGACAAAGCCATCGCGGAAACCGAAGCGGCGCAGCGGCTTGAACCGAGCATCACGGACTACGCCAACCTGGCCAGCAATTACATCTCTGTCAATCGCATCAAGGATGCGCGGCTGACGCTTGAGGAGGCGCAACGCAACCACTTTGACGGCTTGTTCATTCGCAGTGATCTGTATTCCCTCGCATTCCTCGCCGGGGACAACGCCGAGATGGAACGGCAGGTCGCATGGGCAGCGGGGCGGCCAGGCGAGGAAGACCAGATGCTAAACACGGACGCCGATACTCAGGCCTATTACGGACGCATGACGAAGGCGCGCGATCTCGCACGCCAGGCCGCCGATTCTGCGGTGCGCGCGGATGCCAAGGAAACAGCGGCGCAATGGCTCGCCTTCCAGGCCGTCCGCGAGGTCGAAGTGGGCAATGCGAGCGCTGCGCGCCAAGCCATTGCGCGCGCGTTGGCGCTCGACCCCGGCCGCGATGTCAAGGTTCTTTCGGCGCTGGCTTTAGCCCGCGCCGGCGAATCTTCGCAGTCGAAAACCATTATGGCTGCGCTGAAGAAATCCGAACCCAGCAATACTTTCCTCAAGATCTACTGGTTCCCGGTGCTCGAAGCATCCATGGCGATTGCGCAACATGCTCCCGACCGGGCGGTCATCGCCCTCGAGCCTGCTCTGCCTTACGAACTCGGGAATCCTCCTCCCGAAGCCATTGGCACTCTGCATCCCGCCTACCTTCGCGGTCTGGCGTATCTCGACGAGAAGAATGGTACGGCCGCGGCTTCCGAGTTCCAGAAGTTTCTCGATCATCCTGGAATCGTGCAGAACTTTCTGCTGGGCTCGCTGGCTCACCTGCAGCTTGCCCGCGCCTATGCCATTTCCGGAGACCAGACCAAAGCCAAGACCGCCTACAAAGATTTCCTCACGCTCTGGAAAGATGCTGATCCGGATGTCCCGATCCTGAAACAAGCCAAAGCAGAGTACGCGAAGCTGCAATAACTTGGCAGTGTCCGCGCGGCGCTAACTTTGTTCGACGCGGCCTGCTGCACTTTGTTCTTTTTCTTGTCCGCCTCATTTGCAGAGACGAACCGCAGCACTCCATCAGGGGCAGGAGACGCGACCGTATGCAAAGCCACCGTTTCCCCATCGGCCATCACCAATTCGTCAAACTGCACATGCACTTTACGCACTGGTGAAAAATTCCCGTTCGAATGACTCCAGATTTGTTTCGCATAAGAAGGGGTGCAGTTCAAGGCTGCGTGAACCACAAGCCCAAGCTTGCGAATGCACGACGCCGCAGAGAGGCGAAAAGAAGCCGTGTCTTCTACGAAGCAGCAGACAGGGCAAATGGTTGTAACTCAGCAAAGTTCGCCGAAGAAAGCGTAACCGCAAAGAGCAGAAAAATGCTCGAAATAGCCCTTGGATGAACAAATTGTCATCTTTTGGAAAGGCTCCGGTAATGTGGTGGACATAATCTTGGTCTTGGGTGTTTTCGCGTTACGAGATCATTGCGGGATCAGAAGAAGAATGAGGTGAAGGATGTTGAGTAATCTTTGGCGGAGTTCTGTCTCTGGCCTCCTTGTCGTCTCTCTCTTCGGGATGTTGGCTCCGTCTCTAATCGCTCAGACGGCTGGAAAGGGTGTATTGACAGGTAGGGTCACTGACCCGTCTGGTGGCACGGTTGCAAATGCTTCCGTGACGGCGACGAGCATCGATACTGGTCAGAAACAAACCGCGAATACAGGACCTGATGGTAGGTATAAACTGGAGTTGCCTGGAGGCATCTACCGGCTGATGTTCGAAGCCCCGGGCTTCAAGACGTTCGAGGTGTCTTCAGCAACGGTCAGCGCAACCGTGCCCGAAGTTCTGGATGGCAAACTGGAGAAAGGCGAGCAGGTCAATGGCAAACCAACGCCAACAGAACAGGAAAACCTACCGAACGCGCCGTCGAGCAGTACGACAGCTCCCTCGCTTTCAGATTTAGGCCTTTCTCCGGAACAGACTCAGGGGAACGCCCGTGAGCAAGCCTTGCTGGATAAACGAACACACATGCTAAAGATCCATCAGAGAATGGGTTTAATCACGACCATCCCCCTAATTGTTACCGTTGCCACATCCCTCAATGCCGGGGGCAAGAACACGAGCTCGGCCTCCCGCGACCTGCATGCTGCCCTCGGTGGGCTAACGGGAGATTTGTATGGCATCACAGCGTACTACGCAATCCGTGCGCCTAGGGTACCCGGAACCAAAAAGCGCGGTCCGATAAAATTTCACGAGGCGATGGCTTGGATACACGGCCCAGGAATGATATTGACGCCCATCTTGGGCATTATGGCTTTCGATCAAAAAAACAATGGCGAAAAAGTTCATGGTATCGCCTCCGCGCATGGACCGGTGGCCATCGTGACCGCCGGCGCGTTTGGGGCTGCTCTTCTTTCGGTTTCACTGAAGTTCTAAAGACAGCATATGAATAAGAGAATACTGATTGCGCTATCGTTCGTGGCGCTCACTGCGTTTGCTGAAGCTGACACCCAATGGATCCTCCAACAAAGCACTCTCACTTACCATGTGTCCCATCCACTGCACCAGTCTGAGGGTGTGAGCCATGGGGCGAAGGGCAAGGGTGTTTGCCACGCGGGCCAGTGCGAATTCCTGATTGCTGTACCCGTCAAGTCGTTTGATTCTGGAGACAGCAACCGCGACCTCCACATGATTCAGGTCACGCGCGGTGCGGAGTTTCCGCTGGTCACCGTGCGTACTCGCTTGCCTGAATCCGATGCCGCGGCGTCGACCATCAACGCCGACCTTGAGATTCAATTTGCTGGCCAGACTGCCCATTACAAACAGGTTCCTTTCAAAGTGGAAAAACAGGGCCACGAGACGCATATCACCGGGACCATTCCGGCCACGCTCACCGATTTCAAGATCGATCCACCGTCGCTCTTGACAATGCCAGTCAAGAACGACATTCCGGTGCGAGTGGACATGACCTGGGGTCCGCAGTGAATGCTGGATTTTCTGGTTTAGGTAACTTTCCAGCGCTCTGTTTCCTACATCCTACCTGGAGGTGTAAAGTTTTGGATGGGCAGGGATCTCCCATGCGATTGTTGGTCGTAGAAGACGACATTTCCATTCGGCTGTTCCTCAGTCGCGCGCTGACGGAGGCCGGATATCAGGTGGATGCGGCCAGTACAGCGAAAGCTGGGGAGACCATGGCATTGGAGGGCATTCACGATGCTTTCATCATCGATCTTGGCCTTCCCGACCTGGATGGATTGGACCTCATTGCGCATTGCCGAGCTCAAGGTAATGCAGCGCCGGTTCTGATCTTGTCCGCCAGGCGTTCCGTGGACGAACGGGTTCGTGGGCTGGAGCAGGGCGGAGACGACTACCTCACGAAGCCATTCGCTCTCCCAGAACTGCTGGCAAGATTGAGAAATCTCCTGCGCAGGTCCGCTGGTCCACAGACTGAATCGGTGCGCCTGCAAGCTGCTGACTTACAGCTCGATTTGGTACGTCGGGAAGCGCGACGGGGCGATCATTTGCTGCAACTGACTCCCCAGGAATTCTCTCTGCTGGAATATCTTTGCCGCAACGAAGGTCGCGTGGTGACGCGGACCATGATTCTGGACCATGTCTGGAAAATGAGGATTGACCCAGCAACGAACGTGGTCGACGTTCACATCTATCGCCTGCGCAGCAAAGTAGACCACGACACCCCGCGACCCCTGATTCATACGATTCGGGGTGTTGGCTACGTTCTCAGACATGCCTAGGAACTTACGCTCGACCGCCGCTTGGCGGATTTCGATCTGGACAACTGTGGCGTTCGCACTCGGAACCGCCGGTGCATTCTCCATAGTTTATTTACTGATCGCGCAAGGTCTTAGGGACCGCACTGACACTTGGCTCAGCGGCGAAGCTGAAGTTCTGGCTCAAGTCTCGGCGGATACGCCCAGCGATCATCTCTACACCAGGATCGTGCGAGAGGTGGCTGAGCTTGCAACTCGGGAAGTACCGGATGAGCGTACCCCTCGCGGTGAGAGACTCAATTCTGTATTCTTCCTGGCCTCAGATCCGAATAACAGTGAAGCTCCCTTATGGGTAGGGCCCGGCTCTAAAGATGCTTTTGTCATAGCGATTCGACAGGCGAACCTGGTCCCAGGACTTCTAAAATCCATAACAGTAGATGGATATCCGCATAGGTTTCGAGTGGTTGAGAAGGCGCAAAACGGAAGAACTGTTTATCTCGGATTATCGGATCATGGCGCCAGGCATGTACTGCACACATTGGGTCGCCGCCTTCTGATGGTCTGGGGTGGCATGTTCCTTCTCGGTTTCGTTATCTCCTACTGGAGCGCGCGTCGAACGCTGCATCGTGTTGAAAGAATCACGGAAACTGTCGCACGAATTGGCACCGAGGGGTTAGAGGAACGGTTGCCCGAACCGGTGAACTCAGATGAAATCTCGCGATTGGCTAAGACTTTTAATCACATGCTGGACCGGCTGCAGGCTTCGGTGAATCAGCTTCGCACGGTTACTGGAGGTATCGCGCACGACCTCAAGAGCCCGGTGACTTTGATTCGTGGAACGCTCGAATCCGCATTATGCAATGAAGGAAATGACAAGTGGCGTGACTCGGTGGGGGAGGCGGTCGAAAACCTGGACAGGCTCTTGCAGTTGTTGAACACGACGCTGGACCTGGCGGAAGCAGAGGCGGGTGCTCTTCACATCGATCGCGGTCCGGTCGACTTCTCGGATGTCGTGAAACAACTCGTTGATATTTACCAGCCCGCAATGGCCGTACACCATCACGAGGTGACGACTGATTTGGAAGAGCACGTTGTTGTCGATGCAGACGTAACCCTGCTGAATCGCGTCGTAAGCAATTTGCTTGAAAACGAATTAACGCATTTGCCAGCGGGATGCCGAGTGAAGATTCGCCTCTATTCGCATCAAGGATCAGCGCTGCTGGTGGTTGAAGACAACGGTCCGGGATTTCCTGCTGATATCGGCGGACGCGTTTTCAAACGATTTGTAAAAGGAAAACAGTCTCCAGGTCATGGTCTCGGACTTGCATTTGTGGATGCGGTTGTCCAGGCACACGGCGGTGGCACGCGAGTTTCAGAACGTCCGGGCGGAGGCGCTGTTGTAACGTTATCGCTGCCCGTTAGTGTTCTCCAAGCTGCGTAAACGCAGTTACTACCATTGTAGAGAATTTCATGTAACTCACGGGCAGTGTTCCTACATTTCAAATATCGAGAAAGAGCACATTCCTCCGTCTCCCGTGCCCGCAGATGAAATCAATTTTCTTGAAGGTGCCGGCATAAACAAACAGCACTGCGCCTTGCGTCACGGACTTCCTGGGCAGCCACCCGTTCACTATGCGACGACGATGTTTCCCAAACCACCACAATTGTTCCGTGGCAAGGGCGTGACCGATGACCCGGCATCGGAGACTTACATTCTAGGGTGTGAGTTTTTCAACAGCCACGCGATTTCACTCATCAACGGCAACAATCGACTTTTCGGGGTCGGTTGGTTTGACGCGCACCGCGATCTGCGACCCGACATGAATCTTAGAAAACCCGCTGAACTCTTCAGCATGAAAGCTTTCGTGTGTACGCCAGAGTAGTATTCCCCGTTGTGAGTGCAGGTATACCCCAATTCTTTCACTCCAATCCTTCCAGTACGTACAGCGTCCCAAGAACTCGCACCGTGCTATAGGCATATGTCTTGCTGTGCTCGGCATATACCAGCCTGACGTCTTGGGTTGACCCTGCTTTCTCGTTGGGTTCCACGGTCTGAAGCAGCGTTCGCTTTCCGGTCGTCGTGTCCACACGGTAGATGCGGCCTTCCCACGGTGTCGCCGAAACCACTAACAGACCTTTTCCATCTACGGTCCAACTTTCAATTTGATCGTGGGGCTCCACGCCCGGGACCACTTGCAGCCTCTGTATCTGTCGATCAAATACCACGGCCTCCGCGGAACCATTCCGTCCGGCGATTTGTTTTCCATCAATATTAATGGCACTGCCGACAAAATCAGGAGGGCCCAACGGCTGCGGCTTTCCGCCCTCCAGATCCATTTCGTATGAGCGCAACGGTTGTCCCTCTGTCGCTCCAGTCAGCAGCAGATGCTTGCCATCGGGGAACCAAACGACATTCCCCAGACTGGTGATGTCTCCCACTGGCAACCGATGGCTTTCCCCGGTTCCAATCGGGTTCAGGCCCACCTGCGGCGGTCTGGTCACAATTCTGGTGGCAACCATCGTCCCGTCTGGAGAAAATTTCGGCCCCCCTCCAGGTCCGAGCGCCACCGGCGGAGAGCCATCCAGTTTCCGGTAAACCGACAGGTACAACGGTCCTGCCGGTCCTCCCCATTCCAGGAAGACGATGGCCTTCCCGTCCGGCGAGATGTCTCCCAACATGGATCCATCGAACCATTCGAGGCCGTGCCGTTCTTTGCCCGTGACGGGGTCGCTCCCGGAGATATCCGTGCGGTGCTGCTCACTCGCAACCAGCACCCGACCGTCGGCCGCAATATCAAGTATCCGCGTCCCTTCCGGCGTCGTAAGGATTTCCCTCTGCTTTCCTCCCAGAGTCACCCCGTATAGTTGGCGGTCGGTCGAATCCGAAGCGGTGAACCAGATCTCCTTGCCATTTCGCGACCACGCCAGCCCCTGTAACGTTGCGTACTCCCGAGTCAGCTGCTTACGTTCACCCGTAGCATCGAAAACGGATACCCAGCCCCGGTCATCGGCGTATACCGGATGTTCCACAAATGCGACTTCCTTGCCGGAGGGAGACACGCGGACATAATCGAGGTAGCCAGCGGTTGCATAAATGACTTTCCCCGCCGGATACTCCAGCTGTATTTTCCGGTTTGCTCGACGCACCAGCGCCAGTGTCTTGCCATCGGGCGCGTAGTCCGCCGAAATCACGTCCTTCTCCTGCGAGCGCGGCGTACCACCTGCAATCGGCGCCTGTGCCATCGTGCCACTCAGAAAGTACGGCCCGCTCACCGGGTCGACTGCAAGTTCCATGTCTCCGCTGGCGGAAAGAGAGAGCAGAGTCGCACTCGGAAGATCTACTTTCGTGGATTGCGGAAACTCCATCCGCACGGTGTAGACCTGCAACGGGTCGCTGTTCCACTGCGCGCTATAGACGACGGTTTGCCCATCCTTCGCAAAGCGTGCATTCGCCAGATAGCCCTGTCGATAGGTCAGCCGGGTAAACTTCGGTTGTGGTTTTGCGCCAGACCACCGTCCCAGCAGCCACAGCCCTGCTCCCAGCGCCAACATACCCAGCGCCATCGCTGTCCATGGCAGCCAGGCTCGCTTTACCTTCGACTGCGCTACGCTCTTTGTTGACGACGTTCCGCCCAGCGATTCGATGGCAAACGCCAGATCACTTGCCGACTGGAAACGTCGCTCGACACTCTTCTCCAGGCATCGGGTCAAAATCCGCTGCAGTCCCAGCGGACCTTGCCAACCCGTTTCGGTGAGCTCCGGCGGCTCTTCCCGCAGAACTGCGGTCATCGTCTCGGCAGATGTCTCGCGTTTGAAGGCGCGCTTTCCGGTAAGCATCTCGTACAGCACAGCACCAAAACTAAAAATATCGGAGCGCGCGTCGCTCGGCTCACCCCGCACCTGCTCCGGTGACATGTAGCCGACTGTTCCTAACACCATGCCCGGCAAGGTCGCCGGACTTGCCAGCGTCGCCACAGTCTCATGGCTTTCTTCGAGCTGCACCAGCTTCGCCAGCCCGAAATCCAAGACTTTGACCCGGCCGTCGCGTGTGATAAACACGTTCTCCGGCTTCAAATCCCGGTGCACAATTCCCTTCTCGTGCGCGGCCGCGAGTCCCTGGGCAATGCCAAGCGCATATTCAATCGCGCGTCGCACCGGCAGCGGCCCGGCCTCAAGCTTCTCTCGCAGGGTTTGCCCTTCAAGAAGTTCGCTGACCAGAAATGGTGCACCGTCATGTGTCCCGATGTCGTGTATTCCGAGAATGTTCGGGTGGTTCAGCGCTGCGATAGTTCGCGCTTCCTGTTCGAAGCGCCGCAATCGGTCCGGATCTTTTGCCAAGCCTTCGGGCAGCACCTTGACCGCAACGTCGCGTCCGAGCCGCGTGTCGACCGCTCGGTACACTTCTCCCATGCCGCCCGCACCGAGCAGCACAACGATTTCATAGGGGCCAAGTCTCGTGCCAGCAGTGAGAGCCATGGGTCGGCGTAATTATAGCCTGCCGAGTGTCCAATGACTGCCGTGGGTAACCGGCGCGGGCTCTCTTGGTTTGCGCTTGAGTCGCGACCGCACTGTCTCTCTTGTTGGCTTTGGCTGTCTTCTTGGCTAGCTCTTTCACTTCATTCGCAACCACCGCAAAACCTTTTGCCGGTCCCCTAACCGAGACTGCAGAGGATGCGTCGGGACAAACTATAAAGATGTGTCGGGACTGGACATCCCAAGAACGGATGCCCGCCTGGGAAACCAGGCCAGATGGCGCCATCACCCGATTGTTCGCGCGTGCCCGGAGGGCAGAACTTACATTCACATAGACAGTTAGCGAATTTGCTTCATATAACTTCTTACGCCTGCGGCCCAAGCATGATCTAGCGATACCCTTTCCGAATGAACTGCGTCTCATTGGACATGAGCAGACGCGCTGGAATACGACACGAAAGTGACGCTCAGCTGATCAGAAAAGTCGAAATTGGAGCGACCTCTTGCTAACCGAGAGGAGCAAGTGTAGTCTAACTCGGTAACCGAGAGGAGAGTCGTGACCAAACCTTCGGACCTGGTGCAAGGGACGCTTGACATGCTGGTACTCAAAATATTGGCTTTGGAGCCTTTGAATGGATGGGCCATAAGTCAGCGGCTGAAGCAGATTTCCAGCGATGTGTTGGGAGTCAGCGACGGTTCGTTATACCCGGCGCTGCACAAGCTGGAACATCGGGGGTTGATTCGGGCTCAGTGGAAGCCGAGTGAAAACAACCGGCGCGCAAAGTTTTATTCACTAACGCAGCTCGGGCGGAAGCAGCTCGAAAAAGAGACGGCCAACTGGAACCGCGTCTCAGTCGCCATCTCCGGCATAGTCAAACTCAAAGAGGCCTGAATATGCGCATCGAACAATGGCTCTATTCCTTGCCGGTGCGTTTACGCTCCTTTCTCCATCCCAATCAGATGGATGAAGAACTCAAGGAAGAGCTCGATGGGCATCTCAAGCGACAAATCGAGGAGAACGTTGAGAAAGGCCTGTCGCTAGAGGAGGCGCGCTACTCTGCCCTGCGTACTTTGGGCGGAATTACGCAGATCGAACAGCAGTGCCGAGACGCTCGCGGCGGAAGCATCTTGGCGGACTTTTTTCAGGACATGCGGTACGGACTGCGACTCCTTTGGAAGAGTCCCGGGTTCACCATCGTTGCGGTTCTTTCTCTGGCCTTGGGCATCGGTGCGAACACGGCGATTTTCGACATCGTGAATGCGGTTTTGTTGCGTTCTTTACCCTTCCCCCATCCGGAGCGTCTGGTGAAGATCGTGGCCCTCAATCGCGGGCCGGCCGCGCGGGATATTGGGTTCTCCGTTCCCGAACTGGACGATCTCAGATCGAGGGCGGGAATTTTTGACCAAGTCAGCGGTATCGTCTCCGGGGGCACTGATTTTACCGGTTCAGAGCATCCGCAACGTCTCGAGATATTGGCTGTCAGTTCCAACTATTTTTCCCTGCTCGGCGTCTCCGCGCACCTCGGGCGGGTGTTTGGCCCGGGCGACGAGCAGCCGGGTTTCTCCGAGGCGGTCGTGATCAGCGATAGTCTGTGGGCCCGCGGGTTCGGCAGAGATCCCGGCATTCTGGGGCGCAAGGTGCTACTCGAGAATGATCCCCCCTATACGATCGTCGGTGTTCTACCCCCCGGATTCCGCCATCCCGGCAGCACGGTGATGACGGATGTCGAGATATTTGCAACAGCGGGATTCAGGACGGATCCCTTCCCGAAACCAGTTCGCAGCGCGCGGGTAGTGCCCGGAGCGATCGGACTTTTGAAGCCTGGAGTCAGCCGGGAGCAGGCGCAACTGAGGCTGAATGCCTTCGCAGCCCAACTGGGGGCAGAATATCCCACCGACTATCCTGCGGGATCCGGCTGGTCGATTGAGGCCGAATCCTTGCAGGATTCGATGGTCGGCAATGTCCGGCCTATGTTGTTGGTGCTGATGGGTGCGGTGGCGCTAATCATCCTCCTGGCCTCAGTCAACGTGGCCAATCTTCTCCTGGCCCGGGCTTCCGGAAGACAGCGGGAGATGGCCGTGCGGCTGGCCTTGGGAGCAAGCCGTGCGCGCATGATTCGGCAGATGCTCACCGAGTCGGTGATTCTGTCTTTGGTCTCCGGCATCATCGGTGTACTGACAGCAATGGCAGCTCTGCATTTTGTACAGTTTCTACCCGCCCGAATTCCTCGGCTGGCCGAGGCGCAGCTGGACTGGACGGTGCTGGGTTTCGCCTTGTCGGTTTCCCTACTTGCCGGGCTGGGGTTTGGCTTGGTACCGGCCCTTCAATGCTCGAAAGCCGAAATTGCTATGACCATTCGAGAAGGAGCACGGGGATCCGGTACCAGTGGTAAAACCACTCGCTTGCGGGGTTTGCTGATCGCGTCCGAATCGGCCCTGGCGGTGGTGCTCATGGTGGGGGCGGGTCTGCTGTTGCGCACGTTCTGGGGACTGCTGCAGGAAAACCCTGGTTTCAATCCCTCGAGAATTGTCACTGCCGGCACCCGGTTATCACAACCCAACGATCCCCAAATGGATCGCTACTCCCACCCCGAGATCGTGAACGCATTTGTGCGGGAAGCTGTGCGGCGCGTGCAGGTTCTCCCGGGCGTCGATCTCGCCTCCGTGACCACCGATTTGCCGGTCACCCACTTGTCGCAGCGCTTCCCCGTCAACATTGAGGACCGGCCGGACGAGTCGCGCAGAGGTCTGTTTTCCGAAGCCACCGGTGTGACTCCTGAGTATTTCAAGGTGTTGCAGGCTTCGTTAGTGCGCGGACGTTTCTTCGCGGAAGACGATCAGCCCGGTAAACAACTGGTGGCCATCGTCGATGAAAGTACCGCTCGTACCTTCTGGCCGGACCGCGATCCCATCGGCCATCGTTTGAGCTTTGGTCCCAGGGCCACCAACCCGCCGTGGCGGACCGTGGTTGGCGTGATCAAGGACATCAAGAATGATGGCCTCGACCAATACGGAGATCCCCACATCTACTCACCGATCTACCAGTTTCCAGAAACCAGGTATTTAAGTGTGGTGGTCCGAACATCTTTGTCTGCCACCAGCCTGGAGCCACAGATACGCCGTGAGATAGAGGCCATCGATCCAAGTTTGCCGGTATTCAATGTCCGCACCATGAATGAGGTCATTGACGGTTCTCTGGCTTCCCGCCGCTTTTCCGCCGAGTTAATGGGGGTGTTCGCACTCGTGGCCCTTCTGCTGGCGTCGGTGGGAATTTACGGCCTGTTGGCCTATATGGTGGGTCAACGCTCTCATGAGATTGGAGTGCGCATGGCGTTGGGAGCTATGCCATCTACGATTGGGAAAATGATTGTGAGCCGAGGCCTGGGGCTGACCGGGATGGGAGTGATGATCGGTCTGATCTTGTCGGGAATAATGGCACCCATGATCTCCACCCTGCTGTACGGAGTCCGACCCATCGATCCCGAGGTCTTTGTTGCTGTTCCGCTCATTCTGATGGTGGTTGCATTTCTGGCGAGCTACATTCCGGCGCGCCGGGCGGCAAGGGTAAGCCCGATCGTCGCTTTGCGTGAGAGTTGAAAACAACAGGATGCGAAACTTGCCGGCAAGCCCACACGGAACAAAAGGAGAATTCGGATTTATGAGAACCATTTCAGGATTGTTATGTCTGCTGCTGATCATCGCAGCCACGCAATTTGCGCAATCGCAGAGTTCTCCCGCCCAAAATCCAAGCGACGCGAAAGGCGCGCCAATAGTCTATTCCCAGGTCCCAGAGGCCAACGCGCTTTACATCCGGGGTCTGGAGTATCTGAGCAAGAGCGACACATGGATGGAAGGCGGTTCTCTGATCAACGCGCGCGAAGCGGTCCGCCTCTTCAGTCAGGCTGTGAAGAAAGATCCTCAATTCGCACTCGCGTACCTCGGCCTGGCGGATGCCTGGGATTGTTTTGGATTCTCGATTCCCGGCAGTGTGCCCGCCGTCAAGCTTTACCCGCACGAGATCGCTGCCGCACTCACGGCCGAGAAATTAGACGACAACCTGCCCCGTGTCCATTCCCTGCTCGCCAGCCTTTACTCCGATAACGCGTACGACTGGGAGAGCGCCGAACGCGAATATAAGCGGGTCATCAGCATGACGAACAGCGTGACCTCTCACTCGGGGTACGCTACCTTCCTTGCAACCCAGGGAAGGTTCGAGGAAGCCATCGCAGAGGTAAAGTTGGCGGAGAAGCTCGATCCCTTAAGCCCGTCCGCTAATAAGGACATGATGGAGATCTACTATTGGCGGCATCAGGATGATCAAGCGCTGGAACAAGGCCGAGAGCTGCTGCGCAAGGCCCCACAAGTCTTCTACGCTCATTTCATCATGGGTTTTGCCTATATCCATAAGGGTGAGTTCGAAAACGCAATCCGGGAGTTCAAGCTATCCACTGTGCGGGGCGATGCCGGCTCGCTCTCGGGTCTAGGCTACGCCTACGCCATGTCTGGCAATAAAGCGGAGACACAGAATGTGCTCTTGCGGTTGAAACACCATAGTGGGGCCAAGAATGTCCCGTATCGTAGGGCTGCGATTTATCTCGCTTTAGGCGACAGAGATCGAGCGATCAGACTCATCGAAAAAGACTACCGGCAGCGGAGTAACTGGCTAAACCGGTTGAATGTCGATCCGGTGATGGACCCGCTCCGCGACGATCCCCGGTTTAAAGACTTGATGCGCAAGATGAATTTTCAACGTGATGCTCGCGCGGCGTCTCCCGATGGGGGTAGTCAATCGTCTGGATATCGGGAGAGATCGACGACAGGACTAGAGCGCTTCAGTGACTAGGTTGTGTTTTTCGCAGTTTGCTGCCAATCCAAAGGAGAAATTACGATGAAGCGGTCTTCGCTTGCGCTAGTTGCGGTCACTTTGCTTGCCGTCGCCGGAACCAGTCTTTACACTCAGGGCCAATCGCAGAATCAAGCGCCGAGTCCAGCGCGTTCACGAGCGGACGAGACGCTGGCAATGTGGAACGACATCGGGAACAAACTCATCGCCATGGCCCAGGATTTTCCCGAAGACAAGTACGATTTCAGGGTGCAGAAAGATGAGCGCACCTTTGCACAAACTATTCTGCATGTCGCCGCCGTTGACTACGACCTGATGCGTTTGATTTCCGGATCAACCATTGGGCCCGACTTCGGCAAGAACAAGTACGACCCGTCGCGAGACGTTTACAAAACCAAAGCCGACGTGGTGAAGCTGATTCAGCAGGCAGTCGCGGATGGAGCAAACCTCATTCAACAGCAGGGCGACGCGGGCCTGGACAAAACGACGAAATTTCCCTTCGGGAACATGCTGGTCCACAATTCCTACAACTGGATGTTCACCATCGAAGATAGCGGCGAGCACTACGGACAGCTGGTGGTGTACTACCGCGCGAATAACATGGTGCCTCCGGAGTCGCGGTAGTGCCCCTTGGGGTCGGATTGCAAGCTGGACATCTTTATTATCCGAGCAATCTGAATTATCCGAGCAATCTGAGGAGAGCCACTCGAATGGCGAAATTTAGAATGATTGCTTGCATATCAACCCACTCGAGGGGGTTCTGATGAGTACTTTATTGCAGGACATGCGGTACGGACTGCGACTGCTTTGGAAGAGTCCGGGGTTTACCATTGTTGCGGTTCTTTCTCTGGCTCTGGGCGTCGGTGCGAATACGGCGATTTTCAGCATCGTGAAATGCGGTTTTGTTGCGGTCTCTTCCGTTTCCCCATCCGGAGCGCCTGGTGAAGATCATCGCCAGCAATCGCGGCGTGGGCGCGCGGGATATTGGGTTCTCCGTTCCGGAGCTGGACGATCTCAAATCAAGGGCAGGCGTCTTTGACCAAGTGACCGTTACCGGGGGAGGCGACGGTAATTTGACCGGCGGAGATCGTCCGCAACGCCTCGAACTACGGGTTGTGAGTCCTAACTATTTTTCCATGCTCGGCACATCGGCGCACATCGGGCGGGTGTTTGGCCCGGGCGACGAGGCGCAGGGTTTCGCGGAAGCGGTGGTAATCAGCGATAGTCTGTGGGCCCGCGGGTTCGGCAGAGATCGCGAAATTCTGGGACGAAAAGTGCAAATCGACAACGATCCCTACGAGATTGTCGGTGTCCTCCCACCCGGGTTCCGCCATCCGGGAAGCACAGTTGCGACGGATGTCGAAGTATGGGCAACCGCGGGTTTCAGGGCTGATCCTTTCTCGAGGCCAGCTCGCACCGTGCGGCACTGTTGCCCCGAAGCGATCGGACTTTTGAAGCCCGGAATCAGCCGGGAGCAGGCACAATCGAGGTTAGATGCTTTCGCGGCCCAGCTGCGGGCAGAATATCCCAACGACTATCCTGCGGGGTCTGACTGGTCGGTTGAGGCTCAACCCTTGCAGGAGTCGATCGTGGGCAATGTCAGGCCTATGTTGTTGGTGCTGATGGGTGCGGTAGTCCTGATTATCCTCCTGGCCTCGGTCAACGTTGCGAACCTTCTCCTGGCGCGGGCCTCAGGGAGACAACGCGAGATGGCGGTGCGGCTGGCGCTGGGCGCAAGCCGCTCGCGCATGATTCGGCAGATGCTCACCGAGTCGGTAATTCTGTCTTTGGTCTCCGGTGTTGTCGGGGTCCTGACGGCAATCGGGGCTTTGCATTTTGTACAGTTTCTGCCCGCCCGAATTCCCCGGCTGGCCGAAGTGCAGGTGGACTGGACGGTGCTGGTTTTCGCCCTGTTAGTTTCCGTTCTTGCCGGGCTCGGGTTTGGTTTGGTTCCGGCCCTTCAATGCTCAAAAGCCGAAATCGCAATGGCTATGCGGGAAGGATCCCGGGGATCCGGCACCAGTGGTAAAACCACTCGCTTGCGGGGTTTGCTGATTGCGTCCGAATCGGCCCTTGCGGTGGTGCTGATGGCGGGAGCGGGGCTGCTCTTGCGCACGTTTTGGGGACTGCTGCCAGGAAAACCCCGGTTTCAATCCATCCAGAATTGTCTCTGCCAATACTCGAATTCCAGTACCCAACAACCCCAATTGAATCGCTACGCGCAGCCTGAGAACTTGAACACCTTGGTGCAAGCTGTGCCGCGCGTGCGTGCGATCCCGGGCGTCGATCTCGCATCGGTGACCACCGATTTGCCGGTTGCCCACCTGTCACGGCGCTTCCCCATCAATATTGAGGACCGTCCGGACCAATCTCGCAAGGGTCTGTTTTCCGAAGTCACCAGCGTGACTCCGGAGTATTTCAAGGTGTTGCAAGCTCCGTTGCTGCGCGGACGCTTGTTCGCGGAGGACGATCAGCCCGGCAAACAACCGGTCGTCATCGTCGATGAAAGTACGGCTCGTGCGTTCTGGCCAGACCGCGATCCGATTGGCCGGCGTTTGAGCATCGGGCGCGCGGCCACGTGGTGGAGCGTTGTTGGGATCGTCAAGGACATTAAGAATGATGGTCTCGACCAATCCGGGTCTCCCCACATCTACTCGCCGATTTACCAGGTTCCAGGAATCGAGGGTTTTGATTTTCTTATGAACGCCAATCCTTTGCTGGGTCCGATCCGGACAGGTCACGCGGTTCTCCAGGCCCGCCAGCGGGTGGCCCACTTTTGCGCCCTTGCCACGGGCGGAGAAGGCCGCCGCAGAACGGGCGCAAGTTGCGACGCTACAGCCGACGTCGGTGTGTCGAGTGATTATTTGCCTGGATGCAATGGTTCCGGCGACTGGTCACGCGCTACGAATATCACATCGAGAACTATCTCGGCATGGTCCGCCTAGGCTGCATGAGAGTTGTGCTGAGGTATTGGTGAGCGATTACTCGTAATGCAGCGCCACCATGGGATCGACCTTGGCCGCGCGCCGCGCAGGCACATAAGCGGCCAATAAGGCGATGCCGCACAAAACCACCGCGACCAGGCCGAATGTAATCGGGTCGGTCGGCTTAACCCCGAACAGCATGCTCGCCATCAGTCGGGTCAATCCCAGGGCAGCGACGATTCCAATCGCCGTGCCAGCCAGCGTCATGCGCGCTCCGTCTTGCAGCACCATGCGCAGTACATCAAGCCGCTGCGCCCCCAGCGCCATGCGCACACCGATTTCTCGTGTACGCTGCCCGACCAGGTACGACAGGACGCCATAGATTCCGGTGCCAGCCAGCACCAGAGCCAGCCCTGCGAATGCGCCCAGCAGGATGACTGAGAAACGCTGGCTGGCGATGGAGTCCGCCACCACTTCCCCCTCGGATTCGTTGTCGTAGACGATCGTGTCCCGGTTGCTTGCCAGGAGTTTCTGGCGAATCGACTCGAAAAAAGCTTCAGGGGCGAGCGCGGTTTTGGAGCGAGCAAATACATTGAATCCCTGGGCGAGACTCTTGGTGTCGCGGGCCCCATTTTGCATGATTGGCCAGTACATCTGGGCTTGCAGGGGATGGCTAACGTCTTCGGCGAGTCCCCACTGATTCACGTGCCCAACCACACCAACAATCGCCAGAGGTACAAAGACGCGTTGCTTGGAATCGCTGTCGAAGTCAAACATGCGGATGTGTTTGCCGATCGGGTCTTGGCCGGCGAAATATTGTTGCGCGAAGCTCGCGTCAATCACCACCACGCGCGTAGCGTTCTCATTGTCCTCGTCGCTTAGGAAACGGCCTCGAAGGAGGGGAATGCGCATGGTTTTCAGATACTCCGGTTCTACTGTGTGTTCCAAAGCCAGCTGAATATTCTCAGTTCGCTGCGTGGGCGGCTCTTGCCCTTCGAGCAAAAAACCCCTCTCACTGTCCCATTCCATGGGATTGGCGCCCCAATGCAAGGACACGGCCTCAACTCCCGGCACACTATGGAGTGTCGCGCTGATTTGCCGAAGCGCAGCGTGGATCGCATCCGAAGATTGATTTCTTAAAGAAGGCGGTGGCGTCACCGCAAAAAGTGACACGTTGCTCGGATCGAAGCCAGGATCGACTTTCCACAATTGCACCAACGTGCGGCACATCAGCCCCGCGCCCACCAGCAGCACCAGCGCCATGGCCATTTCGCCTATCACCAAGGCAGACTGCATGCGTGTCCGGGGGCCGGAGATGGCGCGCCCGCTGTCCTTGAGGCTTCCACTGATGTCGGTCCGCGACATCCTTATGGCAGGCAGCAAACCAAACATGATTCCGGTGAGGACCGAAACGAAGATGGTGAACAGCAGCACAGAGAGATGGATCCCGATTTCCTCGGCACGTGGAACGGTTTCCGGGACCGCCGCAAGGGCGGCGGCTGTTCCCCACTTCGCCAGAACCAGCCCGAACCCGCCGCCCAGCGCCGACAGCAGAACGCTTTCGGTAAGCAGTTGGCGCAGAATCCGTATCTGCCCCGCACCCAGCGCGGCACGAACTGAGAACTCGCGCTGGCGCGCCGTTGACCGGGCAAGCAGCAAATTGGCGACATTCACGCAGGCGATCAGTAAGACGAATCCCACCGCTCCCAGCAGCACCAGCAACGCCGGCCGCATGTCACCAACGATATTGTCTTTCAAGGGGATGATGTAGGCCTTGATATTGCCGTCAACAGTGGGATAGGCATCAGCGAGGCCGGCATTCACTCTCTTCATATCGTCACGCGCCTGCGCAAGCGTGACCCCAGACTTCAACAAGCCAATAGCATCCATGCCCCGATACGAATCCCGGAGGTAAAAGGTCGGATCGGTTTCTTCCCCGAGGGCTTCGTAGACATCGGCGGTTCTGAAGTTGAACACATGCAATCGAAACGAAGCTGGAATGACGCCGATGATGGTGCGCGGCTGCCCCGCCACGATGAGCCGTTGGCCAACCACGTTCCGGTCCGAAGCGAACTTCCGCTTCCACAACCCTTCCGAGATCAGAGCCGTCGGGCTGGCGCCGCGCCGGTCTTCTTCTGAAGTGAAATTGCGTCCCAGGATTGGGTTCACTCCGAGAATTGGAAAGAAGCTTGCAGACACGCGCTGTGCCCGCACATTCTCCGGCTCGCCCACGCCCGTGATGTTGCCATCTGTCGAGCGGTATGCGGCCATTGCCTCAAAGGAACGATTGTCGCGCTGCCAATCAAGAAAGTTGAGATAAGAAATCGAGCCTTTGGAAAAGTTCGGCGTCGCCTCGAACATGGAGACGATGCGGCTGGCATTGTGAAACGGCAACGGGTTCAGCAATACTCCGTTCACGACGCTGAAGATGGCGGTATTGGCTCCGATACCGAGGGCTAAGGTGAGAACCGTGACCGTAGTGAAGCTAGGACTCTTGCGCAACTGCCGCAGCGCGTAACGAATGTCCTGTGCGAGGCCGGTCATCTCAGGTTGGTCCTCCTGTGCAAGCTGATTCCGCGGGCCAATACAAGGCAAAACGGATCACGCCCGCTGCAAAGCTGCGTGCAATGCTCTTTCCAATATAGTGCAGGGCCTAAACCACTGATAGTACGGAGACAAGAGAACACCGCTATCGTTCAGAGGTGTCCACAGTCGGACCTTGATGTCCGGAGGCGAACAGGCAGCCATGGGTCAGTCTGGGTTTATGAGATCGGT
>Ga0116223_10001086_pt1 | contig 28953 bp, 20 predicted proteins | sample Sb_taG_3_FD_90092 | JGI IMG/M metagenome (GOLD analysis project Ga0116223, IMG submission 90092) | Peat soil microbial communities from Weissenstadt, Germany - Sb_50d_a_PC metaG | ecosystem: Environmental > Terrestrial > Soil > Wetlands > Peat | place: Germany: Weissenstadt | collected 2010-09-21 | reverse complement strand
CGGCGCATGGAATGTATTCCGAATACGGTGGTGCCCCAGGCGCTGGTGTCGTCACCGGCCTTGGCAGGGTAAGCGGCCGCCTTTGCATGATTGTAGCCAACGACGCCACCGTGAAGGCTGGGGCGTTCTTCCCGATGACGGCGAAGAAAGTGTTGCGGGCGCAGAACATCGCCATGGAAAACCGTATCCCGACGCTGTATCTGGTCGATTCGGCCGGCGTCTTTCTCCCCTTGCAGGAAGACGTGTTTCCCGATACCGACGACTTTGGCCGCATCTTCCGCAACAATGCCGTGATGAGTGCCCTTGGCATTCCGCAGATCACGGCCATCATGGGCATGTGCGTGGCCGGCGGTGCGTACCTGCCAGTCATGACAGACACCGTGCTGATGACCGAGGGGTCGGGGTTGTTTCTGGCCGGGCCGTCGCTGGTGCAAGCCGCCATTGGACAGAAGACGGGCGCCGAGGAGTTGGGCGGTGCCGCAATGCACGCTGAGATCTCCGGAACGGTCGATTTCAAGGAACCCAACGATCACTTGTGCCTGGCGCGCCTGCGATCGCTGGTCGCAAAGATCGGTGAGCGCCCCGGCGGCGCGCCGGTCGCTGAAGTCTTTCGTCGCCGCACGTTCGATCCAGTTTACGACGCGCCGAAATATCCAGCCGAAGATGTGTATGGTTTGATCGATCCGGCGCCGGGAGCTACCAACGTTTACAACATGCGCGAGATCATCGCTCGCCTTGTCGACCGCAGCGAGTTCGACGAGTACAAGGCGGACTTTGGCCGCACTGTTCTCTGCGGATACGCATGGATCGGCGGGCGCGCAGTGGGCATCGTTGCCAATCAGAAAATCAACCAGAATCAGACGGTCGCTATGGGGCCCGGCGCGGGAATGCAGCGCATCGAGGTGGGCGGCGTGATCTACACCGAGGGTGCGCAGAAAGCAGCGCGCTTCATCATGGACTGTAACCAGAGTCTCGTGCCGCTTATCTTCCTGCACGACGTGAATGGCTTCATGGTGGGCAAGGATGCGGAATGGTCGGGCATTATTCGTGCCGGGGCAAAGATGGTTTCGGCAGTGAGTACGAGCGTGGTACCCAAGATTACAGTCATTGTGGGCGGCAGCTTCGGCGCCGGCCACTATGCCATGTGCGGCAAGGCCTACGATCCGCGCTTTTTGTTCGCGTGGCCCACGGCGCGCTACGCAGTTATGAGCGGCGCCTCGGCGGCGGCGACCCTGGCTGAGGTGCGCGCAAGGCAGATGGAGCGTGAGGGCAAGGTGTTGTCGGCGGCGGAGAAGACGGCAATTCACGAGCAGATTCGCGCTGACTATGATGCGCAGGCTGATCCGCGCTACGGCGCCGCGCGGCTCTGGATTGACGCGATCATCGACCCGGTCAGGACTCGAGAAGTACTGATCGCGGCGCTCGAAGCGTGCGCGCTGAATCCGGATGTGCAGCGCTTCAATCCCGGAGTCCTGCAAACCTGATTATTGTTTCGGAACGCTGGTGCAGTGGCGTGCGACCCCGGCATCTTAACTGGCATGGAACGGTTCTTGGGCACTCGAAATCCCCGCGAAGGAGCCTGAATATGAAGCTCGAATTGGAGCAGCTACAAAGTCTCTACCCGTTTGTACTGACGGAGGAACAGGAACAGCTCCGGCGCGAGATTCGGGAGTTTGCAGCGCGCGAAATTGCCCCCAATGTTGCGGCATGGGACGAAGCGAGTGAATTCCCGCTCGCGACGGTAAAGAAACTGGCAACGATGGGATTGCTGGGCGTAGTGATCCCCCCGGAGTATGGCGGCACGGGCCTTGGTTATGTGGATTATGTCCTCGCGATCGAAGAACTTTCTGCAGTGGACGGCTCCATCGGGCTCACGGTAGCGGCCCATAACTCGCTGGGGGCGAATCATATTTTTCTGGCAGGTACCGAGGTGCAGAAGAGAAAATATCTTCGCCCGCTGGCGCGAGGCGAGTGGCTGGCGGCATGGGCGCTAACGGAGCCTGGCTCAGGATCGGATGCGAGTAACGCGCGCACAACCGCGGTCAAGAAAGGCGACCGCTACGTGTTGAACGGAAATAAGACCTTCATCACGAACGGCCGTTATGCCGATCTGGCGGTCGTTATTGCCGTCACTGACAAGAGCAAGGGTACACATGGACTTTCGGCGTTCGTCGTCGAAAAGGGAATGAAAGGATTCCGGCCCGGGAAAAAAGAAAACAAGCTCGGCCTGCGCGCCAGCGACACCAGCGAGCTGATCTTTGAGGACTGCGAGATCCCCGAAGAGAATTTGCTTGGCACCGAGGGCGAAGGGTTCATCGATGCTATGCGCGTGCTCGATGGCGGAAGAATCTCGATTGCGGCTCTGGCGCTGGGCATCGGGCGTGGTGCGCTCGACGCCGCGCTGAAATATGTAAAGGAACGCCGGCAGTTCGGCAAGGCGATCGCCGAATTCCAGGGAATCCAGTGGAAGCTGGCGGATATGGCCACTGAATTGGATGCTGCGCGCCTGTTGACGCAGCGCGCGGCGGTGCTGAAGGATGGGGGCCGCAAAGTCACGCGCGAATCCTCGATGGCCAAGCTTTTTTCGAGCGAAGTTGCCGTCCGTATCTGCGACGAGGCAGTGCAATTGTTTGGTGGCTACGGATTCATCAAGGACTATCCTGTGGAGAAGTTTTATCGCGATGTGAAGCTCTGCACCATTGGCGAGGGCACAAGCGAGATCCAGCGCATGGTGATTGCGCGAGAGATCCTGAAGGTGTACCCGTCGAGAGGATAGCGATTCGCTTGTAACAGGCGGCCTGCAGCTTGTCGCTGCGAAACCACCGGCTACAAGCTGCCGGGCTCTCACTTGTTTGACGTCATGAACGAACAGCTGCAAATCGTCGAGTGCCCGCGCGACGCCTGGCAAGGGCTGCCCGCGGCAATTCCTTCCGAAGTAAAAGCGGCGTACCTGCGCAAGCTGATCGAAGCGGGATTCACGCACATCGACGCGGTGAGTTTCGTCTCACCCGCGGCGGTTCCGCAAATGGCCGATGCCGAGCGCGTGCTTGAGATTCTTCAACCACCAGAGCAGGTCGAGATCATCGGCATCGTGGTCAACGAAAAAGGCGCGGAGCGCGCATTGCGCACAGGCGTGGTCCGCACGATCGGTTTTCCTTATTCCGTATCGCCGCAATTTCTCCACCGTAACCAGCATCAAACCCCGGAAGAGGCGCTAGCCGCGCTGAAAGCAATCGGCGCGCGAGCAAACGGCGACGGTCTAAGGGTAGTGGCCTATCTCTCCATGGCCTTTGGAAATCCGTATGGCGACAAGTGGAGCGCCGCTGCGGTGACGGAGGCATGCGGCCAGCTGATCGACTCAGGCGTGCGTCAAATTTCCCTGGCTGACACGGTTGGCGTGGCTTCGCCGGAGCAGATTGTGGAGATTGTCAGCGTCGCGATTGCTGCCCATCGCGAAATCGAGTTTGGGGTGCATCTTCATGCACGGCGTGGCGAAGCTGGAGAGCGCATTCGCGCGGCATATCGCGCCGGTTGCAGGCGGTTCGATTCAGCCATTGGCGGGCTGGGAGGGTGCCCCTTCGCGCAGGATACACTGGTGGGAAATATACCCACGGAAACGCTGGTTGCTGTGCTGAAGGAAGAGGGTGTAGCAGTTCCCGGACTCGGTGCTTTGGACGAATTAATTGCCGCCAGCGCGAAGATTGCGCAGAGCTGCGGAGCTCCGGTGCAATAGCAGCGCTCGCGTTCAGGCCGGGTCACGCACCATCCATGGTGGAGGAAGCATTGAATTACAAGACGATCCTGCTGAACGACAGTGGTCCGGTGCGAACCATTATTCTGCACCGGCCGGATCGCCGCAACGCGATGACTCCCGAAATGCAGATGGAGTTGATCGCAGCGCTGGAAGAGACCGCGAGGAGCGGTTGCCGCATTCTTGTGTTGTCCGGCTCAGGGCCGGCTTTCTGCTCCGGCCTGGATCTGTCGGCGCTGAAAGAGATGCAAGGCGCCGCTGCCGCTGAATATCGTTCTGATGCGGAACGAATCGCCCGCCTCTTTCTCGCGTTGTATGAACTGCCCATTCCCACTATCGCCGCGGTCCATGGCCCGGCTATCGCAGGCGGCGCCGGTCTGGCAATCCTTTGCGACTTCACTCTCGCCACGCCGGACGCGAAGTTCGGCTTTACCGAAGTGCGCATCGGCTTTGTGCCGGCGTTGGTGTCAGTCTTCCTCTCCTTGCAGATTGGAGACAAACGAAGCCGCGATCTGCTGCTGACCGGGCGCATTCTCGATGCGAATGAAGCCTGCAAAATGGGCCTGGTGAATGAAGTGGTTCCGCGAGAGGATCTCTCACAGCGTGTGGAGTCGCTCGCGCAATCGTTGCTCGCCAACAGCCTCGAGGCTCTCAGCGCAACCAAGCGCATGATCACCGCGCGTCATCGGGCGTGGCTCGACGCAGCCATCGCCGATGCCATCGAAGTCAGCACTCAAATCAGGAAAACAGGAGACTTTCGAGAGGGCATCTCTGCATTTCTTGAAAAGCGTAAGCCGACGTGGGGGAAGTAAGCACCAAACCCGCGTCACGCCGCGCCGTCGCGGAATCGCAGTGATCCCTCGGTGCGCTGCTCGATTTGTTCTCGGGTCTCTCCCTCCGCCAGCTCGAAAACTTCGAATCCCGCAGGCGTGACGTCGAGTGCGCAAAGATCGGTGATAACACCATTCACCACGCCCTTGCCGGTGAGCGGAAGAGAGCAGTTGCGGACGAGCTTGGCGCTTCCACCTGCGGCGGTGTGTTCCATCAGGACCACGACTTGGCGCACGCCGGAGACCAGGTCCATGGCGCCGCCCATTCCTTTCACGCGTTTGCCCGGGATCATCCAATTGGCTAGATACGCTTCGCGGCGTGATACTCGCGCCGGATGTGATCGATGTCGATTGTCGGCTTGGGATATTTCATCTTCATCGATTCCAGGTGTTCTACAACAATGCGTGCGATGGCTAGGTCGCGAAACCACTTGTGGTCGGCGGGAATGATAAACCAGGGCGCGTATTCAGTGCTGCACCGCGAGATCGCCTCTTCATATGCAGCCATGTAATCGTCCCAGAAGGCGCGCTCCTTGTAGTCTGCCTCGCTGATCTTCCATTGCTTGGCCGGATCATCAAGCCGCTGCTTGAAGCGCTTCAATTGCTCGTCCCTTGAGATGTGCAGGTAGAACTTCAGAATCTGCGTATCGTGCGCGACAAGCTCCTTCTCGAACGCGTTGATCTGATCGTAGCGGCGCGACCAGACCTCCTTCGGAACAAGCTTATGAACCCTGACAACGAGCACATCCTCATAGTGCGAGCGATTGAAGATGACAACTTCGCCGTTGGCAGGCGCTACCTTGTGCACGCGCCACAGAAAATCGTGCGCCAGTTCCTCGGCCGAAGGCTCTTTGAACGCCGCTACCCGGCAGCCCTGAGGGTTCATGGCGCCCAGAACGTGATTGATGACGCCGTCCTTGCCTCCGGTGTCGAGCGCCTGCAAACAAATCAGGAGCGAGTGTTTTCGCTCGGCGCATAGCAACTCCTGCAATTCGCGCAATTTTTGTTGGTAGTGATCGATTTCTTCCAGGGCGGACTTGTGATTCTTGTGGCCGGGGTGCGATGAGGGATCGATCTTCCAGAGCTTGGCCTTGCTGCCCGGCACAACCTTGAACCGATGAAGGTAATTCATTCCCATACTCCCTTGGACTGGCACTGGAGCCCGGATGGGATTTTATCCGATCGCGCCTCTTCGCTGCGCGACCGGGCCGGGGTGGATTGCAATAAACATTCAAGACATCATTCCGCGCACGGTGTTTCGTTAGTTCGTTGCAGAATTTGAGCAAAAACCGGCCGGTTTTCCGGTGGTGGTGCCATCTGCTACCTTTGAGCGGGGCATCCTCCTTTCCCATCGGGACAAAATTTAGTGACAGGTGGCCGCATTGGACCTCATCGATCGGCTTGCGGAGCACAAGACGCTAGGAGCAGCGCCGCGGGAAGAGCTCGCTTGGCTGGCGGAGCATGGCACACTGCGGCATCTCGAGGCCGGCGAGGTGCTGTCTCATAAAGGCGTCCAGGTTGAAGGGCTTTACGTCGTCCTGTCGGGCCACGTGACGCTGTCGGTCGATCGCGGCTCCGGGCCGCAGAAGATCATCGAATGGCGAACCGGCGAAGTGTCAGGAATCCTGCCCTACTCAAGGCTCACGACTCCGCCTGGAGACGCGGTTGCGCAGGAGCCCACCGAGATTTTGTCGCTGCCCCGGGAGTTGCTTCGCGCGCTGACCCATGATTGCTTCGTGATCACCTCGATCCTTGTTCATACCATGCTCGATCGCGCGCGTTTGTTCACCTCCAGCGACCTGCTGAACGAGAAGATGATTTCGCTGGGCAAGTTGTCAGCCGGCTTGGCACACGAGCTCAATAATCCAGCTTCAGCCATTGAACGCAGCGCTGCGCTGCTTGAGGACCGGCTGGGAGAAGCTGAGACGGCAACGCTTGCTCTCGGCGTGGCGCGTTTGAGTGATGCACAGCTCGCCGCCGTCGATGCCATTCGCAACACCTGCCTGGCAAGAGCGCCCGATGGAATCCGCTCGCCGGTGCAGCAGGCAGAGCGCGAAGAGGCAATCGCTGACTGGCTCGCCGATCACGGGCTCGATGCCGCCGGCGCTGAAGCACTGGCCGACACTCCCGTCACCATTGAGTCTCTCGACCAGCTTGCCTCCGCCGTGCAGGGACCGGCCCTGGACGTGGTGTTGCGCTGGGCTGCAGCGGGATGCGCAGTGCGCAGCCTCGCCTCGGAGATCCAGGAAGCGGCGATGCGAATTTCCGGCCTGGTGACCGCCATCAAAGGGTTCACGCACATGGATCAGGCGATGGTGGCTGACCCGGTGGATCTGGGCCAGAGCCTGGCCAACACCGTTGCGGTCCTCAGGGCGAAGGCGCGGCAGAAATCGGCTGCTGTGGCGATCGAGTTGGAGGCGAGCTTGCCGTTTGTGCGTGGATTCGCCGGCGAGCTCAACCAGATCTGGGGAAACCTGATCGACAATGCGCTCGATGCGGTCGAGGACGGCGGTCATGTGGAGGTGAAAGCTAGCCGCGAAGGTGAACGCGTTGTCGTGCGCATCATCGACGACGGTCCCGGCATTCCGGCGCCAATTCGCGAACGCATCTTCGATCCGTTCTTCACCACCAAGCCCATGGGGCAGGGAACCGGGCTCGGACTCGACATTGTTCGCCGGCTGCTGCGCCACAACGACGCCACAATCGAAGTTGACTCCCGGCCGGGCCGGACGGAGTTCCGCGTTGCCATGCCGATCGACGAGACTCAGAACACGGGGCCTGCACGATGAACAAGCCGGTTTTGCTCATCGTTGACGACGACCCGCAGGTTCTGGCCGCGGTCCGTCGCGATCTTCGCTCCCGTTATCGCGAAAACTACACGGTGATGAGCGCAGCATCAGGGCAGGAGGCGCTCAATGCCATCCGTGAGCTGAAGAGCCGCGGCGATTCGTTGGCCATGCTCATCTGCGATCAGCGTATGCCCGGCATGATGGGCAGCGAAGTGCTGGCCAAGTCGCGCGCGATTTATCCGCTGGCGCGGCGCGTTCTGCTCACCGCTTACTCCGACATCGACGCGGCAGTCAAGGCCATCAACGAGGCGCATCTCGACCACTATCTCTCCAAGCCCTGGGACCCGCCGGAAGAGCGGCTCTTTCCCGCGATCGACGATTTGCTCGATGCGTGGCAGGCCGAATATCTTCCTGAAGCCAAAGGGCTGCGGCTGGTTGGTTATCAGTGGTCTCCGCAATCGCACGCCATCAAGGATTTTCTGGCCAGCAACCTCATCCCTTATCGCTGGCTCGACGTGACGCGCGATGCGGACGCCCGCGCGCTGCTCGACGCGGCCGGTGTGACCCTTGAAGAACTTCCCGCGCTCTTCTTTGACGATGGGTCGCCTGTGATGCGAAATCCCGACGCCCGTCAGGTTGCCGAGCGCCTTGGCAAACCTCTCACCGCCGCCTTCGATGTCTATGATCTGGCGATCGTCGGAGCAGGCCCGGCGGGGCTCGCCGCGGCAGTGTACGGCGCATCAGAGGGTTTGCGAACGCTTCTTCTTGACCGGCACGCGCCCGGCGGACAGGCCGGCTCCAGCTCACGCATCGAGAACTACCTTGGCTTTCCTGCCGGCGTAAGCGGCAGCGAGCTGGCGCGTCGCGCGATTACGCAGGCGCAGCGCCTTGGCGCCGAGTTCCTTGCCCCGCTCGAAGTCACCGGAGTTGCCTTTGACGGAGGATATAAGCGGCTAGTGCTCTCCGATGGCCGCCAGGTCGTCACCCGCGCGATGCTGGCCAGCACCGGCATGTTCTATCGCGAACATTCTGCTCCTGGTATCGCCGAGCACACCGGCGCGGGCGTGTATTACGGCGCCGCCACTACTGAGGCGTCGGCCTTCCGCGACCGGCGAGTGATTGTTGTGGGCGGCGGAAACTCGGCCGGCCAGGGCGCCATCTACCTGGCTCGCTACGCAAGCCAGGTGGAGATTGTGATTCGTCGGGACAGTCTGCGCGAAACCATGTCGCAATACCTGATCGAGCAGATTGAGAAAACCCCCAACATCCAACTTCGACCTCAGACTGAAGTCGAGCGCGTCGAAGGCGAGGGCCACGTGGAACGAGTTGTGCTCAAATCGCTCGCCGACGGATCGACAAGCCCGGAGCAAGCCGACGCGCTCTTTATCTTTATTGGCACGCGACCGAGGAGCGATTGGCTCCCCAATGAAGTGCTGCGCGACGCCAAGGGGTTTGTGCTCACAGGCCGTGACGTGATGGCCGCCGAAGACTACGCGCGCATCTGGAAAGAGCAGCGCGAACCCCTCGTTCTCGAGACCAGCGTTCCCGGTGTGTTTGCAGCGGGGGACCTCCGTGCCGGCGCGATGAACCGCGTAGCATCAGCGGTTGGCGAAGGTTCGATGGTGGTTCGACTCGCGCATGAGTATCTCGCGCTTACCTGATTACGCGCGCCGCTTCACATCAATCGCAAACCAGTTCGTTATCAGGGAATGCCTGAGCGGAATCTTCGCTGTCCGCAGCGGCCAGCGGCTCAACGCACTCGCCGGCCTCAATTCGCGGCACAAAGAATCGCTCCACTTCGGCGAGTACCTCGGGACCGGTGCGTGCATGGTAGATGGCCGCGCGCAACTTCGCTCCACCCGGCACGCCGTGCGTGAACCACGTGGCAAACTGTTTCATCTTGCCGACGGGATCCCACCCCACGGACGAAGACCTGTCCGTGGGGGCCCCGGGATCGCCGATTCTTGCGTCGCGTGGCAGCTCCTTGGTCGCTTCAGCCTCCGTCAGCAGCATCTCAAAATACGCGCGAATCATGCGGTAACGATCTTCGGTGGTCGGCCGCTCGTAGCTGCCGGTCGCTGTGTACTGCGCGATCTGGCGAAAGATCCATGGATTCGCCGGCGCCGCGCGGCCAATCATCACCGCATCGCAGCCCGTCTCAGCCACCATGGCCACCGCATCTTCGGGCGTGCGCACATCGCCGTTGCCTACCACAGGAAGCCGCACTGCCTGCTTCACTTGAGCAATCCAGCCCCACTGCGCCTGCCCGCTGTAGCCCTGCTCGCGCGTACGCGCATGCAGCGCAAGGCCATTGAGCCCTTCGGCCTCGGCCATCTTCGCCAGTTCTACGCACACAATCTGCGATTCGTTCCAGCCCATGCGGAACTTGACGGTGAAGGGAATTGTGACTGCGCTGCGGATGGCGTGAAAGATCTCGCCGATCCTAGGCAGATCGCGCAGCAGTCCCGACCCTCCGTTGCAGCCGACGACGCGCTTCGCCGGGCAGCCGAGATTCAGGTCCACCGTGTCGAAGCCGGTGTCCTCAACGATGCGCGCCGCCTCGGCGAGCGTCTCCGGATTCGAGCCAAACAACTGCGCGCCGATGGGATGCTCGTCGCCGTAAAACGTCAGATACCGCCGCCGCTTCGTCTCGCGCATCCGCGCCAGGCCATCGGCCGAGGTGAACTCGGTCATCAGCAACCCGCATCCCGACTCCACGTTGCTGATGGCAGTTTCAATTTGCTCCGCCGCGGCTCCCTCGCTCCCTTGCTCCCTGGCTCCCTCTTCTCTGTTCTCTGATCTCTGTTCTCTGCTAAACAGACTCGCGTGCCGGATGAACCTGCGAAACACAGTGTCGGTCACGCCCGCCATGGGAGCAAGCACCGTCGCCGGCCGCACAGTGACTGATCCAATCCGCACCTCGGCGGGCACCCGCGCCTCTGCGGGCATCGCGTGCTCCACCGGATTGTCCCAGTTCTTCTTCACCGTGAATCCTCTGCGCGGCATGAAGTAAAGCTCCTGGCCTTTAACTACGAGATTCTGGCCTGCAGGCTGACGAGCGATCAGCAGTACACCACTCGCGGTGCAGGCGCCAAGTTAGCTTGACACCGTCGATGTTTACTTCGGATTCGATCGAACGCTTTGGCCGGGGCATCTTGCTTGCCTCAAATTCGGTTGCATTCTGCACCAAAAAAGCTAGGAGCTAGAGGCTAGCAGCTAGCAGCTGTTTCGCCCCAAACAAGCGTGAGCCCCCGCCGCGGCGGAGGCCCATTCGTCCAACTCCTCGCCCCGGCTACTTGGCCGCCTTTGCCGCGTCGCTCTTGGCATACTTCCGGCGGAAGCGCTCCACGCGTCCCGCTGTATCTACTAACCGTTGTTTGCCGGTGAAGAACGGATGGCAAACCGAGCAAATTTCCACGTGAATGTCGCCCTTGTGGGTCGACCTCGTCTCAAAGGCGCTTCCGCAGGCGCAAACCACTCGCACCGCGGCGTAATTGGGATGAATCTTTTCCTTGGGCATCGCTGAAAATACAGACCTTTCCGTCAATTCTTCTCTATCCATATTGTAGGGGGATTCCCCGACGGGCGCAAACTGATGGCAGCTATTAGCCTTTAGCCGTTAGCTATTAGCTGAGATGTATGAAACCGCGCCGTATTTGAGTTCAATACAGCCGAGGTCGAGCGCCAACGAGCTAAGAGCTAAAAGTTAAGAGCTAAGGGCTGTTCTCTATTAGCAGCTTGCGCGTATTCTTTAATATCTTGTGCGTGAACGGGCCGTTTTTTGGGGCAAATCGCAGCAGCCGGGGTTGAGCACAAACGAGCTAAGAGCTAAAAGCTAAGAGCTAAAGGCTGTTTTCACCGAAAATCCCTCGACCGAACCTCAACTCGTGTCACCTCCAGCGGCGCAATGCGCTGCGCTTTCACATGAATAACGCCTTCCTGGTTCTGCACTGGCCCCTCGATGCGCAAAAACCTGCTCCGCGACACGATCAGCCGGTCACGCTCAAACACATCGGGCGTCAAAATCACGTTGGCAATCCCCGTCTCGTCCTCCATCGAAAGAAAAACGAATCCCTTCGCTGTGCCAGGCCGCTGCCGGGCAATCACGCAACCGGCAATGCGGACCCAACCGCCGCTCTTGCAAGTCTCCAACTCCGTCGCTGCCAGAATTCCCTCCGCACGCAGCGCCGCGCGGTGATACGCCATCGGATGCGGCCCTGTCGTCAGCCCCGTGCCCGAGAAATCTGCCGCCAGCCTTTCTTCTGTCGTCATCTGCTTAAGCGACATTGCGTCCGTGCGAATTGCAGTAGTAGCAGCTTCTCGCGCGCTCACGCCGCTTTTGCCGTTCCCGTTCGCAATCTCCACTCCGCGCAGCAATGGACCCACCGGCCGTCCCGCCCACTCCACCTGCCACAGAGCATCGCGGCGGTGCTCCACTTCGCCCAGCGCATTCAGCGCGCCAATCTGCGCCAGCGCCACCAGCTCTTTGCGGTTCAGCTCCGGCACGCGCCGCGCCAGGTCATCCACGCTCGCAAACGCGCCCGAGCTGCGTGCCGCAACCAGCGCCTCCGCAGATGTCTTGCGCAATCCCTTGGCATAGTTCATGCCCAGCCGCAGAGAAACCGATCCGTCTGGCTCCCGCTCGAGCGTACACAGCCACTCTGACCGCTGAACGTCGATGGGCCGCACGCGCAGCCCATGCCGCTGCGCATCCTTCACCAGCACTGCCGGCGAGTAGAACCCCATCGGTTGGTTATTCAGCAGGCCGCATGTGAATGCCGCCAGGTAATGCACCTTCAGGTAGGCCGAGGCATACGCGATCAGCGCAAAGCTCGCCGCATGGCTCTCGGGAAATCCGTACATGGCAAACGAGGAGATTCCCTGCACGATGTTTTCCTGCGCCTCGGCGCCGATGCCGTTGTGCGTCATCCCCGAGCGGAGCCGCCCTTCCAGATCCTTCATGCGCTGCATTGATCGCCGCATGCCCACGGCTCGCCGCAGCTCCTCAGCCTCCGCGCCCGAGAAGCTCGCCACCGTCATGGCCATGCGCAGCAACTGCTCCTGAAACAGTGGCACACCCAGCGTGCGTTTCAGCACCGGCTCGAGCAAGGGATGCGGATAGGTCACTTCTTCCTTGCCTTGCCGTCGCCGCATGTAGGGATGCATCATCTTGCCCACAATCGGTCCCGGCCGAATGATCGCCACTTGCACCACCAGGTCGTAAAAGCGTACCGGCGCGTTGTGCGGAATCGACGCCATCTGTGCGCGGCTCTCCACCTGGAACATGCCCACCGTGTCGGCTTTGCGCAGCGCCTCATACACCAGCGGATCCTCGGGCAGCATCGCCATATCCACCTGCTTGCCGTAGTGGCGCGGGATCAGCTCGATCGCATCCTTGACCGCAGCCAACATTCCCAGCCCCAGCAGGTCCACCTTGATCAGCCCCATGTCGGCGCAATCTTCTTTGTCCCACTGGATCACCGTGCGTCCCGGCATTGAGGCGCGCTCAATCGGCACCACGCGGTTCAAGAGCCCTGCGCAGATCACCATGCCGCCAGAATGCTGCCCGAGGTGTCGCGGCAGATCCTGCATGCGTAGGCACAGGTCAAGATAGCGGCTGATGCGCGGATGCCGCACATCGAAGCCCGCCTGCGCAAAATGTTTTTCCATGGTGTCGTTCTCGCCGCGCCACTCCCAGTGGCCCATTAACCCTGAGAGCCGTGCTGCCTGCTCCTCCTCGAAGCCCAGCACCTTGCCCACCTCGCGCGCCGCCGAGCGCCCGCGATACGAGATTACGTTCGCCGTCATGGCAGCGCCCAGCGCACCGTAGCGCTCATACACGTACTGGATCACCTGCTCGCGCTCATCGCCCGAAGCTAGGTCGAGATCGATGTCGGGCCACTCGCCGCGGTTTTCGCTCAGGAACCGCTCGAAAAGCAGTTCCATCCCCACCGGATCGACTGCCGTAATTTCTAGCGCGTAACACACAGCAGAGTTCGCTGCCGACCCACGGCCCTGCACCAGGAATCCACGCCACTGGCAGTAGCGAATAATGTCCCACACGATGAGGAAGTAGCCGGCAAAGCCGAGCTTGGCGATCAGAGCCAGTTCGTGCTTCACCTGCGCACGCGCCTTGTCGAGCAGATGCCGCTTCATCGGCGATCCGTACCGCTTGCGCACACCCTCCTCCACGCGTTTGGCCAGAAAGCTGTCCATCGTCTCGCCCTCGGGCATGGGGTAATGCGGAAATTCGTAGCCCAGGTTTGCGAGCGTGAATTCAAGCCGATCGCTCACAATGCGCGTATTGGCAATCGCCTCGGGAATGTCGCGGAAGAGCGCAGCCATCTCGCGCGCAGTGCGTAAATGCCGCGCGTCATTGCACGCCAGCAGTCGTCCCGCCTGGTCGAGTGTTGTGTGCTGGCGAATCGCAGTGAAAACATCGAGCAGCTCGCGATCTTTTGCATCTGCATATCGCACCCCATTGGTTGCAATCACCGGCATGCCAAGGCTCTCTGCAATATGCAGCAGCGATTGGTTGCGGCACTCCTCTTCGCGCTCCTGGTGGCGCTGCAGTTCGAGATACATATTGCCGCGGCCGTAAATTGCTGCTAGCCGCTCGGCAATCTTTCGCGCTTCGCCCTCGCCGCTACGCGCCAGTGCCGCAGCCAGCGGGCCTTCCTCGCCGCCTGTCAGGCAAATCAACCCTGCCGAGAATTCCTCGAGATCTTCAACTGTCGCCGCGCCCTCTGCCTTCGTCGCCTCACCCATCTTGAAGCGCGTGATCAGCTGGCACAGATTCTGATAGCCCACCTGCGACGCGCACAGCAGCACGATGCGTGCCGGTTCTGCAGGAAACTGGTGCGGCAGCCATGATGGTGGAGTGATGCGATTGCCGAACGATGATACGGCAATCTCCGTGCCGATGTGAGCCTTCACATGGCACGGTTGCGCCGCTGTGTGGAAACGCGCCACGCCGTACACGCCGTTGCGGTCAGCCAGCGCGATGGCCGGCATCTCCAGCTCGACCGCACGCTGGATCAGCCGCTCCGGCAGCGACGCCCCGTCCAGAAAGCTGAATGCGCTGCTGGCGTTCAGCTCGACGTATTCGCTGTCACGCATCGTCGAGGATCGTGGCTGATGGCGAATGCTCAAGGACTCCGCTTGCGCTGCCGCCCGATACTCATCGTTGGGATGGCATACAGGAGTTCCCGGCGAGCGTGTGTTCGGAACATGGATGCTGGCGTCAGTCGTAAAACGCCTCCAATTGCCACGCATTGCGCGCGCAGTCGCGCGTCAACAGGCAGGCCACAGTGGCGCCGTCGTTCGCCGTGGCCAGTACATCCCACTCCTCGCTGTCCCATCCGTCCAGAGCCCACCAGCAACCGCTCGTTTTCCACGGACCATACGCTGCAGCAACCTCGTACCTGTTTTCTCCGTCGCTGAACGCAACTGGCCTCATCGCCGGTTGCCCCATCCTTTCGACAGCTTTTCGGGGAAAAGATGCCGTAAGGGTTTGAAGCGACATCATGCGCACATGCCGCGGTGGCCGTACGCGCCGCAATGCCATCCGCTGGCTTGTTGCCATGTCTGCATCTCTCTTGCCGCGCGCGCTCCGAGTTTCGCCTTTGAGATCCGTGATGGCGAAGCCCTTCATGTGAAATCCGCCCGCGCGATGCGTATCTTCGAGTACAGGCGAGCCCACACGCTCCTCGCCGACCATCGCCCGCAGCCGCGCCAGCGTCACATCCAGCCGTGACGGCTCAGGAGTTTGCGGCGCGAACAATCCCAACTGCACCTTGCTTTGCTGTCCCGCTTCTGCCCGCAATGTGAACGAAACCACGGCAGCCTTCGGCGGATGCGTGCCAATCTCGAGCTGCAGCAGCTTAAGCAGGAATCGTCGGTCCGTCGTAGCCACAGCCGGCCGGATGGTGACGCAATGCGAACCTCCGCCTTCCAGCCGCATCTCAGCCTTGAGCACACGCAGTGCCAGCGCCCGGCCAGCGGCTCGCGCCGCCAGGCAATCGATCATGCGCGCGCCCACAAAGAGCAGGGAATCGATCTGCTCCACCGGCGTCTCAAACTCGCAAAATTCATCGAGCGCAAACTCTGCCTCGATGGGCGCAAGCGTATGCTCCGCCTCGCCGCGCGCAAGCGCACGCCACCGCTGTGCCTGCGGCCCCACGCGCGCGACCAGCTCTGCCTCAGGTAGTGCTGCAAGCTCGCCCAGCGTGCCGATACCCCATAGTGCGAAGGTTGCCATGTGCTCTTCGTCAAGGTCGAGCGCCGTAATCGGCAGCTTGGCCAGCGCATCCGCCTCGGCGCCTTCGGGAATCACAGCGATTCCGTGGATGCTCGCCGCTTTCATCCGCGCCGCATGGTAGTTGGCGCTCACAGCAACCGAGGCGCGAAAGCCCGACGCTGCCAGTTCGTTGCGCAATCGCTCCGCAAACTGCATTGGCGGCCCGAACAGACGCTCGGTACCCGCAATGTCGAGCACAAACGCGCACACTGCCGGTCTGCGTGCCTCGTCCGATCGCGCATCAGCGCACGTATCCCCGGCGCACGCATCTTCAATTCTCGGCGAAAATTTCGCGGCGCACTCCAGGAACACGGCGCGCGCTGCCGCCTCGCTCTCCGCTGATCGCTTCAGCAGGCGCAGCCCGAGCATGCTCTCTGCCTCGAGCCGCGTCATGCCTGCCACTGCGCCCATCCGCGTTGCAAGCCGGTTCAGCGAGCAGACCCACTCCTCGGGAGCGCGCCCGTCCAGCACCACTGCCGGCTCCGTCTGCCAATCCGTGCGCAAACGCAGCAGCGCCTGTGCGGGAAACTCCGCGGCCCATGCGCACGCATAAAGTCCCTGGCTCATGCGCGCCTCTCAGTTTCGGCATCCCACGCCGCATTCGCCTGCCAGGTCGCTGCTACCGGTTTGCGCGTCGTAATCTCCACCGGCGCATGCCGTTCTCTTCCGCGCCGCACCGCAAACGTGAAGTCTCGCAGCACCGTCCCGCTCGCCTGCTCCGCGCGCTGTGCCGAGCACTCCAGCACCACAGCCGCGGCTGACTGCGCATAGGCCCGCCGGCCCAGCACCACCAGGCTGCACTGCGTTCGTTCTGCCGCCTGCCTGTAGCGGAACCACGTGGCCGACGGAATGCGGTTCGCCTGCTCCGGCGCCGTATCGCCCAGGTCCAGCACTACACTCGAAAATCCACCAGCTTGCAGCAGCAGATCGGTCGCCCGCAGCGCCTGGTCGAGTCTTCCCCAGGATGACCGCGCCTTCCGCCGCGCTCCGCGTTCCAATGGCGCACTCGCGCCGCCCTCCGCAGCCGGCCCTGCATTCGCTGTATCCCGGCAGCGTATCCATAACAACCATCTCAGTCGCACTTCATTCGCGGCTGCTGACTCCGGATCGAATGCATCCTGCACATCCACCCACGCGCACGGCCGCTCCTCGAGTGTCCGGCGCGCCACAAACTGGAGCGCCAGGCTCGTTCGCCCCGACGAAGGATTTCCTGTCAGCTCGCTGATCGCGCCCACCGGCAGGCCACCCTGCAGCAGTTCATCAACGGACGCAATCCCAGTCGCCGCCACCTCGCGTATCGTGCGCGGAACAGGTGATAGCGCCGCGGGAAACCTGCGCTCCAGCGCGTGCTCGATTTCCAAACGAAGTGCGGCGGCTGAAGGCATAAATCAGAGGCGTCAATAGTTTCGCCTTTTGTTCGCCTAATGTAGCGCTAAATCCCCCGCTTGTCAAAGCCCCAGGCTGTGGATTGCTCCGGGCAGTCCCCAGGCCCTTGTGGTTCTCCCGCTCGCTAACTCGCTGTTCTGGAATACTTTCCCTGTAGCTCAGCCCGCGACGCCAACCCGATCGCCATGGCCATCACACGGTCGTCGTGTGTCCCCGCCTGCGCCCCCGTATTCCCGTTGGCCAGCCTCACAAAGCTGCGGCACTCGATGAGCAGCCTCCGGCTTTGGAACCGCTCCGGCTCTTCCACCAGCGCCGCATCCAGCCGCGTCTGCCATCCATGCTGGCTCCTCGATGACCGATTCACCCCATGCCGCCTCACCGCCAAAGGCACAGGGGCAACTCGCTTCTTGAGTTGCCCCTCCTGCGCTTCATTCATGTCCCGCGTCACACGCGGCGACGGCTCGAAGCATGTCGGAAAAGTCCGTTCGCACTACCTCTGATCCGCTGGGTTTCCTACGAACATTTTTAGCTTACCGGATTCGCTCGAAATTCTCTGCAATTCCTCCAAAGGAAAATTTCATCGCATTTTCAATCACTTGCGACGAAATTCACTCCTCAGCCATTTGACAAGTTTTCGGCAACCGCGCTGGCAAGCTCTGCTTCCGCCCACTCCGTCTCGAGCTCCAACCGCCGTAGCTCTCTTCGAGGCTTCGCACGATTTGCGCCCTGCACGCTCACCGCTTCTCCCGTGTCAGCTCCAGCATCACCACGCCGTGGCCGGGCACCGTCATCATCGCCTCGCCATCCACCACGCCCGCATCCGCGTGCGCCCACAAATCGCGAGCCTCGGCGCGACCCTTCCAGCCCACGTCTTTCAGCCGCAGCGTCATGCGCGTGGCGCCTGTAGTCCGGTTAAACAGCGCTACAGCCATCGCGCCGCCTTGTAGCGGTTTGGCCCATACCTCAAGCGGCCCTTCTTTTGATACGCGTTCTCCCTGCTGTCCCAGCGGATCCTGGTCCACAGCAATCACGTCGCGGTTCAACAGAATGCTCTTCGTCTCCGGCGTCATTGCCGTCAGGTCGTTGCCCGCAATCAACGGAGCCGCCAGCATCGTCCACAAACTGAAATGCGTTTTCTGCTCGTCCTCCGTCATCCCGGGGTTGCCCACTTCCAGAAAGTCCGGATCGTTCCAGTGTCCCTGCCCCGCATACTTCGCCAGTCCTGCCTCGCCAAATCCGTTCAGCGCCATCCGGTCGTATGTATCGCTGATGTCGCCGCTCGTCCTCCACATGCTCGCGCCCACCTCCGGGCCCCACGTCCACACATGGCCCCAGCCGTACTGGCACAGGCTGAACAGAATCGGCCGCCCCGTCGCCGCCAGGTCCTCGCGCATCATCTCGTACGCCGCCTTCATCATTGCATCCGACTTCTCCACGTCGCCGCCGGATTCCTTCTTCATGATTTCGCGAAAACTGCACAGGTCGTACTTCAGAAAATCCACGCCCCATGAGGCGAACATCTTCGCATCCTGCGCCTCGTACCCATAGCTTGCCGGGGCGCCACCGCACGTTCGCGGCCCCGGCCCCGTGTACATTCCAAATTTCAATCCCTTTGAGTGCAGATAGTCACCCAGCGCCTTCATATCCGGAAAGTTCGCGTTCGGATGCAGCACGCCTTGCTCGTCCCGGTATCCCTCCCATCCGCCGTCGATGTTCACATACACATACCCCGCGTCGCGCATGCCGCTCGCCACCATCGCATCCGCCGGCGCGCGAATCAGCGCGTCTGAAATGTCATGGTGAAAGTGGTTCCACGTACTCCATCCCATCGGCGGGGTGGGTGCAAAGTTCTGCGTTTGCGACTGCGCCAGGGCGCATCCAGTGTTCAGTGCCATCGTCACCGTCAACGCTGTTGCCAGCGCGAGTATCGAGGGCTTCCGGTTGCGATCAGCGTTGCGCCAGTCCCGCCACCAGTGGTTGCGGCGGCGCGGATAAATGTCCGGTCTTGCGAAGCAATTGCTGGAATTGTGCATCGGTCCTCATTTGGTGGAATGCAGGGGCAACAAGCAACAACATACACGAAGGGGAGAGCTGCTGCACCGAGGCCTTGAGCCAACGGTACGCCCGCGCATGGCACCGCGCAAACATGCAAAAATGCATCAAAATGGGGCTCAAAACCCCCTTTTGAATGACAAATAATTGCATTTAATTGCTCTTTCGCGAAATTATATGGTGCGCTTTGCTCTATTTCGCAACCTGCGAGGGTTACATTTGCGTGTAAAACAGCACCTGGAGAGGTCATTGCGTCGTAAAATCGCAACCTCTGGTGGTTACATTTAGGCCCCAAAGCTAACCACTTAAGCGAACATTTGGCGGGGTCAACGCACCACTTGAGCGAACATTCCGCCTGATTTCAGAGATCTTCTACGCCCTGGGCCTCAAAATCATTGTGCGCAAAAACGATCAGCTGCCCATTCGCCTCCCGTTCCCCGCCGCCCGGCGTGATACAAAACAGTCACTGAGCCTTCATCGGGACCGAGGAAAACGAACGTGGGGACAGTAATACCTCTCGGAAACGCTTCGCGCCGCTCGCGCCGCTTTGCCATGGTGACCGCGCTGATCATCGCGGCCAATGCGTGGGTTTTCATCCTCGAATTGCAGGGCGGCGACGTTTTCGTAACACGGTGGGCAGTGATTCCCACCTCCATTTCCAGCGGTCATGCATGGATCACTCCGCTCACCGCAATGTTCATGCACGGCAGCTGGCTGCATATTCTCGGCAACATGATCTTTCTCTGGGCCTTCGGGCCCGAGATCGAGGACGCCATGGGCCCCATGCGCTACCTGCTGTTTTATTTGATGGGCGGCGTCATTGCCATGCTTGCGCAAGTGGCGGGAAGTCCTGCCTCGACGGTGCCGTGTATCGGAGCGAGCGGCGCCATCGCTGCGGTGATGGGAGCGTTTATCGTGATGTTTCCGCGCGACAGAATTCGATCGGTGCTGATCATTCTGGTTTTTGTCAGCATCGCGCGAATTCCCGCCGCACTGTTGATCGGCATCTGGTTCGTGATCCAGTTGCTGGATGCGGGCGCCGTGGCCAACGTGCAGACGGGTGGAGTAGCCTACCTCGCGCATGTTGGCGGTTTCCTTTTTGGAGCGGCGACGGTACGCCTGTGGGTGCGGAAGCGTGCGTACCCGCAGTAATCAGCGGCCAACCGCGCGCAAGCTCGTAGATCAGGTTTCGGTTGGATTTGTGCTTGACATCGCCATCATGGGTTGGCGAACGTACAGATCATCGTGCGGTTGAGGTTTCGCGGCGTCGACAAGTATGCGATCGAGGCCTAGCGAGGAGGTCCAGTCGCAATGACGATTTCATCTTTACGGATGGTGTGTGCTTTGATTGCGCGCCAGAGCGCGCATGTGCGCGTTGGGGGGGCTTGCGTTCTGATTTGCGCTGCTGTGCTGGAAGCGCATGGCCAGTATGACCGGTGGTATCAACTCAGCGAGCAGGCGGAGAAGCTGAACGGGCAGGGTAACTATGTCGCCGCGCTTCCCATTGAGCAGCAAGCGTTGCAGGTGGCGGAGGCGACGTGGGGCCCGAATGAGCGGCATGTTGCGCTGTCGGCGAACTTTCTCGGAATTCTTGAGTTGAATCTTGAGAAATTCAGCGATGCGGAGACGCACCTGAATCAGGCGCTGGCGATCGACACGAAGAACGAGGGTGCAGACGGCAAGGATACGGCGACGGACTTGGCTAACTTGGGCGACCTTTATCGGCAAGAAGGAAATTTCCCGGCGGCGGAGAAGGCGACGCAACAGGCGTTGACAATCCATGAAAAGGTGCTGGGCGAAAACAACGACAACGTAGCGACGGACGCGAACAACCTGGCGTTGATCTATTTGAGGGAGAGCAAGTACCCCGAATCCGAGGCACTTTACAAGAAATCAGTCGCGATCGAGGAAAGGCTGGGAGACGCCGCCAGTGCGGCCACGGCGCTCGGTGGCCTGGGCACGCTGTATGACCAAGAGGACAAGTTTGCGGATGCCGAGCAAGCGTTCAACCAGGCGCTGGCGGCGAATTTGAAGGCACTGGGACCGCAGCATCCACTGATCGGCTTGTCTCTTGAGCATCTGGCGCAGGCGTATACGAACGAAGGGAAATTTGCCGACGCGGAGCAGACGTACGCGAAGGCTCTGGTCAGTGAGGAGAAGGCCACTTCGCCGGAGCAATCGACGATCGCATTGATCGAAGAGGACATGGGCTCGCTCCTCCGCGACGAGGGGAAGTACCCGCAGGCTGAGTCGCTAATGTTGCAGGCGCTGACGAACCGCGCGAAGGTGCTGGGGCCTAATCATCCTGATGTGGCGGCTGTGCTGACGGACCTGGGCAGGCTTTACGAACACGAATTCCGTTACAGCGATTCGGAGATGGCATTCAAGCAAGCGCTGGCGATTGACCTGAAGAGCATGGGGCCGGCGAATTTGCAGACTTTGGCCACGATGATGAATCTGGCGAATCTCTATGCCTCGCACGGACAGACGGCCGAGGCGGAGCAATTGTTTCTGAGCGCGGTCCCGATGTATGTGAAGGTTCTTGGGGACTCGCGCAAGGAGGTAGGGGATGCGTTCTCAGACTCAGGCGAGCTGATGTTGAAGGAAGGAAAGCTGGACGGGGCGGCAAAGATGTTCAACTCGGCGGGGCAGATTTATGCGCATGCGGAGGGCGCCACGAGCCCGGACGTAGCAAAATGCCTGGATCGGCTGGGAACGATCGCCGAAGACCTGGGCAAGCACGATGACGCTGTGTCGCTGCACAAGCGGGCGCTGGCAATCTTTGAGAAGACGGCCGGGCCAGACAGTGTGGCCGTGACGGCAGGCCTGGAGGGGCTAGCCAGAATCTACAAGACCCAACATCAATTTGCCGAAGCCGAGCCGATGTACCAGCAGGTCTTGAAGATTGACACGGCACATTTGAATCCAAAGGACCCCGGGTTGCTTGATGACGAGGAAGATCTGGCGGCCTTGTATTTTGCATGGGACAAGCCGGTACAGGCCGCGCCGCATTTTCAGTCTTATCTGGGAAAACTGATCGACGAGTTTCGCTCGGATGCGGCAACTATGAGCGAGCGGGACCGGATCATCTACTTTTCGACGCAGCGGGTTGCGTTTCCTATGTTCTTCAGCTTTGTGACGAAGTACCACGAGCAGATGCCGGAGCTTGCCGGCCAGATGTATGACGCGCTGCTCGAAGAAAAGGGGCTGATCGCGGCAAGCGCAGCAGCGATGCGTGCAGCGGTGGTGGCCAGCGGCGATCCGCAGGCGGTGGCGATGCTGGACAAACTGGCTAGCGACCGGGCGCAAGTAGCAGCCTTGGTTGAGAACAAGGTCGGGGATCCTGCGAACTATCGGGCGCAGCTTGACCAGGTGGCGATCGAGGCGAACACGCTGGAACAAGCATTGATGAAGCGCTCGGCAGCGTTGAGCCAGCAGAAAGCGCAGAACGCGGCGACATGGCGCGATGTGCAGAAGGCGCTTAAGCCGGGCCAGTCGGCCGTGGAGGTGACGAAGTTCCCGAATGACAACGGGTTTGGCTTGACGGGAGATTTTCTTTATGTCGCGCTCGTCGTGACTCCCGAGGACAAGGAGCCGGAACTCGTGACGCTGGGCACGGCAAAGCAGTTGGAGGCGGGGCCGATGCTGGCGTATCGCGACGATGTGGGGCAGACGCGCGGCTTTGAGGCAGAGGAAGCGCCTGCGACAACGGGACAGCAAGGAACCGTCGCGAATACGAGCGCAGCGTATGCGGCGTTCTGGAAGCCGCTGGAGCCGGCGCTGGCTGGGGCGAAGCGGGTGTATGTTTCTCCAGATGGCGTACTAAACACGATTCCGATGGGATTGATGGCAGACAGCGAGGGCAAGCTGCTGATGGAGAAAGTTCAGCTTCGGATTGTGAACAGCACGAAGGACCTGCTGTTAACGGCGCATATCACGCAGGCGAGAAGCGCGCTGGTGGTGGGGAATCCGAAGTTCGACTTGACAGCGGCGCAGCAGAAGACGGCGATTGCGGAGTTGAGAGGTGGCGCGACCGGAGTTGGCGCGGGCTTGCCGCCGGCGCCGAGTCCGACTGAGAATGCCGCAGAGATGGCGTCGCGTGGCGGGGATTTGAAAGGTGGGGACCTGAACCTGCTGCCCGGTACGCAACTGGAGGTGGACACGGTAGACAAGCTGTTGAAGAACGCCGGTTGGCAGGCGACCGAGTACACCGGTGACCTGGCGCTAAAGGACACGATGACGCAGGCACATGGACCTCGCATCGTGCACATTGCCACGCACGGGTTCTTTTTGTCGGATGAGGAGCTGAAGGTAAACGCGGAGGCGCGCGGCACGACGGCGAATGTGAATGAAGATCCCATGTTGCGGTCCGGGTTGTTCTTTGCTGGTGCGGACCGGGTGCGGGAGGGAATGACGCCTGAGGCTGGCGTGGACGACGGCGTTCTGACGGCGTTCGAGGCGAGCCAGCTGAATCTGGAAGGGACGGAGCTTGTCGTGCTCAGCGCTTGCGAGACGGGTCTGGGAAAAGAACTGAATAGCGATGGGGTATTCGGACTACGGCGCGGGCTGCAGGAAGCCGGGGCCGACGCGGTGATGATGAGCATGTGGTCCGTCCCCGACAAAGAAACCGAGGAATTGATGGCGCTGTTCTACAAGAATTGGCTCGGAGGATTGGAGAAGCCTGAGGCCTTGCGGCAGGCGCAGTTGCAGGAGCGCGAAACGGTGAAGCAGCGCTACGGGAAGGATCTGCCTTTTTATTGGGGCGCATTCATAATGGTGAGCCGTTAGCAAGGCCCGAGGGAAAACGGAGACGAGAAGATAGAGAAGTCGACAAGTTTACGACTAGCGTGACGGAGCCACAATAAGTTCATGACGGGGAGTAGCCGGTCTGCTGCGGGATTCAAATCTTTTTCCGCAACAGCTATGCGCGGATGATAAGATTGCGGGCAACCCGCGGAAATAGCCTGAATAGAGGCCCCCCAGGCATCTTCCTCCTCTTTCCGGGGTTTCTGCGGCGAAAAACGTATCTCGAATCAGAGAGTGGAGGATTGTTATGAAAGCAAGGTCACGCCTTGCCTGGGCAGGCGGATGCGGATTCTTGATGGCGTTGGCAGCTGCGACAATGTGTAATCCTGCGAAGTCCCAGACGCCGAATCAACCAACCGAACAAAACGCAGCGCAGGGAACAAGCGCCGCGACACAAAACAATAAAGCATTTGCCATCGACTCGGAGATGCTCACCTACAGCGCCATGGATGCCGAAGGTGCGACGGTGGCTTGCAATGTAGCGCGAAATCTGGGCGCAGCCGACGACAAGTGCGCGCCCCGGGGCGGAATGAGCAATGCCTCGGGCGTCGTGATCGTCGCTGGCGGTTCGAACGCATTGGCTGACTTTCAGCTTTGGCGCTCGGATATTTCCACCATGGACATTCTGACAGCGCGCGCTAACCGGTATTGCCCGCAGCAAAGCCAGCGCGGGCTGATTTCCTCGATCGAGTCGATGCTCTCAGGCTTTCCGGTGAGTCAGGCGCTGTCGGTGGCGAAGGCTCTGTTTACCACCACATCGGTGACCACACCTTTGGCAGGGGACATTCTCGATCAGACTCTGATGAACGACGTCGCAGGCCACCTGAGAGCAGCGGGCGTGCCGGTGGTGGTCCCGGACACCTATATGCCGCACTCACTGGTCACGGTCAATGAAGCTCGGTCGCCGTTTCTCTCCAAGTTCCTGGCGCTCATGAATGCTCGCGGTTGCGTGGATGTGAAAGCTGAAGAACCAGCCGACCAGGCCAAACCGCAAGTGGGAACTCCGGATCGCCAGAGCGAGATTGCTGCAGAGCGGGAGAAGCGATCGGTCGCGCTGGGCATCGACGCGTTCCTACAAACGCTCACGGAGCCCGAAGTCTCCGCAATGCCGGAGCAACCGGCCAGCACGCTGCCCGTTGCGCAACCGCCAACGATCTCGCACTTGAACGCTGTGATGCGCGCCGACGGGCTGGCGCAGGAAATGGGCTTCGACGCAAAGAGCGCGGCCGGGGACAACAGCCCGTGGGATGTGCTTTGGCTCAAATCGCTGGAATCGGGCGGCGATGTTGTGGCATCGGACAACATGATCAAAGGGAGCAAGAACAACTATACCGGCGGAGCTGTGGGGACCTATGCGCTCTTCCAATTGAATGGGGAGTTGCAGTGCTCAGGGGTGTTCTATAACCTGGCAGGCCCAGTGCTGCTGACCGACATTCCGAAGTTCGTCGATGGCACCCAGACTGCGGGCCCGGGACGACTCGTAGGCGGCTGCACTCCCAAGTGACCCGCGCAACCCCGGCCGCGAGCTTCTATCATCAGAGGCATGCGGTTCGACATTGTCACCATTTTCCCTGGATTCTTCGAGGGCGTTCTGGCGCACGGCATCCTGCGCCGGGCCCTCAAAGAACGGTTGGTGACAGTCGAGACGCATGATCTGCGCGAGCACGCGCACGATAAGCACCGCACAGTCGACGACCGCCCGTTTGGCGGCGGCGAGGGGATGGTGCTCAAGCCGGAGCCACTTGCCGAGACTCTGGAAGCGCTGGGGATCAGGGCGAAAGCTGAACGCGGCACTACCAGCACTGGATCGCGGGTGATTCTGCTTTCTGCGCAGGGTCAACTGTTCACACAGGCGACCGCGCGCGAACTCGCCAGCCTGGATCGCCTGGTGTTGGTCTGCGGGCGGTATGAGGGTGTCGACGAGCGAATCAACGAGCTCTACTGTGACTTGGAGCTTTCGATCGGCGACTACGTGCTGAGCGGCGGCGAGCTTGCAGCCGCAGTCGTCTTGGACGCAACCATGAGGCTCATTCCCGGCGTGCTGGGCAATGAGGCATCCGGCGAGTTTGAGAGCTTTGGCGTGGCAGACGCGGAGATCGATGTAGATGTCGACGGAGTTCCGCGGTCGCAGCACGGAGCGGGCGGGTTGCTCGATTATCCCCATTACACTCGACCGGGGGAATTCCACGGGTTGCGCGCGCCTGAAGTCCTGCTCAACGGAGATCACGCGGAGATCAGGCGCTGGCGCCGCGAACAGCAATTGCGAAAGACGCTACAGAACCGCCCCGAACTCCTGGAGCGCGCGTCACTGAGCGTGGATGACCAGAAGCTGTTGGCTGCCATGCGAGCGAACCAAAAATAAGAGTTCCCGGAGCTGCTCTAAAAGGGTTTGATTGGATCCGGTTGCCCGGGACCAACCTGGCCGACAGCGATTGCAGCGAGGTAGTAGTTTTCGCCGCGAATCGGGACGCCGGCCAAGCGGCGAAGCATGGCGAGCTGGCCGGTGTGTGTGAGGGCGTCAGCAACAGGTCCCTGGAACAGCCGCTCGACGGGCGCCTGGAGCGGGGCAGATGAGGCAAGGAGTGCGTCAAAAGCAGTGAGTGCGTCGAAGAAGCGCTGCTGCTCCTGCGGCCATGCGAGGGGCTGCGAGTCATGCCAGCGCTGGCTGCCCTGTGCTAGAGATAGCGCCCAGTGGAGCAGGTCGCCCATGTGAGCAAGGATCTGAACCGGGCGCCGGCCGGCACCGCTGAAGTCGGCAAAGGTTGCCGGAGCGCCTTCAATGGCGCGCGCCGTGCGGTAGGCGAGTGTGGCGAGGGTGTGACGTAGAAGTGCGCGTTCGTCGTTCATGGGAGGAACTATAGCGCTCCAACGTTCGCGACGCTAGCGCAAAACCTTGGCCCGACTACAATTAGGTGCGAGACAGGGATGTTTGATAAACTTGAGGTTCTGAGTTCAATCGCAGGAAAAGACAATGTCAATCCATCCAGTTATGCAGCGCCTGGCTGACAAGCTTAAGCGCACCGATTTGCCCAGTTTTGTGCCGGGCGACCAGATTCGTGTTCAAGTCAAGATCAAGGAAGGCGACAAGGAACGTTTGCAGGCCTTTGAGGGCCTGGTGATCGCCGTCAACAAGGGGCACCAGGGCACGTTTACCGTGCGCAAGATGAGCTTCGGCCAGGGAGTCGAGCGTATTTTCCCTTTTAATTCGAAGGTTGTCGACAAAGTTGAGCTTGTGCGCAGCTACAAAGTGCGGCGAGCGAAGCTCTTTTACCTACGCGGGTTGCGCGGCAAGGCAGCCCGGCTGAAGGAAGTGGAGCGCGAGACGGGCAAAGCACGAGCCTGAATTCCCAGCGGCAGCTTCTCCATCCAGACCCCTGGTCAAGGCCAGGGGTTTTGCTTGTGCGCAGCAACTGGTGGGCGAAGCATGGCAAAAAGCAAACAATGACCATTGGCTTTGCTGCGAGCTTGGCGGGCGGTTTCTAGTTTCGGTCTTCGTTTCCACAATAAAGCGAATTCTGAAGCGGGCTGACGGGCAGTGCGGTTTCTATACTGATCGCATGCCCAAGGCTGCGGCGAGTGACGCGGATCGCGAAACGGTTTCTGTACCCATTTGTGGATGGAGGCTGGAGAACGCGGCGCGACGAAGCGGCGCACTGCGCATCGCCGGACTCGATGAAGTGGGGCGCGGGCCAATGTTCGGGCCGGTTGTGGCGGCCGCTGTCATTCTTCCCGAAGGTTGGCGGCTGCGGGGCCTGACGGATTCAAAACAGCTCAGCGAAGAACAGCGCAACAAATTCGCCGTGACGATTCGCCTGAAGGCCGTGGCGTGGGCGATTGCGGCGGTGGATGCGGAGACGATCGACCGCATCAACATACGGCGCGCTTCGCTATTGGCGATGCGAATGGCGGTGGAGCAGCTGGCCATCGCGCCGGATTATCTGCTGATCGACGGGTGCGACACGATAGAGTGGGCGTGCCCGCAACAGGCAGTTGTGCAAGGAGATGCGCGCAGCTTGTCGATTGCCGCGGCGAGCGTGCTGGCGAAGGTGCATCGCGACCGGCTGCTGGTGGAGCTGGACGCGGTGTATCCCGGGTACGGGCTGGCGCGGCACAAGGGCTACTGCTCACAGGAGCACCTGGCAGCGCTGGCGCGGCTGGGACCGACGCCGCTGCACCGAAAAAACTGGAGTCCTGTGGCGCAGCGGATGCTGTTTGAGTAGGCAGCAGCGCGCGCACTATTTTTTGTGCAGCTTTTCGGCGCAGGGGCTGTAACATGCCTGGAATCATGCGAAATGTTCGCTCAAGTGGTGCGTTGACCCCCTCAAATGTTCGCTTAAGTGGTTACATTTTGGGCCCAAATGTAACCACCAGAGGTTGCATTTTTGCGACGCATTGACCTTCCCAGGTGCCGTTTTACGCAAAAAATAACCACCGCAGGTTAGGAATCAGAGCAAAGCGCACCATGTAATTTCGCGAAAGCCATCTCCCCCGAACAGAACTACCTTGCCGTGCGCCGCATCGTAGGCCATGGAAGCACCGTACCGCGCGGTCGGGCTGGCTGCGGGGGATTGCAGTGCCCAGGTGGTCCCGTTCCACACCCAGGTGTCGCCGAGGTAGCTGCTACCGTTGAATCCGCCGAACAAGACCACCCTGCCATGCATTGCATCGTAGGCCATGGCGAACTGTTCACGCGCGGAGGGGCTGGTCGCCGGGAACTTAAGCGTCCAATTGGGCACGAATGTTTGCGGGCAGGCCGGCATCGACGCCGCGATGAGCAGGAGCGAAGCCAGCGAGAACGCAAACAGAGATGGGAGAGCGGTTCTGGGGCATGCGACTGCCGCACGCTGCCGCTTCCGCGCCAACTCTGTGCTGGGGCTGCTCGTGGATGCGAGGCAGGCGAAGACTCGTTGCCGACAGGATGCGAAGGATGTGACAGCGGACGAACGACGCACTGGAAGCCCCCTTGCGTGAAGCGCTCCGCTCCACGGGAGAGCCGGCGGGTGAAGACACCAGACTTCAGCCAACGCGCGGAACTGCTCG
>Ga0116223_10001083_pt1 | contig 28974 bp, 24 predicted proteins | sample Sb_taG_3_FD_90092 | JGI IMG/M metagenome (GOLD analysis project Ga0116223, IMG submission 90092) | Peat soil microbial communities from Weissenstadt, Germany - Sb_50d_a_PC metaG | ecosystem: Environmental > Terrestrial > Soil > Wetlands > Peat | place: Germany: Weissenstadt | collected 2010-09-21 | reverse complement strand
TCTCAAAGCAATCGCCACTGCACTCTTACTCATACTCTCCGCCGCGATCGCATCGGCCTCGGCGCAGACCAACAAGCCAGCTGAAATTGGCTTCGGCATATTCACCTTCACATCGGGTCCCGCGGCGGCCTACGGAATGCCCGGACGCAACGCTGCCGAATTGGTCATCAATCAAATCAATGCATCGGGTGGCATCGGTGGGGTGCCGATCAAGCCGATCTATGTCGACGAAGGGTTGGGCACCGATGGCGTGATCGCCGAATTTCGCAGGCTGGCTTCCGACAACGCCAATCAGCTCATGATCGCTGCTCTCTCCAGCGCCAATTGCCTGGCATTGGCGCCGGTGGCCGAGCAGTTGCAGATGCCGACCTTCATGTGGAACTGCGATACCCACCAGCTCTTTTTGAAGGACAAGTACAAATACGTTTATCGCACAAACAGCAGCACCGTGCCGGAATTCGTGGCCAGCGCGCTCTACCTGCTTTCGGTCGATCCGAATTTCAAGAAGGTCGCAATTATCAACCCGGACTATGCATTCGGCCGCGACGCCGGCCTGATCTTCAAAGAAACTTTGAAGGCGCTCAAACCGGATGTCGAAATCGTTGCTGAACTTTATCCTAAGCTCGGCTCTCCCAGTTACAACACGGAGATTTCACGACTGATGTCGGCCGAGCCCGATGTGATCTTCTCAAACTTCTGGGGTGCGGACCTGGAAAATTTCGTCCGTCAGGCTGCGCCGCGCGAGCTGTTTACACGCAGCAAGGTGATTTTGGCACTGGGTGAATCGATACTCCAGCGAGTTGGCACGGAGTTGCCCGATGGTGTCATCGTCGGCGTGATTGGTGATGGTTACTGGCTGGCACCGGATGCGCAACGCAATCCGCAGACTAAAGCCTTTGTCGAGAGCTATCGACAACACTTCAATGAGTATCCAGTATTTCCCTCCTTCAAGATGGCCAACACCCTGTATGCTGTCAAGGCGGTTTACGAAAAAGCGATCACGACCAACCAGGGGCGGTGGCCAACGCGCGATGATCTCGTCGCCGCGGCAAAAAACCTCAAGGTCAATACACTAACTGGAACGCTTACGCTTCGAGAGGACAATGACGGGCTGGTAGATCAGATCGTCGGCGTGACCAAAAAGACTCCGACCTACTCATTCCCGATCATGGACGCGATGGTGAGATATCAGGCAAGCGTCGTAACGCCGCCCGTCGGCACCGATCCGATCGAGTGGATCAAGGACCTCAAGCCCTCGATCCTAGTCAGCGTTCCTAAACCGGGTTCGTACAAATAAGGCTATGTTCGCGAATTACGCGCCGCTTGTTGTTGATGGCTTGGCGGACGCGGCGCTAATCTTCTTTTGCGCGGTTGGACTCACTCTCGTCTTCGGTGTCGTCAGAATTCTCAATGTCGCACACGGCAGCTTTTACTCACTCGGCGCCTATCTTAGCGTAGTGATCGGGTCATTTTTGGCCGGTCGCGGCTGGCCGGTACTGAGCCTCGTCGCTCTGATAATGAGCCCATTGCTTATTGCGCTGGCGCTCGGACCGTTGATCGAACGCACTCTCCTGCGCTGGACCTATGGCCGGCCTGAGGCGTTGCAAATCCTGGTGACATTCGGGTTGTTTCTCATTTTGGAGGATCTGCAAAAGCTGGCTTTCGGTGTGCAGCCGTATTCGCAGGACGTTCCAATGCGGCTGCTCGGCACCAGCCACATCGGCGGTATGGTCTATCTGAATTACCAACTGCTGCTGATAGGGCTTGCGCTCGTAGTCGGCATTTGCCTGCGTCTACTGCTGAAGAAAAGCCGCATCGGCAAGTTGATCATTGCGGTTGTCGTCGACGAGGAACTGGCCCGCACCCTCGGCATCGATGCGCCGCGGGTATTCATGTTGGCTTTCTCGATCGGTGTATTTTTAGCGGCGTTCGGCGGTGCTCTGGCCTCACCAACAATCGGCGTTGCGCCTGGACTTGGCGCTGAGATCATCGTGCTCGCTTTTGCCGTCGCTGCTATCGGTGGCCTTGGCCAAATCGAAGGCGCTGCCTTGGCGGCCATCCTGGTCGGCTTTACGCGCGCCTTGGCGATTTATTTCGCGCCGGAATTTCAGCCGGTCGTGCCGTATCTGGTCATGTTAGTGGTACTGATCGTGCGCCCGTACGGACTGTTCGGTTCCGTCGGTTTAAGACGGATTTGACGTGCCCGTTCGCTACATCTTGATCTTGGCGATCGTTGCCGGATTGCTTCCGATCACGGTGCCGTGGCTCGGTTTTGTCTTCACGCTCGCTGTTAGTAAGGGCCTGGCCGCGCTCGGCGTCGCGATACTATTGCGCGGCGGTCTTATTTCGATCGGACATGCGCTTTATTTTGCAGTCGGCGCTTATGCGGTCGCCTTTTTGATCCGCGATATCCACATTGACGATTTGCTGCTGCTGCTTGCCGGGGCCACCGGGATCACAACCGCGGTCGGGTTTCTCGTCGGCGCGTTCATGGTGCGCTATCGCGCGATCTTTTTTGCCATGCTTAATCTCGCCATCTCGATGGTATTCTTTACCCTGCTCTCGAAGCTCTATTACATCACCGGGGGAACCGACGGGCTTCGCGTGGCGACACCAACCTTGCTAGGCCTGCAGCTCAGTCGGGGCAGCTTTGACCTGACACTGCATGTCGCTGCGCTGGTCTTGATGGTGGCACTGGTGCTGCTGATTGACCGCTACTTGAAAAGTCCTCTTGGCGAGGCACTCGGCGCCATCCATACCAACGAAGTGCGGCTTGAATACCTCGGCGTTTCGGCTCGCGGCGTGATCTGGGCGGCCTATACCGTTTCGGCTGGCCTCGCGGGGCTCGGCGGCGCAATATCGGCGGTGGCAATCGGCCATGTCGTGCCGGAGCTGTCCTATTGGACCGTGTCGGGTCAGCTGGTGCTGATTGCGGTATTGGGCGGCATCGCTGGCGCAACGGGGGCATTCATCGGTGCGTTCTTTCTCGAATTGGTGCGGACCTTCGCCGTCGGCGTTGCCGCAGAGGCCTGGAACGCAATTATCGGCGTCGCGTTGCTGATCGTAATTTTCTTCCTACCGGAAGGTCTGTACGGGCTGATACAGCGGCTGGAGCGGCACTGGCCGAATACGAAATGAATGCAATCCTCGCGGTCCGTGACTTGCGCATCAGCTTTGGCGGCGTGGTAGCCGCCAACGGCATTGATCTCGACGTCTATCCGCACGAAATCATCGCTGTGATCGGTCCGAACGGGTCAGGCAAAACGACATTTCTCAACCTCTGCACCGGTTATATCCACCCGGCTTCCGGTACCGTCACGTTCGAAGGCGAGACGATCACCGAATTGTCGCCACGCGTCATAACAACGCGGGGAATCGCGCGCGCGTTCCAGATCCCGCAATTGTTTGCCAGTCATTCAGTTCTTGAAAATGTCATCCTCGCGGTAGCGGCTCGGCATGGAATATGGGATGTGATGCAGCCGCTCGTGCGGCCGAGTTACCGTGACGAAGCGCGCGAGATTCTCAGTCTGTTGACCCTCAGCGATGTTGCGGATCGATTGACCGCGATCCTGCCGGAAGGCACGCGCAAGCTGACGGATATCGCCATCGCGATGGCGCTCAAGCCCCGTTTGTTGCTGCTCGACGAACCGACCAGCGGGGTTAGCACAGAGGAGAAGTTCCCGCTGATGGACACCATCGTCGGGGTACTGCGCGCTGAGAAAATCACCGCGCTTTTTGTCGAGCACGACATGGAGGTCGTCGAACGCTATTCCAACAGGGTGTTGGTCTGGGACGCAGGACGGGTGGCCGCCGAAGGCCCGCCACATGAGATCTTGCACAGCGCCGCTGTGCTCGAGCGTATCGTCGGAATAGGGTGATGCTTCGCCTCGACCATGTCCGCGCCGGTATCGAGCAGCATCTCGTGCTGCGCAACGTAAGTTTCACGGTCTCACCGTCGCGAACGACCGTATTGATCGGGCGCAACGGCGCCGGCAAGACCACGACGTTGCGCAGTATTATGGGGTTGTTAGGCCTCGATGGTGGACGCATCTTGCTTGACGATCTCGATCTGGCCACCGTCCCGTCGCACCAACGCGCCGGTCTCGGAATTGGCTATGCACCCGAGGACCGGCGCTTGATCGCCGAGTTCTCGGTCGAGGAAAACCTACTGCTGCCCGCCATTGCGCTACACCTGCCGACACATGAGCGCCGGCGGCGGCTGGCAGAAATTTATACACTGTTGCCCGAAGTCGCGTCGCTGCGCGAACGCCGCGCCGGCATGTTGTCGGGCGGTCAAGGTAAGATGGTTGCGCTGGGACGCGCGCTTGTCGCTGGCACGCGCTATGTTCTTCTCGACGAGCCGTTCCAGGGGCTTGCCCCGGCACTGGCAATCTCGTACGTGGACGCGCTAGCGCGGCTTCGCCGCAGCCGCCCCGAGCTTGGCTTGCTGATTACCGAATCGACGCCGAAGCTACTCGACAAGATCATCGACAATGCGCTGACAATCGAACGTGGCGAGGTAAACTGACCTTGGTCGCAGCCGTGGCGCTAACAATTTGCGACTGGGCTATTTCCGTTTCGATTGCACCGACATAACGCTGCCTAATTCCTTTGGCGGCGACAGCTCCCGGTGGGATTCCCAAACTTCACGCAACAGCCCTTGCGACTCTTCCGGCATTGGCTCGACCTTACGATTGCTGAGATCAACGTGCAACGCGAGCTGTTCAAGGGTCGCCATCTGGACGTTCTTCTCGACGTGCCACATGCGATGAAAATAGTGAATGCGCTTGGCGTCAAATCCGATCAGCTGCGTTGTGACCATGACCTCTTCATTAACGCTTAATTCGCGCTGATACGTGATGTGAGTTTCGACCGCGAAGGTGGATTTTCCAGTTTTCTGGCGATAGGGCTTACCGAGTCCGATCAGCGGGTAGAAAGCATCGGTGCCGTGATCGAAAATCAAGACGAAATAAGCGACGTTCATGTGGCCGTTATAGTCCAGCCAATCGGGCAGCACGCGTTCTCGCCAACGTGAAATCGGGGCTTCAAACTTCATTTTAACTTCCTTTGCCGTGGGAAAGAGGAGAGTGGGTGGTGTCGTGGACGGCTATCGTACGTCACGACGTTGTTCGTCTTGCTCGGACCGCATTTGACGTAGTTTGAAGCGCTGGATCTTTCCGGTCACTGTCTTGGGGATCTCGCGAACGAAATAAAACCACCGCGGATACTTGAAGCCGGCTAGGCGCGACTTGCAAAACTGCTGCAACTCGTGCGTGGTGGCCTCGCTCTCATGGTCTGGATTGACCAGGACAATGTAGGCCGCCGGCTTGATTAGGCCGCTGTCGTCAACGCGTCCGATGACCGCGGCTTCGCGCACCTTAGGGTGGGCCAGCAATACCGCCTCAATCTCGATCGGTGAGCACCACATGGCGCCTACTTTGAGCATGTCATCTCCTCGTCCGGCATTGACGTAGTAGCCCTCGGAGTCGACGTAATACATGTCGCCGGTATTCAGCCATTCACCGACCATCGTGGTCCGGGTCTTCTCGGGATTGTTCCAATAGCACAGGGCATTTGATTCACCCTTTACCCACAATGTGCCGACCTCGCCGGCTGGCACAGTATTGCCGTCTTCGCCGACGATTTTCACCGAATAGCCAGGAACCGGCTTGCCAGAAGTTCCCGGTTTGATGTCATCGATCCGGTTCGACACGAAAATATGAAGGACCTCCGTGGACCCGATGCCATCCAATATGGGCACACTGGTCAGTTCCTTCCAACGCTGAAAAATCGGCGCGGGCAGTGCTTCGCCAGCGGATAGGCAGCGCCGCAAAGCGGGCAACCTGCGCGGCTTTTGCTCCATGGCGTGGATCATCTGGCCGTAAAGTGTCGGCACGCCGAAAAATACGGTCGCGGCGGAGCGCTCGAGGTAATCAAGCGCAAGTTCGGCGGTACCGCGCGCCGGCTGAACGACGATCGTTGCCCCCACCCACATCGGAAATGTCATTCCGCCGCCGAAACCGAACGAGAAGAATAGCTTGCTGGCGCAAAACACGACATCGTCTGCTGTCAAACCGGCAATTTTTCTGCCATAGCGCTCACTGGTGACCACCATGTCGCGGTGAACATGCACCACGCCTTTCGGTGATCCGGTCGAGCCTGAAGAGTACAGCCAAAAACATTCGGTGGTGGCGGTTGTCGGCGCCGGAACGAGATTAGGAGAGGCGGCCGCCATCCGCTCGGCCAGGGAACCCGGTCCGTCCAGGGCAAGCACCACACGCAATTGCGAAGATGCGCCCGTGACACCCGCGACTTCCGAGGAGAGAGTGGTCCCATAAACGACGGCGGAACAGACAGCGTCGGCCGCCAGAGAACGATACTCGGCGGTTTTGAGAAATGTGCTGGCCGCGATCGGAATTATTCCGGCCTTGATGGCGCCCCAGAAGACATAGAAGAACATCGGCTCGTCGAGTGCCGCCATCAGCAGACGTTCGCCGGGCGCGATGCCGAGATCAAGGAGTGCATTGCCGGCGCGAGCGACATTTTCCGCTAACTGAGCATAGCTAACCTCGCCGCCGGAATGCCGCAGTGCAATCCGATGACCGCGACCTTCGTTGAGGTGACGGTCGATGAAGGGAACAGCCACATTGAAGATTGCGGAGAAGTGTAGCGCGTTGGGCGTGACATTCTCGTCGATGACGACCGTGTGGTCCTGCGCAATAGTCCCGACCATGCGCTCATCCCCGTTGTGAACTGGGAGCATACAGCGACTGTCGCCGAAGCGCGCCCAGAGTCCGCTGTTGACAACCCTCGAAATGTAGCAATATATGAAATATCACAATAGTATTACATGTTGCAATGGTCATGGCAGCTCGCCCATCATCCCCCCCACAAACCGGACCGGAACGCCGCTGGCTTGGCAGGGCCGTGGAGCGCATCGAGGATGCAACGCTGCTAAGAGGGAGTGGGCAATACACTGACGACCTGCCAATCCGGCCCGGAACACTACATGCGGCCGTGCTGCGTTCCCCGCATGCCCACGCGGAAATCCTTGGGATTGACGCGACCAGGGCGAAGGCGCGGCCGGGCGTGGTGGCGGTTCTGACCGGACGTGAAATCAAGGAGGATTCTGATCCGTTTTTGATAGTGCTGCGCCAGCCCATGGACCAGTGGTCGCTGGCGACCGATAGGGTGCGGTTCGTAGGCGAGGCGGTCGCAGTGGTCGTGGCCGAGGACCGCTATATCGCTGAAGATGCGCTGGACGACATTGCGGTCGATTACCATAAGCTACCTGCGGTCGTTGACCCGTTAGCGGCGCTAGAGAAGGACGCTCCGATCGTGCATCCCAGGGTCGGATCCAACTTCCCATCCGACCGGCATTTCAATTATGGAAACCCAGACGCAAAATTCGCTGAAGCCAACCGCGTGGTGGCGCTCGACATCCACTACCCGCGGAATTCGCAGACACCGCTCGAGGGCTATGTCGTTGTCGCCGATTATCAGCCGGGAGAGGGCGTCTACGACGTGCTTTGCAATTTTCAGGGGCCGTTCACGGTTCATCCGGTGATGTCGAAAGCACTGCGCTGCCAAGGTGCGCAGCTGCGAATTCGGACGCCGGCCTATTCGGGGGGCGGCTTCGGCGTGAAGCAGGCGATCTTCCCTTACGTTGTACTGATGTGTATCGCGTCGAAGCGTACCGGCCGGCCAGTCAAATGGGTGGAGGATCGTTTCGAGCATCTCACCGCCGCGATCGCCGCCCCCAATCGTGTGATCCGCGCCCAAGCCGCCGTGAAAAATGACGGCACCGTAACCGCGTTTCGATTCGAGCAGATCGACGACTACGGCGCCTACTTGCGCCCGCCGATGCCGGGACCGCTCTATCGTCAGCACGGCATCATGACCGGTGCCTATGCTGTGAAGGACATCAGTATCACCAATAAACTGGTGATGACGAACAAGACACCCTCCGGCATGGTGCGCGGCTTCGGCGGTCCGCAGATCTATTTTGGCCTGGAACGGTTGATGCATCGCGTTGCCGTCGAATTGGGGCTCGACCCGCTCGATGTCATTCGCAAGAACCTGATTCCGCCAGGCTCGTTTCCGTATCTGGCGCCTGCCGGTGCACTAATCGATTCGGGCGACTATCAAGCGGCAATTGCCATGGCAGAGCGTGATGGCGGATTGGCGGAGCTGCGCCGCCGCCGCGATCAGGCGAGGGCTGAGGGGCGCCTCTACGGAATCGGATTTGCCGCGGTGGTTGAGCCGGCCCAGTCCAACATGGGCTACCTCAGCACGATCGTGCCCGTGGAAGAACGTCGCAAAGCTGGGCCGAAGGGTGGCAATGTGGCCTATGCGACGGTGCACGTCGACTGCCTCGGTGCGGTCAGTGTCACCGCCGACAGCCTGCCGCAAGGGCAGGGCCATGCGACAATTCTCGCACAAATCGTCGCCGAACAGCTGGGCCTTCAGCCCCAGGATATTCGCTGCAACATGGAGCGCGACACTCAGCGCGATCCGTGGTCGATCGCAACTGGCAATTATTCCAGTCGCTTCTCTTCGTCGACGGCGGTCGCTGCCCAACTGGCAGCGATGAAGGTTCGGAGCAAGCTGGCCCAGATCGCAAGCGCGACGCTCAATATACCGGCCGACCAAGTCAGGTTCGGCGACGGCAAGGCGTATGCCAAGGACAATCCTGACAACAATATTCGGTTTTCGCGATTGGCGGGAACGGCGCACTGGTCGCCAGGCGAACTGCCGATGGGAATGGCGCCTGGAATTTCCGAAACGACGTCGTACTCCGCTCCTCAGCTGGCACCGCCCAACGATGCAGATCAGATCAACACCTCGCTGACGTACGGATTCGTTTTCGATTTTTGCGGAGTTGAGATCGATCGCGACACCGGTGCCGTGCGCATCGACAAGTATGTCACGTTGCACGATGCGGGAAAGCTGCTCAATCCGCTGCTCGCTGACGGCCAGGTGCTCGGCTCATTTGGGTGGGGCGTCGGGTGCGCTTTGCTGGAAGAATTTGTATATAGCCCCGACGGCAGCTTCCTGTCGGGAACATTCGCCGACTATCTCTGCCCGACCGCCTGCGAAGTGCCACGCCCGGTCATCCTGCACATGGAAAGCCCGACGCCGTTCAGCCCGCTCGGCGCCAAGGGGATTGCCGAAGGCAACTGCATGAGTACGCCGGTTTGCATCGCCAATGCAGTGGCAGATGCCGTCGGCGTAAAGGATGTCAAGCTGCCGCTCACGCCGTCGCGCGTCAAGGAACTCATGGGGCTTGTCGAAAAGCCGCCGCGCGCCAGGCAGGCTACAGTTGCGTTGCCGGCGAAGGAAACCCGTACCGGTAAGGAACCCCGTACCGGCGCCAAGGCAATGACTGGAACCGGTTCGCTGACGATCGCGGCGAGCCCTGAACGCGTTTGGCGTGCATTGCTTGATCCGGACATCCTTGCACGCACCATTCCCGGCTGTCACCAGCTCGACGAGGTCGGGCCGAATGATTACCGCGCCGAAGTTTCGCTCGGCGTTGGCGTCATCAAGGGCCGCTTCACCGCGCGCGTCAGCTTGTCCAATCTCGATCCACCGCATAGTGCCCTGATGTCAGGTTCGCTCAGTGGCCCGCTTGGGGGCTCAGTGGGCAACGGCCGGGTGCGGCTCAGTCCAGTAGGCGAGGGAACACTGCTCGATTACGACTACACCGTCGAAATCAGCGGTACAGTCGCCGCGGTTGGCGGGCGAATGCTCGATGGCGCGACCAAGGTCCTGATCAGACAATTTTTCCAACGACTAGTCGCCCACATGCAGGGCGGCTCGAGTGCCCGGTCGATGTTGCCGTGGTGGCGCCGCCTACTGCGAGCGCTTGGATTTTGACGCATGAAACCGAAATCATTCAACTATCTTCGTCCGGACGATCTGCAAGAGGCGCTGCAAGCTTTGCAGCAACTACGGGATGACGCACGGATTATGGCCGGTGGCCTGTCGCTGGTGCCAATGATGAATTTTCGTCTGCTCGAAACGAAATACGTCATCGACATATCCGGCCTAGCGTCGATGGCCTATATCCGGGAAGCACCTACTGAAGTTGAGATCGGTGCAGCCGCGACCCAAGCCGAGCTCCTAGCCTGGCCAAATCTGGCCAAGTCATTGCCGTTGCTAAGCCAGGCCATGCCGCACGTCGGCCATTTCCAGACCCGCAGCCGGGGCACGGTCTGCGGCAGTATTGCCCATTCGGATCCGAGCTCGGAGCTACCGCTCTGCCTGGCAACGCTTGGTGGCAGTGTAGTGCTGCAATCGGCTCGGGCTACCCGCGTGCTGGTCGCAGAAGAATTTCAAATTGGCATGCTTGCGACCGCGCGTCAGCCGGACGAGATGGTGACCGCGGTACGATTCCCCGTCCGTAAACTCGGCACTGGCTACGCGTTCGCTGAGATGGCGCAACGGCATGGCGATTTTGCTATTTGCGCTGTCGCTGCGGTGGTTTCCAAAACCGCAATGCGGCTTGGCGTCGGTGGGGTGGCAGAAAAGCCGACCGTCTGCGATTGGCCAGCGCTTGCCGACGGCGAGATCGATGACGCACTCAACGATTTTGCTTGGGAACTCGGCGGTAGTGACGACATTCATGCAAATGCCGGTTACCGCCGTGACCTTGTGCGCACACTTGGCCGCCGCGTTATCGAGGAGGCGCAGAAATGCTTGAACTAAAAGCTGGAGAGCGTCACCGGATCACATTCACTTTAGACGGCGCCGAAGTGCGCGGCTTTGCCGAGCCGCGCATGCTACTCAGCGATTTCCTCCGGCATGAACTAGGCCGTACAGAGGTCCACGTCGCCTGCGAGCACGGCGTTTGCGGCACGTGTACGGTGCTGCTTGACGACAAGCCAGCGCGCAGCTGCCTCACTTTTGCTGTACAGGCTAGCGGCCGGCGCGTCGAGACGGTTCGTAGCCTGTCGCCGGCGGACGGGAAACTTAGCGACCTGCAGGAATCATTCCGCCGTCGCCATGCGCTGCAATGTGGCTATTGCACGCCAGGTATTCTTGTTTCTTCTGAAGCATTCTTGCGTCACAATGTTGGTCCTTCCGAGCAGGACGTACGCGAAATGCTGAGCGGGCACCTCTGCCGCTGCACCGGCTATGTTGGAATGGTCGATGCAATATTGGAGACGGCCAAGATGCGAGCGTCGTCGACTCCGACCTAATAATTTCCTGGCCAATACCGTAAGCCGCCTGAAATGAGTCCTTAAGACGCCTCCACAGTGAAATATCACCTTGACTTCAAAGTGCATGAACTTTAGAAACGAAATGACGATTTCATGTCTGTTGAGACTCTGACGTTCTACACGCTCGGTCGCGAAGGTATCGAAGCTCGGCCGATCGCGCTACATACTGCCGTCATTGCCGGGTGGACCGGCCGCGATCCTGTGGCCCGCGAGAAACACATTGCCGAGCTCTTGGCGGTCGGCGTTGCCCGTCCGGCGACCACGCCAATCTACTATCGCGTTTCCGCTTCGCGCCTGACGACAGCGACTCAGATCGAGGCAATCGGGGAGAATTCGAGCGGCGAGGTCGAGGTCGTACTAATCCGGGACGCCGGTAAGATTTGGGTAGGCGTTGGTTCTGATCACACCGACCGCAAGATCGAGACCTTCAACGTCACTCTATCCAAACAGATGTGTGACAAACCGATCGCTCCAAAACTGTGGTCATTCGAGGACGTGCGCAATCATTGGGACTCGTTGATATTGCGCTCGTGGATTGAGGAAGATGGCGAGCGGCGCCTTTACCAGGAGGGCGCCGTAGCAGCCATGCTTGCTCCAGATACGCTCGTTGCCGGTTTTGCACCGAACGGTGAATTGGCCGACGGTACGGCGATGTTCTGTGGGACACTCACTGCCCGCGGTGGCATTCGCCCGTCTAACAGATTTTCCTTCGAGCTGGCTGATCCAGAACTGAACAGATGCATCGCTTCCGCGTACGACATCGTTACACTTCCGAACGTCGGATAGTGGAGGTGCCATGAGCAAAGCAAGCACGAAGTCGACCTCATCTGCGGGGCGAACCAAAGCTGCGCCATTCGCGCCATACCCGGCAAAGTCCCTGCTCGATCGGGCCTACAATGAAATCAAGCTTCGCATTATCACCTGCCGCTATCGTCCCGGTGAAGTGTTGAGCGAGGCTGCGATTTCCCTAGAACTGAAGATTGGGCGCACACCGATCCATCAGGCTATCCATCACCTGACGATGGACGGTCTTGTTTCTATCATGCCACGCAAGGGCGTGATGGTGCGGCCGGTCAGCATCGACGAAGCGATAGAGATCATCGGCGTGAGGCTGGTGACCGAGTGTTATTGCGCGCGTCTTGCCGCCGATCGCGCTGAAGAATCGGAGTTACAGGAGCTACAGGACATAGTCGAAGCATCCGCTAAGGTCACGGAAAAACGTAATGTCGAGCAAATGATGCTGCTCGACCGCGCGTTTCATGACACGCTGGCGCGCATGGCCAAGAATGCGGTTCTCGCCGATGTCTTGCGCAACTTGCACGAACGTTCGCTTCGCTTTTGGTTCATTTCTCTACGTGATTCGGACCATCATCGCGAAGTGTTGGCGCAACACCGCGCGATCGTTAAGGCGCTGCAAGGTCGGCAGCCTGACGCAGCGGAGGCGGCAATGCGGCATCATATCTTGGCTTTTCAGCGCAATGTGACGAGACAAGTTTGAGTGACCAACAGATATACCGGAGGACGACGTCACCAATGAAAAACCCGAAGCTCCATGATGAATTCAGAGCCATCGACATGACAACGGGCTGGGAAACTCCGGCAGGATATCCGAAAGGCATCCAGCAGAAGATTCTCGCTGGTTTATTGGATGAACGTGGTAGGATTGGAAATAGATCTCGCCTACTGCGGTTCGCGCCGGGCGTATACACAACGAAGCCATTCGTCCATGACTATTGGGAGGAGGTATTATTGATTTCTGGCCATCTGATTGTGGGCAGCGATGGGAATGGTAACGGCGGCGAATCCTTTTCGCCGCCGACGTTCGCGTGCCGACCACCGGGCGTCCCGCATGGTCCCTTTAAATCAATTGACGGCTGTTTGCTGTTCGAAATCCATTACTACGGTTGAAACGCCAGCCGACCGTATCGCCGCATCTCGCCTAATCCAAAATGATTGAAGCTGCACGAGCCGCTATCGACTCTGGCACTACCAGCAGCAGGGCACTGGTGGAGAGCTGCCTGGAACGAGCGACTGCGGCTTCTGGCGAAGGTTCTCGCACATTCGTGCATCTATTCGCGAAAGCCGCTCGTGCGGAAGCCGATGCCATCGACTGCAGACGCCGTGCGGGAATCTGGACAGGCTTGCTCGGGGGCATACCGGTGTCTGTCAAAGATCTTTTTGACGTCCGGGGAATACCGACTACCGCGGGATCCATCGTGCTTTCGGATGGGCCAGCCGCTGAAAACGACGCCGTTGTCGTCGAGCGATTGCGCGCTGCGGGAGCGATTATTATCGGACGAACGAATATGACGGAATTTGCGTTTTCCGGACTTGGGCTCAATCCGCATTACGGGACACCGGCAAATCCATTTGAGCGGCAACTGCGGCGAATTCCCGGGGGTTCGTCTTCGGGTGCGGCGGTTTCCGTCTGTGATGGAATGGCGATTGCCGCTATCGGCACTGATACCGGCGGATCCGTTCGCATTCCGGCGGCGTTTTGCGGTTTGACGGGCTTCAAGCCAACTCAGACTCGCATTTCGCTTAAAGGTGTATTGCCGCTATCCAAGTCGCTCGACTCGATAGGGCCACTGGGCCGCAGCGTGAATTGTTGTCGAATTCTCGACGCCGTGCTGAGCGGTCAGCATTGGGGTCCGCCACAATCAGTCAATCTACGCGGATTGCGAATTGCGGTTCCGATGACATGTGTATTCAACGAGATTGATTCCCATGTCGCGCGAACCTTCGATGCGGCAGTTACAACGCTTGCCCGCGCCGGTGCACAGATTTCGCGAATTGCGGTTCCCGAATTTTCAGAGGTAGAGCAGACGGCACAAGTGGCAACGTTCCCTACAGCCGAAGGCTTTGCGTGGCATCGCGATCTGCTAGAGCGAGCCGTGAATCGGTACGATCCGCGCGTCGCGGTACGTCTCGATCGTGGCCGCAAAATCAGTAGCGCAGATTATCTTTGGCTGATGCAACGGCGTGACCAATTGATCACCGCGATACGGGTGCGGGCAGCGGCGTTCGACGTTTTCGTGATGCCGACCGTGCCCATTGTGGCGCCAGCTATTTCCGATCTCGAGCACGATGACGAGCTCTACCATCGACTTAATCTCCTGGTACTGCGCAATCCGACATTCGTGAACTTTCTCGACGGGTGTGCCCTTAGCCTCCCATGCCACTCCGAGGGGGATGCGCCAGTCGGATTGATGCTGGCGCGTTTCGACGGCGCTGACAATACCGTTTTCGACATCGGCCACACTGTTGAAGCCGCCCTCGCAATCATTCGCCGGCACGGCAACTAACTCTCTGCGACACGCGGTAACGACTTTCGGTCCGTGGCTGCTAATTACCTGGAGATGGTATCAGATCCCGCGCGGTATTACCTTGGCCCGAATGCACGACGCTTTCATAGAACGTCGCAATCGCATCGACCACTTCCTGTTGCTTTTCACGGTGCGGAATGTGGCCGCAGTTTGGAATGATCAGTGTCTCGAGGGGACACCGGCACGTGTCTTTGGCGATTGCTACTTGGCGGTTTGTGCCGTAGCGATCTTCGTTGCCGCGGATGATTAGTGTCGGTACTGGAATTTTCGTTAGTTCATCTCGCAGGTCGAGGCACGCGAATGCAGGCTCAAGCCAGACGTTGTTCCACCCCCAGAAAGCCACGTCGACATCAGCATGGTAGCGCGACAACCGCTGTCGCAGGTCTCGGGTGTTGTAGGCTTCTCGTGCGTTTCGGATTTCCGCAAGGTTCTCAGGTTCGACAAAGAAATGTGGCGCCATCAAGACGAGTCCGGTGATTCTCGGGTCGCTGATGCTCCCGGCATATGCCACGGCCATGGAAGCGCCGTCACTATGCCCGAGCAACATCCCCCGTCGAAATCCGATCGTTTCGAGGACCTTGGGCAATACATCGAGCGCGTGACGCTTGATATAGTCGATCGGAAGGCCGTGACCAAAGGGTGGCGACGCGCCGTAACCGGCACGCGAATAAATGAACACTCGGGCTCCGGTGCGCTCGGAAACGTGACGAGGAAATTCGCCCCAGGTTTCCATGGAACCGAGCCCTTCATGCAACATGACGATCATGGGTGAACGCTTTGACGAAGAACCAAATACTCTGTACTCGAGCGTCATCCCAGAAACGTGGATCGTCCCCTCATCAGCAACCGTTGGCATTTCAATCCTCCTCCAGTATGTCCGATATTGTTTTATCAATCCCCAAACGATAAGTAGAAGAGCAACTGCTGACGTAATTGTTGTGATCCACGGAACTTGATAATGTGACACGGTGTGTCCCTGGATTTTCACCGATATCTGGAGGGAAACTGTGAGTATCGCGCGTTGAGCGCCTTGAAAACATTAGCCCCAACGGTACCCTTGCCAAACAGTCCGTGAATCTCGCGAGCCAAGTCCCACAAGGATCGTTTAATGCTGGCGCGACTTCTTTGCCGGTGTTGACTGCAGTCAGCCTGTTCCGCAATTGGATAGCAACCATTGGTTCGCTGAACGCTGTGCCGGCGAGAACCGAGCGTGATAATCTCCATACGATAAGTAGAGTTTTTCGCAAACGCTAATATGTCTCACACCCATAAGTTGCAGGCTGTCTCCGTGAAGGGGTCGATACAGGTCTCACTGCCCTGACCAGTTTGATATGTTTTTTGATGGCTTGATCAACATCGACGCTTCCAATAGAATCTTACTTAAGTGATAATTTCGCTTTCGCTTGCTCGAATGAGGCCGTAATGAAAGTTGTGCTTAATCGATCTGTAGGCGCTCGAATTTCCATAAGCGTGGCAGGAATTAATCGGCTAGTTGAGCTAAAAGGCCCGGTTGGATTGATTGGCAAGGAAGGAAGACCTTCTGAGAGGTCCAATCTGTTTTATAGTCTACCACGAAATGACAAAGACCTTGTTCAAGTGGTTGAAGAACTAGGCATGGCTGCATCCGAATATGATGCAGAGCTCACTGTTGTTGAAATACCGGACAACGCAAGCTGGAGCATTTCCGATATTGTTGGATATGAATTCGTGAATATTGGTGGTGAACGATACGAACCTTGATCCGACCATTGGGTTCCCTGCTGTCGCTTGCGATCTTAAATCAATCTTAGCAGACATCGCGCACCGGCTTCACACGACTAATCGGCGACGCTCGCATGCGCCGAGGCTTTTTTTTAAATATGTCGAACCAGTACTCGTCGGATTCAACCTCATGTTCACAGCCTTACTCCGACTTGATGCCAGCTTCCTTGATGATCGGCCACCATTTCTCGATCTCGGCCCGCTGCAGCGCGCGCAGGGCCTCGGGTGTTTGCTGGTCGCGCGGTGGGATTTGCTGTCCAAGATCAGCCAGCCTCTGCCTAACGTTCGGATTAGCCAAGGCATCAACGACCGCCGCGTTGAGCGTGCCAATGACAGGTTTTGGCGTACCTTTGGGCACCCAAAGCCCATGCCAGTTCGAAACGTAGAAGCCGGACAATCCCGCTTCGTCTACTGTCGGAATCTCGGGCGCTACAGCTAGGCGGTTCTTGGCCGTGACTGCGTAGCCCTTAATCGTGCCGGCGCGCAGTTGCGGCACGGAATTGGCGGCTACGCTAAACATCATGTCGATATGTCCTGCCATTAAGTCCTGCATCGCCGCGCCGACGCCAAGGCGGTAAGGCACAAATTCAAAGCGCGTGTTCGTTTCTTTTTGAAATAATACGCCTACTACATCCGATGTGCTGCCGGCGCCGCCAGTTCCTTGTGTTGCCTTGTCCGGGTTCGCCTTCAGCCACGAAATCAATTCGTTCAAGTTATTCGCCGGCATGTCCTTTCTCGCGATGATCACCTGCGGATCACTCGCGATTTGCGCAATGGGTTCGAAGTCAGCCAACAAGTCGTATTGGAGAGCAAAGACGGCCCCGTTCAAGACATGTGAGGCCCAATTGCCAATGCCCAACGTATAGCCATCACCTGCAGCACGAGCCACTCGGCCAACTCCAACGGTAGCAGAGGCGCCGGCGACATTCTCAACGATGACGGGCTTACCGAGTGCCTCCCGCATGCCTTCGGCTATGATGCGTCCGAGCGTATCCGTCGGTCCACCTGCACCATACGGCACGATCATCATGATCGGACGTGTCGGGTAGGTTTGCGCCCTGGCGACGCGAGACGCGGTCGGAGATGCAACAGCACCTGCCGCAAGATGTAGAAAAGTTCTGCGGGGAAATTTCATGGTTTTCGTCTCCGATCTTCGGCATGTCGCACGTGCAATCGAGCCAAATACGCGATGCGAATAGACTACGACGTTGAAAGTCCAAGTGAGATGTGTTCCCACAGCATCGGCGCTTGCCACACAGGAAAACAGCACTTCGGCACACTGCGTAGCGCCGAGGATGGCCGCAGTACGCGTGCTCCGCCGTAGCTGGCTAAACCAATGGGGTTTCCTTCCACGAAAATCCTTCCACTGGGGTTCAGTTGGGTGATCTCGGTGCGATGAGTTTGGTCTCGACGATGAGCCTGTCGATGATCTCCGACGCAAGTTGACGGGCCTCGGCGGGCGATTGGAGTTTGCGATTCTTCCATCCGTCGTTTGGCCAGCGCTTAGCGTCGGCATAGACTTCCGCGAAGAGGTCGCTGCGAAGGGCAAAGAGCGCGTTGAACAGATGACCCGACTCGGGCTTGCGCGTGCGCTCCCACCGAAGGTTCTCGATGTCGATGGTTCCCGTGACCACCGCCTCGCCGGTTCCCTCTGCGATGCTCTCAACGCGTCCCGACGGACCGACGATCTGCGAGCGGCCGCGGTAGCCTTGCTTGGGGCGGTTCGAACCGACGAAAGCGCCGGCATTCACGGACAGCAGATAACACAAATTCTCATAGGCTCGCGCCTGGCGCAGCGCGTCCCAGGCTTCGTGCTCCGGGGCATAAGGTTCCGCGGTCGGGTGAAGAATGATTTCGGCGCCGCCGAGGGCCAGGGCGCGTGCCATTTCCGGGAAGACAATATCGGTGCAGGACATGCAGCCGAGCCGGCCGATCTCTGTGTCCACGACGGGGAACAGAGCAGATTTGCCGTGTTTCTCGACGTACTCGCCGTAGATGTCGCCGGGTCCCGTGTAGATCGTATTTAGATTATTGGGTCCGTTGTGCTTACGATATTTGAGGATGACTTTCCCTTCTGGGCCAACGATGAAGCTCGAATTGAACAACCGCCCCGGCCAAGCTGGGTCGCGCTCGAAAACATTGCCGGCGATGAAGGAACCGAGGCTCCTCGCTTTGGCGCCGATCCGCTCGGTCAACTCGCCTGGTATGGTTTCGGCCATCGCCAGCCACTCGTCGACCGAACGCGGACGGTATTGTCCGATCACGCCGTACTCCGAGTAGACCGCGAGGCTGAGCTTGCCGAGCCGAACCGCCGTCCAATCGAGCAACTCAAAGATCCGATCGAGGTTGGCTTTGACGATTTCGTCCCGATACTTGGGCTCGACGATCACCTGAGTTTCTTGCTGGATCAGCGCAACACGATAAGGTCGCATCCGAAGGCTCCGTAGCAGAGTAAGGAGCTGCGCCGGCGCTTACGGCAGGCCCAGCTACATTGTGATAACGTCCACGTTTGAATATCGCGCTGAAGAGCATCCCCAGAAACGCTAAAAATATAGCATTTATTTGCCGTGCTTATTTGACTTGGATCAACGCGACGACCAAGCTACAGCGCTCGTAAAAATAGGCATAGAACACGTAACATCAAAGAAGCGATCTGATTCCTAGCATCCTCCAACCTGCAACAAGACTGCCGCGTGGTGCGTCCGTCGATGGCGCTCTCGCGGCTTCTGCCGGTTTTGGTAACGCTATTGTTCTGCGTCACATGCGGTGTGACGTTCCTGGCGCGACAGCCGCCTGCCTACGCCGCGATCAGTTTGGGAATGCGGATCAGGCGGCTATCCGGATCGCTGGTACTCGCATGCGTGTCGTTCTTGCGCTTCTGCCCATGAAAGTTCGCACCATCGTCGTCGTCGTCAATGGCGCTCGCCAGCAAGGCATCAAATTTGAACCTGCCGATAAATCACCGGGCATGCGCATCGTGCAAGCCTTGCATTGGTTGAAGCCGAAGCTCGACAATCCGGAAGAGAGCCAACGCATCAGGCGGCAAATCGAAGCTCTCTTATCGGATCCAAAAAAGGGCGCTGCACTACGCAAAGACTTGCAGAGCGGGCTGCAGACCTTGCCGGTCTGGATGCAGGATTTTCTGCGCGATAATAAGCGCTTTACTTCGCCGAAATCCGTCGCTCGAAACCCGGCAACCAAGCGCCAGAAAGCGCCTGCCCCATGAACGCTGCCTATCAAAAAATCATCGCTTCCAACGACGACGACCGGCGCGGGTTGTTTGTGACGGCCGCGGCCCGGGTCGGCACCACTGTGCAGAATATAGAAAAAGACTTCTGGGTTTGCTGGACTCTCGACGCTTTGTTCCACCGTCTGAAAGCAGGAGGGCCGCACCTGTTATTCAAAGGTGGGACATTTGTCGAAGGCTTACAGTCTGATTTCCCGGGTTTCCGAGGACATCGATGTCACGGTATTTCGATCCGATCTTGGCGAAGAAGCAACTGTCGAGCAACTCGAAGCGCTAAGCAGGAGAAAGCGCAATGATCGCCTCGATGCCATAAAGGCCGCTTGCCAAGCTTATATCGACGGCAAACTTCGCGCTGAACTGGACGCCCTGGCACAGGAGTCGATGAAGACTGCAGGCAAAGATCCTGCAACACTGCGTGTTGTCCTGGATGATGGGGATCCGGATAAGCAAAGCCTATTGATCCACTACCCGAGCGCCGTCGAGAAATCCGACTATGTCACACCGTTGGTGAGGATCGAATCCGGCGCCAAATCTGCCGTCGACCCAAACGAAGAAAAGACGATCGTTCCATACCTCGCGCCTGACTTTACGGAAGGAGAAGCATTAGCGGTCGCAGGAGTGACGACTACAAGCCACCAGCACCTGAGGTGTTCGTGCCAGCATTCGCCGCGTGGCCGGCTGCATTACATCGACCGGCTCCGCCGGCCACGCTCCCGCTGGGGCAACGGCCAACACTAAACTAACATTCCATCCGGACCACTCAGTGGGGTCCGATCAATGACGTGATGATAGTCGACGACGTGGCTGTGCTTGCCACTCCCTCGCGGCGGCCGACCGCGGAGCGGTGACCGTGTCGCTCTTGCTGGCCGGCGGAAACGAGGATGGCGACGAAGCTACAGAGCGCCGCGAAGGACAACCAGCCGCCTGCCACTGCCTGGTCGCCGGTGACGTGGATGAGATAGGTGTTGACCGCCGGCGTGAACCCGCCGAAGAGGGCGGTCGCCAAGCTGTAGGCGAACGAGAAGCCCGTCGTCCTGACATCGATCGGCATGATCTCCGTCAGGTAGACGTTGATCGCGCCCGCGTAGCCGCCGAAGATGAAGGACAGCCACAGCTCGACCACCAGCATCCGCGTAAAGGAGGGCGCGTCGACGAGCCAAGTCAACGAAGGATAGGCGGTGAGTATGATCAAAATCGTGCAAGCGATGAGGATCGGTCGGCGCCCGATTCGATCGGATAGCGCCGCCATGATCGGTATCCAAATCAAATTTGAGACGCCGACGCACAAGGTAACGACGAGGTTACCCTTAGCGGGGAGCTTCAGCACTTCGCGGCCGAGGGTCGGCGTATAGACGGTTATGGAGTAGAAGAGGACCGTGCTCAGCATCATCATCATCGTGCCGGTGAGCACGAGATGCCAATTGACGCCCACAGAGCGGAAGACTTCCCGGGTGCTCGGGTGGTGCTTTCTGGCGAGAAATTCCTTGGTCTCCTGCAAGGAGCGCCGGAGCAGGAAGATGAACGGGATAATCATGCAGCCGACAAGGAAGGGAATCCGCCACCCCCAACTCACCATCTGCTCGGGCGGCACGTAAGAACTCAGGACGATGCCGAGAAGCGACAGGAATATGACGGCCATTTGCTGCGCGACCATCTGCCAGGCGACATAGAAGCCCTTGTGGCCGGGCGTGGCGATCTCCGCCAGATAGACCGAGACGCCGCCCAGCTCGGCTCCCGCCGAAAAGCCCTGCAGCAGCCGACCCAAGACGACCAGCAGCGGCGCGAAAAGACCGAAAACCTCGTAGCCCGGCATTAGCGCGATCGAGAGCGTGCCGATCGACATCAGCGACAGCGTCAACAAGAGCCCGGCGCGCCGCCCGTGATGATCGACATAGGCGCCGAGGACGATCGCCCCCAAGGGGCGCATCAAAAAACCCGCGCCGAAGGTCATCAGTGACAGCATCAGCGAGGCGTATTCGCTCTGGCTCGGGAAGAATACACGGCCGATCGCGGCGGCGTAGTAGCCGAAGACGAAGAAATCGTACATCTCCAGGAAATTGCCGCCAGCGACGCGGATGATGGCCCCGATCTTCGCCTTACGTTCAGCCGCGGTAAGCATGCTGCGTTTCCCCTCGCTCTCGAGCGGCCGCCGTTCGGCGAGAACGGCGGCTGCAAGCGGTTAGGCGTCGTGGATTCGGAGCTATGCGCTTCAGGGTCTCGAACGGCGGCAGTCCCGATTTCTTCCAACCCTCGGGCGCGCTCGTCATGGCAATTTCTCGTTGATGCCGACGTCGAAAACACGACGTCCCGCCGTGGCGGCCACCTCGGGCGATAGTTCCTGTGCCACGATGCTCCCGCCTTGGTCTTGTTCTATCGCACGTCCCGAGCGATCATAGCCTGCCACCCTCGAGTCCGGCGCTCTGGACCTGACTTATTCGCTTGATACTATTTCATACTATTTCGGCTGTGTCGGTGAGATCAAGCAGGCACAGCCCGAGGGCTGTGCTATGCCTTCTCCTTGCCTTGTCCCTCGACCGATCTGACCGGGGTTTCTGGCTTGAGGCCGGCACGCTGGCGCGCCAGCGTCTCCTCGCCGGTCATCTCCCATTCGCCGGCGACGGCGCGGCGGGCGAAGAGCTCCCAGGTTTCGGTCCAATCGCCGAGCGAATAGCCATGCCAGGGCTGCTGCACGGTCAGCGCGGGAAGGCCGAGCTCCTCCCAGATCTTGCGCGCTCCCTCCATGAACTCCCTGGCAGGCAGCGCCAGAGGCAGCATGTCATGCTTCAGGGTGGCGTCGATCTGCATCGTCGAATCGTAGCTGCGGTCGGTGTACTGCGAGCCCTGGCCGCCGCCGTGATAGGGCGAGATATGTACGTCCTCGATCGGATTGGAACGATAGGCCATGGCCCAGAGCACGGCATCGGTATTGGTCGGATCGATGTCCTCGCTGACGGCGATGACGATCTTGCCGACCCCGCCCATGAAATTCGCCGTGCCATGGAGCGCCCGCCAGATCTCGGTGCGCGGCGCGCCCTTGGCGAATTGCACGAAGACGACCGGACGAAGATTAGTCAGCGGCTCGTGCATGACGACGCGGCGGACGCTTTTGATCGAGAGGTGATCGCGCAGATGTGAGAGGAAGAGCGGCACATAGGCGACAATTTTGATGGTGCTGGATTCGCTGGGCGTGACCTGACTGATGATCGAGGTTAAGACCGCCTTGAGCTTGTGGGTGATGGAGGTCACCTGCATCGGCATGTTGAAGGCCTCGGGCGCGACATAGCCGTTGCTTTCGCCGAACGGCGCCTCCGGCTCCAGCACCGAAGTATCGATCAGCCCCTCGATGACGATTTCGGAATCCGCGGGCACGTCGAGATCGACAGTGAGGCATTTGGTCACCGGGATCGGCTTTCCGGCAAGGGCGCCCGCCACCGTCACTTCGTCGACGTTGGGCGCGAGCTTTTGCGGACCGGTGAAGACGACGACCGGAGCGGCGCCGATGACGATGGCGATCGGCATCGGCTTTTTCATGTCGCGGTATTTGATCCAGTGCTGGTAGCCGCCGGCGCCGCTGGTGCGGGTAACCATGTTCACCACCAAGCGATCCGTCGCCTTCAGCCCAGCGCGGTATGTGCCCATGTTCTGCACCCCGGTCTCGGGATCCTTCGTGACGCACAGCCCGGCCGTCAGATAGGGCGCGGAATCGAAACCCGGCGTTGAGATCGGCACCGGTAGGGCCGCGAGGCCGCCACCGGCCTGCTTCAGATCCTTGCCGCGGATGACGACCTGCTGGCAGACGGGATCGTTGGAACGCACTGGCGGGATGGGATGGGCGATGGCATTGAGCCAGGCGTCGCCGATCTCCTCCACCTTTCGGCCCATGCCCATGGCATAGATCGGCCGCGATGCAGCGATCGCGCCGACGACGACCGGCATGTCGTATTTCCGGCCATTCGAATCCACGACATTCGTGAACAGGAACGCCTTGCGCTCTGCCGCCGGCACGCCGCCGCGGAATTGCCAGCGCACCAGCGGATGCAGCTCGGTGTCCTTGTTGATCGGCCGACCAATGCGAATGAGCAGCCCCTGCGCCTCAAGATCGGCGAGATGGGCCTGGAAGTCGAGCCGCGGGCGACCCGCATGCGTGCTGCGGAGACTATGTGTTTCCTCGGATTGGTCGGGCATAGCCGGATGGTCTCACTCCTAGATTGAAAAAGACTCCGCCTTATAGCAGGATCGATGAAAGACGTGTGATCTATTGATAGTTGTCCCGATCCGTCGCAGCCGACATTCCCCAGATGACCACCGCAAGGTATCGAATTGGGCGACATGTGTTTTCGTCATGACGTTCCCTGAAAATCAGAAGCGCCCGCATAGTGTCGGCGACGGCGCGGCGGAATAACTGCTTGTACTTGGCTCCCTACGTCTGAAAGGAGAGACCTCTATGGTGGACTCTGTGCTTTCGAATTCAGACGTTTTAGACACGCGTTTCCGATCGGCGCTCAATCGTATGATAGAGCACAGCCGGATGCAGGCCTACACCGCGGCGGTCGATCCTCATCTTGAGGTTGCGGCCATCATGAAGCGTTGCGATGGGGAGCCAGCGTTACTGTTCACCGAGGTCAAGGGCCATGACATCCCGGTCGTCGGCAACTTTCTCGCATGCCGGGAGAACTGCGAGGCGGCTTTCGGAGTGGACTTCCGCGGCATCCGCTGGTTCATCAGCCGTGCGCTCGGCGATCCGAAGCCGCCGATCCTGGTCGACAAAGCGCCTGCACAGGAGCATGTACGCCGCGAGAACATCGATCTTGGCCACTTGTTGCCGGTCCTGCACCACACGGCCGCCGATTCCGGCCGCTTCATCACCGCGGGCGTGGTGATCGTCCGCGATCCAGAAACGAACGTCTACAACGCCTCCTACCACCGCCTTCAACTGGTCGGTCCCAACCGCGCCGCTATCAAACTCGATTACGGCCGCCATCTGCGGCTCGCGTTTGAGCGCGCGAAGCACCTTGGCGTGATGCTGCCGGTAGCGGTCTGCATCGGCACTGATGTCGCGCTTCAATACATGGCCGCGACCATGGGCTCGCAGATGCCAGAGGGTGCAGACGAGATCGCGGTCGCCGGCGGACTTGCCGGACGCGCCTTGCCTGTCGTCAAGGCAGTCACCCAGGATCTTCTCGTCCCGGCCGAAACCGAGATCGTGCTTGAAGGCTGCATTTTGACGGACGAGACCGTCCGTGAGGGGCCGTTCGGAGAATTCGTCGGCTACCTTTCGCCCCCGGGCGACGCGCCGATTCTGGAAGTCTCGGCGGTGACCCACCGCGATCGCCCCATCTATCACGCGATCAACGGTTACGGTCGAGAGACGATCATGCTGCGCAAATACGTTCTGGAGGCGAGCCTTCTCAAGGTGCTGCAAGCCGCGATTCCGATCGTCACTGACGTCGAGATGACCGCGGGAGGCCTCCACCGCTTCCATGCTGTGATCCAGGTCGACAAACGCACGGCGCAACACGACGGCTTTCAACGCAACGTCATTATGGCCGCGTTCGGCGCTTTGAAGGACCTCGATCTCGTCATCGTCGTGGACGACGATATCGACATTCGAAACCCACTCGATGTGGAATACGCTTTGGCGACCCGCATGGAAGCTTCACGCGACCTGGTTGTCGTGCCCGATGGGCGCGGCCATGAATACATCCGGATCGGCCGCAATGGTATTCGCGCCAAGCTTGGCATCGACGCCACCGTGCCGTTTGAGGATAAAGGGCGCTTCGTCCGTTGTGCCTTCGAACCCGTGACGATTGACGGCACAAACCTGTCGCTCGATCCGCAAGTGCTGCGCCACCGGCTAGGGTTCTGACCAAATATCGTGCGAAAATGGCCAAACGGCAGTTCGAGCGACGACGGTTTTGTCGTTGGCTCGACCTCCGCTGTGGCACGACGGCTGTTTTCGCTGTTGTTTTGTCGCGGATGCGTCTGCGCCTTTTGCGGCAAGCGCCCCGTTCAGGGCGTTTCAGGCGGACTGCTCCGTTCCGCAGAGGTGTTGGTTTTGCTCAGAAGTCTATTGAATTTCCAGCTGCGCGAGCTCATTCGTGATGGGATTACCCGGAAATTGCTGAAATATCACCTTGACATCAGCAGGCCGGCTTGTTCAATGTAATTTGCCGATCAGTCAAAGTGAGCCCCCCGATAAATGAGCCCCCAGAAAAATAGCGAGTAATAATAGTGCCAAGGACAATTGAAACAGATGTTGTGGTGATCGGCGGGGGGGCGGCAGGAGCTCATGCCGCCCTTACAGTGCATGACGAGGGGCTCAATGTTCTCCAAATCGTCAAAGGCTTTCTCGGCCGGAGCGGCTGCTCGATTTTTGCCGGAAACCTGAACATAAATACCAAGGCGCGTGATGAGGAGACGATTTCGCCTGATGAGGAGATGAAGTGGCTAGAAATCAGGGCGAAGTATATGGGCCACTATCTCCTCGACCAGGACTATGTGAAACGCGGCAATCGGTGGACGCAATCCACATTCTACCCGGAAATGGAACGGAAAGGGCTCTATATCCGGCGTACGGATGACGGCGAATTCGTGGCCAGCAAGGGTAGGGCTCGAAACGTTTGGGCGCCCAACCAAGGATTCTCCGGTACATTCATCATGGAGATTCTTCGCAAAGAGATTCTTACAAAAAGAATACCGCTTCTGCAGGAGACGATGGTTACATCTTTGCTGATGAACGATGGCCAGGTCGTCGGCGTGACGGCCCTGGACATCGTAAGAGGCGAGTTCATTGTCGTTCGTGCCAAATCGGTCATCGTGGCAACAGGGCCCTCCAATTATCTTGCGACGCGTTCAACAGCCACGCGGGAACAGTGCGCCAATGGATTCGCGATGGCTTATCGGGCTGGTGCCCAGATGCAAGACCTGGAGATGCAGTGGTGGCACGCCTCGGACATCGCTTCGCCGAAGTCGTGGATGAGATTACATATTTATCCCAATCCCATGCCGGAAACTGCCGAGACGGTGCGTCTACATAATTCCGACGGTGAGATGTTCTTCGAGCAGGGAATGTATCCACTGGCGATGCAGCCATATTTTCTTCAACTCAAGCACCTGTACAGACACGTCAAGAACGGAAAAGCCCGTTGGCACGGTGGATATTCTGCCGGATACACGCACATCGATCCGCGCATTATGGACCAGTACAGCTATCAGACACAATTCTTCAAGCACCTCGGGATCGATATCAGTAAAGACTTGATTGAATGTGGAATCACCTGGCACACGACTTTGGGCGGAATCCGAACGAACGTAGAGACGATGGAGACCAGTCTGTCTGGGCTATTTGCTGCAGGCGGAGTTGGCAGTCACGGCGTAGGATCCATCACGCTCGTCAGTTACGATGGAACGGTGGCCGCTCGCAATGCTTGTGCCAGGGCGAGAACGGAACGATATCCGGGCCCTTCAAGCGAACATGTGGCGAAGGAGGAACAACGGGTGTTGTCCCGACTAAGAATGCGGCCGGATGCTGGTGTTCGCCCCGCCGAGGTCAAGAAACGAATTCGGCAAATCATGTGGGAGAAGATAGGTTATATCAAAAACGAACAGAGGATGAATGAGGCCCTCAGTGAACTTGCCGAGGTGAGGGAAAAGTTGGTGCCCCGAATGGGACTCGAAACGATCTCCAGGAATTGGAATTACGATTGGGTCGATGCACTTGACGTCGATGACATGCTCGACATTTGCGACGTGTCCATCCGGTCGGCCATACAGCGGAAGGAAAGCCGGGGACCGTTCTTCCGCGAGGACTACCCCTTCATCGACAACAAGAATTGCCTGAAGCACACCGTCATAACGCGCCTTGAGAACGACATCCGCATCGAACATGTGCCCGTAGAGTTGAAGTACATCAGGCCGAAAACGGAGCAAGAGGACTTTTTATCTGCCGATTATTAGGAGCTCTCGATGAAGTCGTCTCCCGAGTTTGTTTCGGCGAAGATCTACCGATATGACCCGACGGTCGAGAGCTCGCCGCGGTATGAAATATTTGAGGTTCCCTACGAGAGGCAGATGCGGGTTCTCGATGTCCTCGATTATGTAGCGGAAAACTGCGGAGTTGGCATTGGTTATCGATGGTTCTGTGGGGTCAAGCGCTGTGGCATGTGCGGCGTGAAGGTCAACGGCAAGCCGGTTCTCGCATGCTGGGAAAAGGCGATGCCGTCGATGGTGATCGAGCCGCTTCCCAACATGCCGGTTATTCGCGATCTCGTCGTCGATCGCAGCGCGTTCGAGCGTGCAACGCTCGCCATGAACCCGTGCCTAGAGCGGAAGAAGCCTCACGAAGCATTCCCGGAGCCGTTGACACACAAGGACTTCGCGGATGCCTTCAAGCTCATGAATTGCATCGAGTGCTATGTATGCACCGCTGCTTGCCCTGTCCTGGCGGACGCCGATCATCGGGACTTCGCCGGGCCTGCGTCGTTTGTTCAGCTCGCAAAGGTTGCCCTGCACCCTAAGGACGAAGGCAACCGGGTCGCTCGCGCGCTCAAGGGCGACATTTACGCATGCGTTTCCTGCTACCAGTGCTCCAATGTCTGTCCAGTTGGGATTAATGTGCTCGAGGACGCGATCGAGAAATTAAAGCGTCAATGTGCCACGCAGGCTCCGTTGAACCGGGAGGTGAGAGAAGGGCAGATCTTTTCGGATATCATAAAGGAATTCGGTCGCGTGCATCCGCCGACATTGATGCGACGGGCCAAGGGCCTGCTGCAAAGCATTAGCAAATTCTTTCTCGTCGTCACAATGTATCGTAAAGGAAAGGTCCAGAGACGGCCGCAAACCGTGGAGGGGATCGACGACATTCGGAAGCTATTCGAGGTGGTGGAGAAAAGCCGATGAAATTTGCTTACTTCCCCGGCTGCTCGGCGAAGACCACCTGCCCCGAGCTTGATCAGGCCATGCAGGCAGTCGCGAAAACAATGGACTTCGATCTCTGGGAGATCGAGGCAGCCGCGTGTACCGGGGCCCGGCAACTACGAGATTCCAATGAGGAGCTTTTTCTCACGCTTAACGCTAGGACTCTGGCGCTCGCCGAACAGCTCGAACGCAACGTGCTGACTGTCTGTGCGACGTGTCTACTGAATCTTACCGAGGTCAATGAAACCCTGCGGCGCAACCCGGATCTCCGGAAGAAAATAAATCGCAACCTCTCGGAGGTCGGTCTCGAGTATCAGGGGAGCAGCGACGTCACACATCTCCTCTGGGTCCTGTTGCGGGACATCGGAGTGGAGGAGCTTGGAAGGAGAATTGTGAGGCCTCTCCATGGCCTGCGCGTCGCACCATATTACGGCTGTCACATTCTCCGACCGAAAGATGTTCTCGGGTTTGACGATCCGGATTCTCCAACGTCTCTCGA
>Ga0116223_10001080_pt1 | contig 29153 bp, 27 predicted proteins | sample Sb_taG_3_FD_90092 | JGI IMG/M metagenome (GOLD analysis project Ga0116223, IMG submission 90092) | Peat soil microbial communities from Weissenstadt, Germany - Sb_50d_a_PC metaG | ecosystem: Environmental > Terrestrial > Soil > Wetlands > Peat | place: Germany: Weissenstadt | collected 2010-09-21 | reverse complement strand
CATCGGCCTGTTCTGCAATCTTGCCGCGGCGACGTTGACCGATGCCGGTTTCCCGAAGTTACTGGAATTCATCGAGGCTAATCGCGCCGTCGCGCCTTTGCTGGTGTTCGAATTTACCCAAAGCGCGGTTCGCGCCATGGGGCCGGTCGAGCACGAAAGCCTGGCGGCGCTCGCGGAACTGGGCTTCCGCTTTTCCATGGATAACCTCTCCGACCTTCGCGTCGAGCCGCGCGAACTGACCGAGCGGGGCTTTCGCTTCATCAAGGCGCCGGCGGCGTTGCTGCTCAACCGGGTTGGCAGCGCCACGGCCAACATCCATTCCGCGGATTTCTCCGACCTGCTCGGTCGCTTCGGCATCGATCTCATCGCCGAGCGGATCGAAGGCGAATCGACCGTGGTCGATCTGCTCGATTACGATGTCCGCTTCGGCCAGGGTTTCCTCTTTTCACCGCCGCGGCCGGTGCGCGCGGAAGCGCTGCAGGGGGCCGCTGCGGAGGCCGGGAAAAGCGAACCCGCCAAAGCGAACGAGACGGCCGGAACAGCCGGCGATGCCGCTGTCGCCGCCCGCGGCGGCGGCATTGCCCAGCTCGTCCGCGCCGGCAGCGTTCGCAGCTGACGCGGCCGCAGACGCTTGCCCGAGACCATCGAACGATTTGCTCCGCTCGCGGCCGGCTACGACGTCCTGCTCTGCGACGTGTGGGGGGTCGTGCATAACGGGCTCGTCGCCTTTGCACCGGCTTGCGCGGCGCTGACAGGCTTTCGCGCGGGCGGCGGCACGGTGATCCTCATCACCAACGCGCCGCGGCCGGGCGCGTCGGTGCAGTGGATCCTCGACCGGCTCCGCGTGCCGCGCGACGCTTACGACGCGATCGTCAGCTCGGGTGATGTGACCCGCGGCATCGTCGAGGAAAGGCTCGGCGAAAGCGTGTTCCACCTCGGGCCGCCACGGGATTTGCCGATCTTTTCCGGTCTGCCGGTCCATTTCGCCCCGGCGGAGACCGCCGATTATGTGGTGTGCTCGGGCCTGTTCGACGACACCCGCGAGACCCCGGAGAACTACCGCGCGCTGCTCGCGGCGCTGCGCGCCCGCGCGCTGTTGATGGTCTGCGCCAATCCCGACATTGTCGTCGAGCGCGGCGAAGATCTGGTTTATTGCGCCGGCGCGCTGGCTGACGCTTATGCCGGGCTCGGCGGCGAGGTGCTCTATTGCGGCAAGCCGCATGCGCCGATCTACGAGGCGGCGCTCGGCAAAGCCGCTGCCTTTTGCGGCGGCGAGATGCCGTCGCTGCGGCGGGTGCTGGCGATCGGCGATTCGGTCAGGACCGATTTGAAAGGCGCGGCTTCGTTCGGCGTGGATTGCCTGTTCGTCGTCTCCCGAATCCACGCCGAGCAGTTCGGCGGACGCGGGGCGCCTGATTTGTCGGGGCTCGACGCGATGTTTGCGGCCGCAGGCTCGGCGCCGAAAGCGGTGATGCGGCGGCTGAAATGGTGAGCTTGCGGGTTTTCGCGCGTTCCTATGTCACCGCCTGCGGGTGAATGAGCGGAAGTGCATCCGGCCCTTACTTGGCGAACACCGCCTCGATCTTGGCCTTGAGCGTTTGCGCGTTGAACGGCTTGACGATGTAATTGTTCACGCCCGCCTTGCGCGCCGCGATCACGTTCTCGGTCTTCGATTCCGCCGTCACCATGATGAAGGGCGTGTCGCCGAGTTCGGGATCGGCGCGCATCTCGCGCAACAGCTCGAAGCCGGTCATCGGCTCCATGTTCCAGTCGGAAATCACCAGGCCGTAGCGCTTTAAGTGCATCTTGGTCAGCGCCGCGGCGCCGTCGGGAGCATCGTCGATATCGGCGAAGCCCAGTTGCCGCAGGAGATTACGAATGATGCGCACCATGGTGCTGTAATCGTCCACCACGAGTACAGGCATTGACGGATCAAGAGCCATGGCTCCGCTCCTTGGCGCGGGAAGGGGTCTATCATTAAGTGGCTGAATATCGGGTTAATCGCCGGCAATGCGCTTGGCGGCACGGTTGTCAGGCGGCTTCCCGACTTATTCTTGACTTGGGGCCGCGGCGACGGCACCTAGCTCGCAGGTTTCTCTTAACCATTGAAGCTCTCCGAAAGTCCCCAATGGCGCCGAAACGTTTCCTCGTCGTGCGCGATAATGCGCTCGATGGTGCGCTGCGCGGCGCCGTGCTTGCCATGGGCAATTTCGACGGCGTGCATCGCGGCCATCAGGCCGTGATCGCGAGCGCGCTCGACCGCGCCAAGGGATTGGGAAAGCCGGCCGCGGTGCTCACCTTCGAGCCGCATCCGCGCGCCTTCTTCCACCCCGGCGAGCCGCTATTTCGGCTGACCGACGAGGCTGCCAAGTTGCGCCTCCTCAAATCTACCGGACTCGACGGGGCGGTCGTGCTGACTTTCGACGCCGCGCTGGCGAGCGTGACGGCGGAGGAGTTCGTCGCCCGCATTCTGGTCGGGCGGTTCGCGTTGAGCGCCGCGGTCATCGGCTTTAACTTCCACTTCGGCAAGAACCGCGCCGGATCGCCGGACTTTCTCGCCGCGCAAGGCCGCCGCTTCGGCTTCGGCGTCGAGGTGGTCGCTCCGTTTACGCTCGATGGACGTCCGGTCTCCTCCGGTCCGATCCGCGATGCGCTCGCTGCCGGACGCCTCGATCAAGCGGCCGCGCTTCTCGGTTTTCCCTGGTTCGTATCGGGCGCGGTGATCCACGGCGACAAGCGCGGCCGCGAGCTCGGCTTCCCGACGGCGAATCTGCGTCTCGACGCCGCCTGCGGGCTCCGTCATGGCGTCTACGCGGTGCGCGTCGTCCATGGCGGCCGCCGCTACGATGGCGTGGCGAATTTTGGCCGCCGGCCGATGTTCGACACCGGCGCGGTGCTGCTCGAAATCTTTTTGTTCGATTTTTCCGGCGATCTTTATGGGCAGACTATCGATGTCGCGTTCATCGGCTGGATCCGGGAGGAAGAGGATTTCGGTTCGGTCGATGAACTTGTGCGCAGGATGCGGAAGGACAGCCGCCAAGCGCGCGAGATGCTGGGGCGGGCAGGCAATACTTTCCCGCCGATTTAGCGTGGCGGACAGGGCGCGCTATCGTTCAGCCGACAGCTTGACTAGGCACAGTTTGCCTTCCGTTGAGGTTGCGGACCAAGAAACAGACGGTTCCTGCCAGCAAAACGAGGCGCAGTCGTCATCAACCGTGAGGCAGGTGTAGACCCGGAACATCAGCTACCATAACGTTCCTTGCGGTCCGAATTGGTAACTGGCGTCTTGGATTCGCGGCGAAAAGCGCATCGTTATGAACGCGCGACTAGAACACCCTTCTCGTATTAATTCAAATTCCGCCGCCTGGATTTTGTTTGGTATTTTGGTAACGGCAGCGAGCGAAGGCACGCCGGGACCGAGCGGCGCTGAATGCAAGGAAAAGATCCTTTCGCTGACCTCAGCGCTGCACTAGGCGGTGTCGTCGGACTTGCTCTCGCGGCGCTCGCGTGCCCATTGCGCCGCCAACAGGCCGAGCAGAGCGACCGGGATGATGCGCTCCCAGCCGAGCGCCCGCCCGGCCTGCATGGCCACCCCGAGAATTTTCGGATCGAGCAGCCACGAGGAGCCTTGCGCGCGGGCCGCGCGCTCGAGGATCGCGCGTTCCTTGGCGCGGCGGCGCGAAACCGCGAAAACTATCGCGCCTATCAGCGCGATGAGCAAAAATACGCCGGCCATGATCAGACCGGCGTAGACGGCGCCGAATTGCACCGTCAGCCAATCATAGGCCGCGACACAGAGAAAGGCGAAGGCGGTAAGCGAGGCGATCGCGATCACCACGACCCAAAAGAACAACGCCGCGCTGACGCCGCTCCTCGCCTGGATTGCCAGCGCGATATCGCGCATCCAGTTTTTGAACATCGCCATCCCCGCGATCCGCCGCATTTGCGGCGCCAAAACTATCCGCGTCTAAAGATCTGCGCCAAATTTGTCTGTGCCAAAACTATATGCGCCAAAATTTATCTGCGCCAAGTAGCTCCGAAGAGGAATGCCAGGCCGGCAACGAGCGCGAGCGTGGCATAGGGCCGCGTCTTGATCGATTCATCGAGCGCCTCGACAAAATGATCCGACACCTCGCGGACCGCGGTCGCCGCTTCGCGGCCCTTGTCCTGGGCCTCGGAAACTGCCTCGTCCACGCCCGATTTCGCGTGTCGCCAGGCGGCGTTGCCGGTGTTGGCGACGAGATTGGCGACCTGCTCGGCAAGGCGGTGGAAATCGTCGCGCAGGGCCTGCAAATCGCTCTCGAGGCTGCCAGCGGCTTCGAAAGCGGCCTTGCCGGCATTGCGCACCGCTTCGCGCGCATCTTTGGCCGTCTCGCGTGCGTCCTGCGCGGCCGTTGACGCGGTATTCATGACTAATCTCCATCCGTCAGGATTGGGTCCAAAATCCCACAGACAATCAATATAGGCGCGCAAAAGTTCCGTTCAATCAGGAAGTTTGACCTCCTCGAGCGGGAATAAATGGTTGAACACGACGAGGCCGACGATCGACAATGGCGCGGCGAGAAATGCGCCGACCAGACCCCATAGCCACGTCCAAAAAGCAAGCGACAGAAAGATCAGGAGCGGATTGATCGTAATCCGCCGCCCGACGATCGTCGGCGTGATGAAATGTCCTTCGGTGGTGGTGAGCGCGATAAAGCCGATCGGCGCCAATAGCGCGTGCCCAAGTGACGGAAACGTCACCAGGCCGACGCCGAACAGCACGACCACCATGACGGCCGGTCCGACATAGGGCACGTAATTCAGCAACGCGGCGCAAAGACCAAAAATCGCCGGATTGGGCAAACCCAGCAACCACGCGCCGAGCGCGACGATGACGCCCAGCACGGCATTGATGATCGTGACGACGAGGAGATAGCCGGTGAGGTTTTTCTCGATGTCGTTCATGATTTTGAGGAAACGCAGCTTCGCGTCGCGCTCCGCGAACAGCGAAACGAACCGGGCGCGCAATTCGAACTGCCCGACCAGGAAGAAAATCAGCGTGCCGAAGAAAATCAGCAACTCGCCGGCCGCCGGCGTCACGAAGGCGACCACGGGGAGCACCACATTTGGCGCAGATGCGGCGGCGCTCGAGCCGCCGAACAAAGCAGTTTGCAGTTGGTGCGTCGCCGCCAGCGGTTGATCGAGGACGGCAAGCTTCTGCTTGACGCTTGTCCAAATCTCCGGCGCGCGCCCGATCAATTCGCTCACCGGGCCGGCCATGGCGGTGACTGCGAGACTCAATGCGCGGACGCAGCAGGCGGCTATGAAGAGCGCCGTGATTCACGGCGATACCCCGCGGCGCTTTCCGGCCTTGACCAACGGCGCCAGCGTCATGGCGATGACGGCGGCGGACGAGATCGGCAGCAGAAAGGCGCGGCCGACATAAAGGAATGCCCCGAACAGCAGGAGAAAAATGCCGACGGTCGCGGCGCGGCCGAGTGACGCCCATACCCCGCCGATTCACGCCGGCGGCTGCGGATCGCTGATGATGACCGCGCGATGGGCTTCGCGGCTGGGCCGGATATAGTCCACTTGAATGTCCTCGCCCCGCAAATGTCCCTCCGCGTCAACGCAAGTTGCAGACGGAGTGTTCCCCGGAGCCCTTTGCGCCGCGCGGTGGGCTTGTTAGAAGGCGCGTCATGAGCGACACGCCGGCGAAAGCGCGCGATTACAGCGAAACGCTGTTTCTGCCCAAGACCGACTTCCCGATGCGGGCCGGTTTGCCGCAAAAAGAGCCGGAAATCCTCAAGCGCTGGCACGGCAGCGATCTCTACGGCCGGTTGCGCGCCGCGGCGAAGGGGCGGCCGCGATTCGTCCTTCATGACGGTCCGCCTTACGCCAACGGCAACATCCATATCGGGCATGCGCTCAACAAAATCCTCAAGGACGTGGTGACGCGCAACCAGCAGATGCTCGGCTTCGACTCCAATTACGTGCCCGGCTGGGACTGTCACGGGCTGCCGATCGAGTGGAAGATCGAGGAAGAGAATTATCGGGCCAAGGGCAAGCCGAAGCCGGACTTGTCCGATCCGGTGGCGCTGGTGGAATTCCGCCAGGAGTGCCGGGCCTTCGCCGCGCACTGGATCGAGGTGCAGAGCGAGGAATTCGAGCGCCTCGGCGTCGTCGGCGATTGGGCGCATCCCTACACCACGATGGACTTTTACGCCGAAGCGCAAATCGCGCGCGAATTGATGAAGTTCGCGGCGAACGGCACGCTCTATCGCGGCAGCAAGCCGGTGATGTGGTCGGTGGTCGAGAAGACCGCACTCGCGGAGGCGGAGGTCGAGTACGAGGACTACGTCAGCGATACGGTGTGGGTGAAGTTTCCGGTCGCGCGAACCGAACGTGTCGTGACCAGAGATCCTCATTCGAACTTTACCGCGGCGTTGGACCTGAACGCCGTTCTCAAGAAATCGTCCGTCGTCATTTGGACTACGACGCCGTGGACCATTCCGGGCAACCGGGCGGTCAGCTTTTCGCCCAAGATCGGCTACGGGCTTTACGAGGTAACCGATACTCCCGACGGCAACTGGGCCAAGGTCGGCGAAAGATTCATCCTCGCCGAAAAACTCGCGGTAGATGTCTTAAGACAAGCGCGCGTGACTGCATTTAGGCAGCTGGGCACCATTCCGGCAGAAGTGCTCGGCGGCGTCACCTGCGCGCATCCGCTCAAGGGCTTCGCCGGCGACTACGATTTTCCCGTGCCGCTGCTCGCCGGCGATCATGTCACCGAGGACACCGGCACGGGATTTGTACATACCGCGCCGGGACACGGCCGCGAAGATTTCGACGTCTGGACCGCGAATGCGCGGGGGCTCGCCGAGCGCAGTATCAACACGACCATTCCTTATACCGTCGATGCCGACGGCCGTTTCACCGATCAGGCGCCGGGATTTGCCGGCAAGTGCGTGCTCACGGACAATGGCGAGAAGGGCGACGCCAACGATGCGGTCATCAAGGCCTTGATCGAAGCCGGCATGCTGATTGCGCGCGGACGGCTCAAGCATCAATACCCGCATTCGTGGCGTTCGAAGAAGCCGGTAATTTTCCGCAACACGCCGCAATGGTTCATTGCCATGGATCAGCCCATTGCGCTGTTGAGCGGGAATGCTCAACACGGACTAACGCTGCGGCAACTGGCGGAGCAGGCGATCAAGGCAACGCGCTGGGTGCCCGAACAGGGCGAGAAGCGCATCACCGGCATGATCGAGAGCCGGCCTGACTGGGTGATCTCCCGCCAGCGGGCCTGGGGTGTGCCGATCGCGGTGTTCATCAAGGAGAAGTCGAACGGCTCGGTGGAGATTCTCAATGATCCCGAGGTCAATGTCCGCGTCATCGAGGCCTTCGAGGCGGAAGGGGCCGACGCCTGGTATCGCGTGGGCGCCCGCGAGCGCTTCCTCGGCAAACTCGCCAACGACGGCTGGCAGAAAGTCGACGACATCCTCGATGTCTGGTTCGATTCCGGTTCTACGCATGCGTTCGTGCTGGAAGACAAAGAACATTTCCCGGCGCTCACCGGCGTCCGGCGCAAGGCCGACGGCGGCGACGAGGCGGTGATGTATCTCGAAGGCTCCGACCAGCATCGCGGCTGGTTTCAGTCGTCGCTACTTGAATCCTGCGGCACCCGCGGCCGCGCGCCCTTCGACGTCGTGCTCACCCACGGCTTCGTGCTCGACGAGAACGGCCGCAAAATGTCGAAGTCGTTCGGTAACGTCACCGCGCCGCAGGACGTGATCAAACAATCGGGCGCCGACATCCTGCGGATGTGGGTGTGCGCCGCCGATTACGCCGACGATTTGCGCATCGGGCCGGAAATCCTAAAGACCACGGTGGAGACCTACCGCAAGCTGCGCAATACGTTGCGCTGGATGCTTGGCAACCTCGCGCATTGGCACGGAGAGGAGCGCGTGACGCAGGCGCAGATGCCGGATCTGGAACGGCTGATGCTGCATCGGCTCGCCGAGCTCGATGTGTTGGTGCGCGCGGCCTACGCCGATTTCGATTACAAACGCATCTTCGCCGCGCTCAATGCGTTTATGACCGTCGATCTCTCGCCGTTTTATTTCGACATCCGCAAGGATGCCCTCTATTGCGATCCTTATTCCTCGGTGAGGCGGCGCGCCTGTCTCACCGTGCTCGATCACCTGTTCCGCTGCACGGTGACCTGGCTGGCGCCCATGCTGTGCTTTACCGCCGAGGAGGCCTGGCTCGCGCGCGATCCGGCTGCGCCGTCCGTTCACCTCGAATCACTCCCGGCTGTGCCGGTGGCGTGGCGTGACGATGCTTTGGCCGAGAAATGGCGGGAGCTGCGCAATTTGCGCCGGGTCGTCACCGGCGCGCTCGAACTCGAGCGGGCGGCAAAGCGCGTCGGTTCTTCGCTGGAAGCGGCGCCGATCGTCTATATCGCCAATTCGGAGCTGTTCGCGATCGCGACCGAAATCGATCTGGCTGAGTTGTGCATCACGTCGGGCGCCGTTCTGGTCGAAGGCGAAGGACCGCCGTCGGCATTCCGGCTTGCCGACGTGCCCGGCGTCGCCGTCGAGCCGCGCCTCGCGCAAGGCCGCAAATGCGCCCGCTCGTGGAAGATTTCGCCTGCGGTCGGCTCCGATCCGCAATTTCCCGACGTGACACCGCGCGATGCGCAGGCGTTGCGCGAATGGGACGCCATACGCAAGGCGGCGGAGTAGGGGCGGTATGGCGGATGCGGCGGAGCGAAAGGCGGGCCGCTCCTATGTCTGGGGGCCATTAAGCGCGCTCGGCGTCGGCGTCGCCGTGATCACCGGCATCGTTGATCAGGGTTCGAAGCTCTGGCTTCTCGACGTGTTCGATCTCGCCGGGCGAGGGCGCGTGGCGCTCACCGCGTTTGTCGATCTTGTGGTCACCTGGAACACCGGCATCAGCTACGGGCTATTTCAGCAACAAGGGTTCGCCGGGTTCTTTGCGCTGCTCACATTCAAGACCGCGGCGGTTGTGTTTCTCTGGATTTGGCTCGCGCGCGCCTCTTCCCGGCTGACTGCGGCCGCGCTCGGGCTGATTATCGGCGGGGCGCTGGGCAACGCCATCGACCGGCTGCACTGGCCGGGCGTGATGGATTTCGTGCTGTTTCATATCGAAACTTCGGGCTTTAGCTTCCGTTGGTACGTCTTTAACCTTGCCGATCTGGCCATTGTGGCCGGTGTCGTGGCTTTGCTGTACGATTCGCTCTGGGCCGGGACGCCGCAAAAGCGCCCTGATCCCGGATAAGACAGTTTGACGTTTGGGACGTGCCGTAGAGGCACCCCGGGTGAGGGTATGCCGCAGGACCTTGGGACTGGCAGCAACGTCGGCCGCGTCGTTCCCGCGCGCGCACGCAATCTGCGCGCAACGGTGATGCGTGCCGCGCTCGGCGTAGCTTTGCTCGGTCTCGTCGCCGGCTTGAGCGCGTCCGCGCGCGCGGCCGATAACAACGACGACACGAATAACTCCGCCTGGTCGAAGTTCATGCAGACTTTGGGCCTGAGGAAGCCCGCCGACTCTCCCGACTCTGGCATCAACTATACGGAGCGCTCACCGCTGGTCGTGCCGCCCAATCGCGACTTGCCTCCGCCTGTGGCGGGAACGGCACCCCCGGCTCCGGACTGGCCGAAGGGGCCGGCCAAAACCGTCAAGCACGCCAAGGGCAAGCCCGCAGTCGTTCCCGCGACCGCCGTTCAGACTCCCAATCCGCCTTACGTGAAGAAGCCCTGGTACAATCCGGCCGGCTGGTTCGACAAAGAAGAATACGCCAACTTTACCGGCGAACCCGTGCGCCAGGACCTGACCGACCCGCCCTCCGGCTATCGGATCCCATCGCCCGATCAGCCTTATGGCATCAACCCGGACAAGAAGCCGGGCAGCCGGCCGACGATGGCCAACCCAACGGGCCAAGCGGGACAGACCGCTGCGACGGCGCAGACGGGCCAAGCCGTTCCGGCAGCCCAGACGGGTCAGACCGCTCCGACAGCTCCGACCGCTCCCACCGTCCAGACGGGCCCGAATGGCCAACCCGGGAAATAGCCGCGGCGGCGCGGTTTGCCGACCGCGTGCGTAACAGCGTTTTCGCTCATTTTCCGGAGGCTTGATCCGTGTCGAAAATCCCCTTGGCTCTGCTTGCGTTGGTGGCCTCGGCGGCCCTTTGCGCAGCCGCGGCCGGCCCCATTGTGACGCACTATACGCTGGTGAATGGTCTTGAGCTCGTCGTCATTCCGGACCATCGCGCCGCGGTGGTCACGCACATGATCTGGTACAAAGTCGGTGCCGCCGACGAGACGCCGGGGAAATCCGGCCTGGCGCACTTCCTCGAACACCTGATGTTCAAAGGCACCGCGCGCAACCCCGGCGGCCGATTTTCCGAGACCGTCGGCACCATCGGCGGGCAGAACGCCTTCACCACTAGCGACTACACCGGATACTTCCAGCGCGTTCCACGCGACCGTCTCAAGGAGATGATGGCGTTCGAAGCCGACCGCATCACCGGGCTCGTGCTTACCGACGCGGTGGTGCGTCCCGAGCTCAACGTCGTGCTTGAAGAACAGAATATGCGGGTCGCCAACAATCCAAACGGCCGGCTCGCCGAGCAAATGGATGCGGCGCTCTATCTCAACCATCCCTACGGCCGGCCGGTGATCGGCTGGCGGCCGGAGATCGAGAGGCTCGATCGCGACGATGCGCTGGCATTCTACCGGCGTTTCTACACGCCAAATAACGCCGTCGTCGTCGTCGCCGGCGACGTCGATCCGGCGGAAGTTAAAGCCGACGCTGAAGAGACTTACGGCAAGGTCGGGCCGCGCACCGAAATTGAGCCGCGCCGGCGGCCGCAAGAACCGCCGCAGGAGGCGCCGCGCACGGTGACGCTCGCCGACGCCAGAGTCGAGCAGCCGAGCGTCAACCGCTATTATCTCGTGCCTTCGCGCACGACCGCCAAAATCGGCGAGAGCCAGGCGCTGGAAGTGCTGGCGCATATCCTCGGCAGCGGCGTAAACAGCCGGCTCTACCGCGCGCTGGTCGTCGAGCAAAACGTGGCGCTCAACGCCGGCGCCTACTATTCGGGCACGGCGCTGGATTACGGCAAATTCGGCGTCTACGGCGCGCCGAAACTGGGAAAAACCCTGCACGATGTCGAGGCGGCGATCGATGCGGTGCTCGCCGATATCAGTGAGCACGGCGTCACCGCCGATGAACTCGATTCCGCCAAGAACCGGCTGATCGCAGACGCCGTGTATGCGCAGGACAACCAGGTGACGCTGGCGCGCTGGTACGGCGCGGCGCTGGCGACCGGCGAGACCGTCGACATGGTGCGCGACTGGCCCGAGGAAATCCGCGCCGTTACCGCCGATGCGGTGCTCGACGCGGCCCGGACCTGGCTCAATCTCGGGGCGTCGGTCACCGGCTATCTGGTGAATAGCCTGCATTCGCAAGAGAAGCATTCGTGAGCGGACTTGCCCTGAGGTTATCCCGTTGCCTCTTGCGCCGCGCGGCGATCGCTGTCGCGGCGCTCGCGGTTTTCGCCGCGCCCGCGTCGGCCACGACGATCGAGCGCGTGGTAAGCGATGGCGGCATCGAAGCCTGGCTGGTTCACGAACCGGCGGTGCCGTTGATCGCTGTCGACTTCGCCTTTGTCGGCGGCGCCGTGCAGGATCCCCCCGGTAAGGCGGGCACCGCGAACCTTGTCGCGGCTCTGCTCGACGAAGGCGTCGGCGATATCGACTCCAAGACGTTTCACGCCCGCCTCGAGCGCAAGGCGATCGAGCTCGGCTTTTCGGCCGAACGCGACACGCTGCGCGGCACGTTGCGCACTCTGACCGAGAATCGCGACGAGGCATTCGAGGATCTGCGTCTTGCGCTGGTTTTGCCGCGCTTCGATCCGATCGATGTCGAGATCAACCGCGCGCAGATCGTGTCGGCGCTGCGGCGCGCGACGACCAGCCCGACTGAGATCGCCAATCTCCGCTGGTGGCAGGCCGCATTCGTCGATCATCCCTATGGCCGCCCGGTCGACGGCACGCTGGAATCGGTGCCGACCATCACCATCGACGATCTCAAAGGCTACACGCACCGGGTCTTGGCGCTCGCCAACCTGAAAGTCGCCGTCGTCGGTGACATCGACGCGGAGACGGTAAAGAAGATGCTCGACCGCGTCTTCGGTGGGCTGCCCGCGCAGCCGGAAATGACGCCGATTGCAGCCGTCGCGCCACAGGGCCTCGGGCAGCGTATCGTCGTCAAACTCGACGTGCCGCAAGCTGTAGTGACGTTCGGCGGTCCCGGTATCGCCCGCAAAGATCCGGATTTCATGGCCGCCTATCTTGTCAATCATGTCCTCGGCGGTGGCGCGTTCTCCTCACGGCTGTACCAGGAGGTACGTGAGAAGCGCGGTCTTGCCTATTCGGTCTCCGACAGCTTGATCTGGCTCAAACACACCGCGGTGTTCCTCGGCGGTACTGCCACGCGCGCCGACCGCACCGGGGAAACGCTGCTCGTCATCGAAAAGGAAATCCACCGGCTTGCCGAGGATGGTCCGACCGCGGACGAACTCGCCAAGGCCAAGACCTATCTCAACGGCTCGTTCGCACTCAATCTCGATACTTCGAGCAAGATCGCGGCGCTCTTGGTGCAATTGCAGCTCGACGATCTCGGCATTGATTACTTCGCGCAGCGGCCGCAGATGATTAACGCCGTGACCCTTGACGATGCCAAGCGTGTGGCCAAGCGGCTCCTCGGCAGCGGGCTTCTGGTCACCATCGCAGGCCGGCCCGAAGGACTTGTTTCGACGACCGCCGACTGAATTTGCGCAAATTTTCAGTCGCGCATTTCGCTCGCGCTCGATCCGGGCTACGCTCCAGTCATGATCCGTGTGGCTCCCCATATCAACATTGACGAGCGTGAGATCGAAGAAACTTTCGTGCGCGCTTCCGGGCCCGGCGGGCAAAACGTCAACAAGCTTTCGACCGCAGTCCAGCTTCGTTTCGACGTGCGCGGATCGCGGTCCTTGCCGGCCGAGGTGCGCGACCGCCTCGAGCGTCTCGCCGGTTCCCGGCTCACCCGCGACGGGGTGCTGGTCATCATCGCGCAACGCCACCGCACCCAAGCCCGCAACCGCCAGGATGCGCTCGACCGCCTTCTCGAGCTGATCCGCCGTGCCGCAGTGGCGCCGCGTCTGCGGCGTCCGACCCGGCCGACCAAGGCGTCGCGCGAGCGCCGCGTGCAATCAAAGAAACATCGCGCAGGCCTCAAGCGGCTGCGCCGCGCCGGCCCGCCGTTCGACTGACATTATTATTTATTTTTTACCCGCTGGACACCGACCGGCGAGCGCGAAAACGTGCGCCCTCGCGCTCGTCGCCGAATGACGAGACGACGATACATCCGGGCGATTCTGCGATTTGTGAATCAATTTTGTGACGCCACAAATCAATTTTGTTGTGAAGCGATCAAATGTCCGTATCGCGTTAACAAAGCTTGCGCGGTTGCGGCGGCATGACTAGGTCCATGCAGGTGATGGCACCATCGCGATTGCTGGCACAAAGCCGAGGTCAGCGATTCTATGGATAATCAGGCAAAACTTCGGCGAACGTGGCGCTCAACCGGGAATAATGTCTCGTCCCGATTCGATGCGCCGACAGTGAAGGAGAATGGAAATGAATCAGGCACTCTCACCCGATGTCATGTTGAAAGGCGCAAAGCGCGACCTGCCTTTCGAGGGTGTGGCGCTGGTGTTGCAGGGCGGGGGCGCATTGGGTGCATATCAAGCCGGCGTTTTCCAGGCCATCCATGAAGCGAATATCGAGATTACTTGGCTTTGCGGCACATCGATCGGCGCCATCAACGCCGCTCTGATCGCCGGCAACCCTCCCGAGCGCCGTGTCGAGCGGCTGCGCGAATTCTGGGAGGAAATCACCAAGCCGCCGATCAGGATTCCGAATGTCCCCTGGTTTACGGATTTGCCGTGGAATGAAAACGGCCAGGCTCGTTACTGGACCAACAGGATGAGCGCCTTTTCGGCGATGTTGCACGGAGTGCCGAACTTCTTTTCACTGCGGCCGTTTCCGCCGGTGAATTCGTCGGCTGAACGCCCCGATCTGGTCGGCTATTACGATATCTCTCCATTAAAGGAGACTCTCGCGCGGTTGGTCGATTTCGATTTGATCAACGCCAAACCGAAGCGCCTCACCGTGTTTGCCACCAACGTTCGCACTGGCGCACCGGTTTATTTCGACAATCTGGAGCGAGAAATCACGGCCGCGCATGTGATAGCGAGCGCCTCCTTGCCTCCGGGATTTCCTCCGACCGAGATCGACGGCGAATATTTCTGGGACGGTGGCGTCGTTTCGAACTCGCCCATGCAATTCCTCGTCGACAAGGCGCAGCGCAGCAGCGTGCTTGTTTTCCAGGTCGACCTTTGGGATGCGAATGGCGAAGTGCCGCTCGATATTCCCTCCGCCAATTTGCGTGCGATGGAAATCCACAGCGCCAGCCGCATCAATGTTTCGCTCGATCAATATCAGAAAATGCAGAAATTCCGGCACGCTCTGCGCCGGTTTCTCGATCAGCTCCCCGAACAATGCCAAAACGATCCCGAAGTCCAGTTCCTCTCCGAGCAGGCTCGCGTGAAGGTCGCGACCATCGTGCAATTGAAGTATCAGTCGCAGAAATACGAGACCGCGGGCAAGATGTTCGAATTTTCCCGCTTGGCGATGGAAGAGCATTGGCAGGCGGGCTACGAAGACACCAAGGTTGCGCTCGGCGAACCGGCGGTGCTCGAGGTTCCGGACGTGACGGAGGCGGCGCGTATCTTCGACGTGCACCACGGCTGGGTGAAGTAACCATCGGCGGGATCATCGGCCCACATTGTGGGTATGGCGGATAGCGTGCCTGAAAGGCCACTCGCTACTCGCCATTCCCCGTTTGCCCGCGATAGAGTCGGTCGCTTCATACGAGTCGCCGATGCCCGTCCGCCAGCTCTCCGAAACAACGGTCAACCGCATCGCCGCCGGCGAGGTGGTCGAGCGCCCGGCGAGCGTGGTCAAGGAGCTGGTGGAGAACGCGCTCGATGCCGGCGCCAGCCGCATCGATGTGCTCACCGACGGCGGCGGCCGGCGGCTCATCCGCGTCACCGATGACGGCGAAGGCATGACGCGCGCCGACCTGGCGCTGGCGGTGGACCGTCACGCCACGTCGAAACTTACCGATGACGACCTCGTAGCCATATCGACGCTCGGCTTTCGCGGCGAGGCCTTGCCGTCGATCGGCGCGGTGGCGCGGCTATCGATCGCGACTCGGCATCGGAGCGAGCCGCACGCTTGGGCAATCGAGGTCGATGCTGGCGTCAAGTCGGCGCTCAAACCGGCGGCGCTCGGGCAGGGCACGCGCGTCGAGGTGCGTGATCTCTTCTACGCCACGCCGGCGCGATTGAAATTCCTCAAGCTCGACCGCACCGAGGCGGAAGCGGTCCGCGAGGTGGTGCGCCGGCTCGCCATGAGCCGTCCGGATGTCGCCTTTACGCTCGCCGGCGAGGAGCGCGCGCCCGTGACCTCTGCCGCGACATTGCCCGGCGCGACCGGCCGTCTCGCCCGGCTCGGCGATGTGCTGGGCGCCGATTTTCGCGCCAATGCGGTTGAGATCGCGGCCGACCGTGAAGGCGTCGCGATCCAGGGGTTTGCGGCGCTGCCGACGCTGACGCGCGCCAATGCGCTCGGCCAATATCTCTTCGTCAACGGCCGCCCGGTGCGCGACAAAATTCTCCTCGGCGCCGTGCGCGCAGCCTACGCCGATTATCTGCCGCGCGACCGTCACCCGCTGGTCGCGCTGTTCGTCGAGCTTTCCGCGCGCGAGGTTGACGTCAACGTGCATCCCGCCAAGGCCGAGGTGCGTTTTCGCAATGCCGGCCTGGTGCGCGCCTTGATCGTGCATGCGCTCAAGACCGCGCTCGCTCGCGACGGTGCGCGCGCGGCGACGACCGGCGGCAATGCGACGATCGCGGCGTTCCGCCCGGCGGCGACGATGCGGCGCGGCTGGGATTGGCGGCACTCGCCGGCGCGCGGCGGAGGTTTCGGCGAGGCGGCGCAAGCAGCATTCGCGGTTGGTGCGCCGGCGGTTGATCTCGCCGCCGCGCCCGAAGCGGAAGCCGCGGTCGGAGCCGCCGGTTTTGCCGAACCGGTCGCGGACGCGCTCGACCACCCGCTCGGGGCGGCGCGCGCCCAGGTGCATGAGACCTATATCGTCGCGCAAACCCGCGACGGCCTCGTCATCGTCGATCAGCACGCCGCCCACGAACGCATCGTCTATGAGAAGCTCAAGGCGGCGATTGCGAAGAGCGGCGTCGCCCGCCAGATCCTGCTCATTCCGGACATCGTCGAGCTCGACGAAGCCGACGTCGAGCGGCTGCTGACGCACGCCAAGGAGCTTGCAAGCTACGGACTGATGCTCGAATCGTTCGGCCCTGGCGCGGTGGCGCTGCGCGAGACGCCTTCACTCCTTGGCGAGATCGACGGCGTCGGCCTCGTGCGCGACCTCGCCGAACATATCGACGAATGGGACGAAACGTTGCCGCTCGAACGCCGTCTCATGCACGTCGCCGCCACCATGGCCTGTTACGGCTCGGTGCGCGCCGGCCGCCGGCTGAAACCGCAGGAAATGAACGCGCTGCTGCGCGAGATGGAAGTCACGCCCAATTCCGGCCAATGCAATCACGGCCGCCCGACCTATGTCGAGCTCAAGCTCACCGACATCGAGCGGCTGTTCGGCCGGCGCTAGCTTATGGGCCGCAGGAAAGTAAGCTCGGTGTCGTCATAGCGGCGGCGGTCGATTTCGGAAAAGCCCTCGGGCGCGGTGAATTTCGCTGCCGCCGCCTCCTCAACGACGATGATCGCGTCCGGCGTGAACCATGCTCCGTCGCGCGCCGAGGTCAGCGCTGCGGCCGCCAGACCCTGCGCGTAGGGAGGATCGAGGAAAGCGAGCGAGAATGGCGGGAGCGGATGCGCCGGCCCGAGCTGCGTCGCATCACGTCGAAAAATCCGCGACACGCCGCCGAGACCGAGCGCCGAGACGTTCTCACGAAGCAGAGCGCGCGCGTCGGCGGTTTCGTCGACGAACAGCGCGAACACGGCGCCGCGCGACAACGCTTCGATGCCGAGCGCGCCGGTGCCGGCGAAAAGATCGAGCACGCGCGCGCCGGTGATAGGGTCGGCAAAGCCGTGCACCAAAATATTGAACAGCGATTCGCGCAAACGGTCGGCGGTGGGCCGGATGGCTTTCGACTTTGGGGCCGCGAGCGCGCGCCCACGCAGTCGTCCGCCGATGACGCGCATTTAGCGGCGGCCCCGCGGATGACGAGGCCGCGCGCCCCGCGAACGGTCCGGAGCATGGAGGCGGCGGCCCTTCCGTGGCCGATCGCTCGGGCGCTGCTCAGGCAAGCTCTCGCGCGGCGGCTCGCCGTGACGTTCGACCGGGACGGCGCGGCCCTTGCGGTCGGTGGCGAGGCCGGCGCGCGGCTTTGCCGCACGCCGCTCGGGCTGCGTCACCGCGTCGCGGCGCGAACCGCGAAATTTCCGCTGCAGCTTTTTTCCCGGGCGCTCCGCTTCACGCGCACGCCAAACATGATCGGACGATTTACGGGTGATCGGCTTCTGCCAGGGCTTCTCCACTGCATCGGCTGTCTTTTCCAGCGGCGCGGGCGCGGCGATCGGCGCCGAAAAATCGGCGCCGGCAAGCGCGATGACGCGTTCGCCGAGTTGCTCGCGCAAGACGCGCGTGGGTACCTCCTCGATCGCCCCCTCGGCGAGCTCACCGAGCTGAAACGGCCCGAACGATACGCGGATAAGCCGCGTGACCGACAGGCCAAGATGGCCAAGCACGCTGCGCACCTCGCGGTTCTTGCCCTCGCGGATGGCGAAGGTGAGCCAGAGATTCGAGCCCATGACGCGGTCGAGTGTGGCCTCGATCGGCGCGTAGTGAATGCCTTCGACGGTGACGCCCGCGCGCAGCGCGTCGAGCCTTTCCTGACTTACCGAACCGTGCGCGCGCACGCGATAACGCCGCAGCCAGCCGGTCGCCGGCAATTCGAGAACGCGCGCTAGCGCGCCGTCGTTAGTAAGCAGGATCAGCCCTTCGGTATTGAAATCGAGCCGGCCGACGCTGAGGAGGCGGGGAAGGCCTTTCGGCAAATGCTCGAAGATGGTCGGCCGGCCCTGCGGGTCGCTGTGCGAGGTTAAAAGCCCGCGCGGCTTATGATAGAGGAGCAGCCGCGCGCGTTCGGCCGCCGGCAGCGGCACCCCGTCGACGCTGACGCGATCGCGTGCGGTGACGTTGAGGGCCGGGGAGCGGATCACCGCGCCGTTGACGGAAACGCGGCCGGCCGCGATCCATGCCTCGGCCTCGCGCCGCGAGGCCAGCCCGGCGCGGGCGATCACCTTGGCGATGCGTTCGCCGTCTTTATCGAATTTGCTCTTGTCGTCCATGGCTGCGCCCGGCAATAACCCCGGACGATCGATCAGGCAATTGCCAATGACATCATTCATGGATATCGCGCTGGAAGAGGCCCGCGCCGCCGGCGAGCGGGGCGAGGTCCCGATCGGCTGCGCGATCGTGCGTGAGGGCGCTGTCATCGCGCGGGCGGGCAATCGTACGCTCGCCGAGCATGACCCGACCGCGCACGCCGAGATCGTCGCTATCCGCAGGGCCGCGGCCGTGCTCGGCTCGGAGCGGCTCGCCGATTGCGATCTTTATGTCACGCTCGAACCCTGCGCGATGTGCGCGGGCGCGATCGCGTTCGCGCGCGTGCGCCGGCTCTATTACGGCGCCGCCGATCCCAAGGGTGGCGCCGTCGACAATGGCGTGCAGTTCTTTGCGTCGCCCTCCTGCCATCATCGGCCGGAGGTCTATGGCGCTATTGCCGAAGCAGAAGCCTCGGCGCTGCTCAAGCGCTTCTTTGAGGTGCGGCGCTAGATCTAAGCCTGACGGGCGAATTCCCAGGCTTTGGCGGCAAGCGGCCGCACCAGAGCGGCCTTGGCCGCGGCAAACGCGCTGGTCGCAGTGCCATCGCGGACGCGACCGACGATGCCTTGCAGGATCGCGGCGATGCGAAAGAAATTATAGGCGGAATAGACCGCTAGATAAGGCCGCGGGTCGAGGCCGGTGCGCCTCACATAGGCCTCGACATACGCTTCGAGCGAAGGGATGCCGAGCGCGGCCAGATCGTAGCCGACCAGCGAGCCGGTGCCGGCTTCCGACGGCGGCATGTGCCACTGCATCAGGTGATAGGAAAAATCAGCCAGCGGGTCGCCGAGCGTCGATAGCTCCCAATCCAGCACCGCGGCGATGGTCGGAGCGTCGGGTGCAAGGATGATGTTGTCGAGACGATAGTCGCCGTGCACCAGCCGCGGCGGTTGCGGCGGCGGCAGATGCGCGGGAAGCCAGACGATCAGCCGCTCCATGTCCTCGATGGGCTCGGTTTCCGAGGCGCGGTATTGTTTCGACCAGCGCTCGATCTGCCGCGCCACGTAATTTTCGCCGCGGCCGTAATCGGCAAGCCCGATCGCGGCCGGATCGAAGCTGTGCAGCCGCGCCAAAGTCGCGTTCATGGCGTCATAGACTTGTGCCCGCTCCGCGGGATTGGACCCCGGCATCTCGGCTTCCCAGAACACGCGGCCGTCGACAAACGACATGACAAAGAACGCCGTACCGATAACGGCCTCGTCGGCGCAATAGAGGATGGGCTCGGCGACCGGAAAGCCTAGCGCATGAAGCGCGCTGATCACGCGATGCTCGCGATCGACCGCGTGCGCCGAGGGCAAAAGCTTGCCCGGGGGCTTGCGCCGCAACACGTAGCGCCGCACCGGCGGTTCCGAGATAAGTCGGATTCGACTGCCCGCCCTTGAATTGGCGAAGCGTGATCGGCCCGGCAAAGTCTTTGACATGCGCCCAGAGATAGGCTTCGAGCCGGCCGACGTCGAAGCGCAGCCGCTCGGCCACGTCCTTGGTGCCGGAAAAGGTGCTCTGACGATCGGTGCCGGCCACGCCTCCTCCCGGATATCTCCAGTGACGCCCTTATTCGAGGCGGGATCTTACCGAGGCTTCGCGTTCAACCGCCCGGCAGCCGATGTCGCGGCGATAGAAGCCTTCGGGCCAGTCTATACGCGAAATGGCCTCATAGGCACGTGTCCGCGCCTCGCGCACGGTCGAGCCTGTGGCCGACACGTTCAATACGCGGCCGCCATTGGCGAGGATGCGTCCGTCTTCGGCTTTGGTGCCGGCATGGAATACCTCCACGCCCTCGACGGCAGCGGCTTTGTCCAGACCTGAGATGACGGAGCCCTTGCCGTATGCGCCGGGATAGCCGCGCGCCGCCATCACGACGGTCAGCGCGGGCTCGGCATACCAGCGCAAATCGAGCGACTTGAGCACGCCGTCGCGGCTTGCCAGCAAGGCCGGCACGAGGTCCGACATCAGCCGGGGCATCAGCACCTGGCATTCGGGATCGCCGAAGCGCACATTGTATTCGATGAGCTTCGGCCCTTCCGCGCCGATCATCAAACCGGCATAGAGCACGCCTTTGTACGGCGCGCCCATCGCCGTCATCGCGCGCAAGGTCGGCAGCACGATTTCACTCATGACACGGGCGCTCATCACCGCATCGACGATCGGCGCCGGCGAATAGGCGCCCATGCCGCCGGTATTCGGTCCCTTATCGCCGTCGAAGGCGCGTTTGTGATCTTGGGCGGAGGCGAGCGGCACGGCATTCGTGCCGTCGCAAAGCGCGAAAAACGAAGCCTCTTCGCCGTCGAGAAACTCCTCGACGACGAGTTCAGCGCCGGCTTGCCCGAGGCCGCCGCCGAGAATCATGTCGATGGCGGCTTCGGCCTCGGCGAGGCTTGCCGCCACGACCACCCCCTTGCCGGCGGCAAGCCCGTCGGCCTTGACGACGATGGGCGCGCCGCGCGCCCGGGCATAGGCCTTGGCGCGACCTGCATCGCTGAAACGCTCATAGACCGCGGTCGGTATGCTGTTCGTCCGGCACAGGTCCTTGGTGAAACCCTTCGAGCCTTCGAGCCGCGCGGCGGCGGCGCTCGGTCCGAAAGCCTTGATACCGGCAGCCTCCAAATCGTCGACAATGCCGGCGCAGAGGGGCGCTTCCGGACCGACCACGACAAAATCGATGCCGTGACCGCGGCAGAAGGCGATCACGGCGCCATAATCGGCAATGTCGAGGTCGATGCACGCGGCTTCGCGCGCAATGCCGGCATTGCCCGGCGCGCAGAACAGCCGATCCACGAGCGGGCTGGCCGCCATCTTCCAGGCGAGCGCATGCTCGCGTCCACCGGAGCCCAACAGTAAAATATTCACGGCGGAATGTTCATCCGTTCAAATGCATCGCCACGGCCCCTGTAGCATGGGCCGGGACCGGTGCAAGATCGCGAACGGACTTGTCCAAGGGCCTTGAAGGGTCTTCCCCTGGGGTCTTGACCAAGGCTGGCGACGCAAAGCACTAAGCTCTATCTGCCATTTGCAGCGATGCCGCGATGAACGAACCGCGCCTCAATCTACCCGAACTGACCGTCTCCGAGCTCTCGGCGGCGCTTAAGCGCACCATCGAGGAATCGTATGGCTATGTGCGCGTGCGCGGCGAGCTGGGCAAGGTAAGCTATCACGGCAACGGCCACGTTTACTTCGATCTCAAGGACGACCGCGCCTCCATCGCCGGCGTCATCTGGCGCAGCGCCACCCCGCGCATCAAGCTCAAACTCGAAGCCGGCCTGGAAGTGGTGATCACCGGACGGCTCACGACCTATCCCAACCGTTCGCAATACCAGATCGTGGTCGAGACGCTGGAGCCGGCTGGCCTCGGCGCGCTAATGGCGCTGCTCGAGGAACGCAAGCGTCGATTGACCGCCGAGGGCCTGTTCGACGAGGCGCGAAAGCAGCTCTTGCCGTATTTACCGGCCGTGATCGGCGTCATCACCTCGCCGACCGGCGCGGTCATTCGCGACATCCTGCATCGGCTTGCCGACCGTTTCCCGCGGCACGTGCTGGTCTGGCCGGTCAAGGTGCAGGGCGATGGCTCGGCCGCCGAGGTGGCCGCGGCGATTGTGGGCTTCAACGCGCTGCCGGAAGGCGGGCCGATGCCGCGACCCGATCTCCTCATTGTCGCCCGCGGCGGCGGCTCGCTTGAGGATTTGTGGTCGTTCAACGAAGAGATCGTGGTGCGTGCGGCGGCCGCGAGCCTCATTCCGCTGATCTCCGCGGTGGGCCACGAGACCGACGTGACGCTCATCGATTTTGCCGCTGATCGGCGGGCGCCGACGCCGACCGCGGCCGCCGAAATGGCGGTGCCGGTGCGCGCGGAGCTCGCGGTCGACGTCGCTAACTTTGAGCGGCGGGCGCTGGGCGGCTGGCTGCGCGGCCAGGAAACGCGCCGGCATGCCGTGCGCTCGGCCGCCCGTGCGCTGCCAGATGCCGACGAGGTATTGGCGGTGCCGCGGCAGCGGCTCGATCACGCCACGGCCGGACTGACGCGCGGATTGCGCGCTAACGCCCACCTCCATCGCGTCAGCTTCTCGCGCATCGGCGGCAGGTTGAGCGCGCACATGCTGCGCGTGCATGTCGAGCGCCGCCGCGAACGCTATTCCGGAATTGCGCAGCGGTTGCGGGCGAGCGCGGCAGCGAATATCGAGACGCATCGGACCCGGATCGCACGGGAGCGCGAGCGTGTCGGCGTGTTCGCCGCGCGCGCCGGACGCGCCATGGACAATCTCCTCGATGCGCGCTGGGCGCGCTGTGAGCGCGATGCCCAGTTGCTCGCGGCGTTTTCCTATCGGGGTGTATTGGCCCGCGGCTTTGCGCTGGTGCGCGACCGGGGCGGCCGGCCCCTGCGCACCGCGGCCGCGGTGACCACCGGCATGCCGATCGACGTGGAGTTTTCCGACGGTTATGTCGGTGCCCGCGCCGAAGTCGTGCAGACCTCCGCACCGCGGGCCGAGCCGCCGCGGCGCCGAGCGCGGCGCGGCAGCGATCCGGGGCAGGGCGATCTTTTCTAACTTTTACCGCGCCGTAACGATGTGTTGGCGAGCTGACGGTTTGTTCATTGTCCGCCATTTTTTTGGAAACTGACTGTTTGTTCATCGCGTGAAAAATTTCCGCGCCGTGGAACCGCCATCATGCTTGCGTATTATTTGCTTTGGCGACATTCGGTTCGTCCAAGGAGAACAGCATGAGTCGATTCGTATTTGCGGCAGCGATCGCCGCGTTGGCTTTCGTGACCGTGTCGGGAATCTCGCAAGCGGCTCCGGTCGCGCCGCTGCCGGCGGGAGTGGTGAGCGACGCGGGTGCCGGTAACATCACCAAGGTCTATTGGCATCACCGGCATTGGCGTCATTGGTGCCGATGGCACCGTTGCTAGGAAAGATAAGTTTCCGCTGATACCCGCGCCGCGCCGAGCAATCGGCGCGGCGCTTTGTCTTCCACGGGTGGGTTTCGTCCGCGCGGCGAAATGATTATGTTTGCCGGTGCGCGGGCCGTCCGGGACTAAGGCCTGTCACCGCGACGGAGGCTAATTTGCTCAATCGTACCGACCGCCCATCCCCGATGCCCGGCGAGGCCGAGGTCAAATACCTCGACGGCGATTTCCGTGTCGTGCGGCCGGGAGCGTTCGTGCGCTGCGCCGTGACCGGCGTGCATATTCCACTCGAGGAGCTCCGCTATTGGAGCGTCGATCTGCAGGAAGCCTACGCTTCGCCGGAGGCGGTGCTGCAACGCCACGCCGCCGACTACGCGCGCAAATCCTAGCTGCGAATTAGGTTCTTATTCCAGCCGTTCTACGTCGCGCAGCGCCGGAAACAATTTCATCCATAGCAACGCCACCGCGATCGTGGCGACGCCCTTCAGCGCCGCCGCCGGCATCGCACCGAACAGCGCCGCCGTCATGCCGCTCTCGAATTCGCCGAGCTGGTAGGAGGCGTTGACGAACAGGAAGTTCACCGCTCCGACGCGCCCGCGCAGATCATCCGGCGTGGCCAACTGTACGAGCGAGATGCGGATCACCATGCTCACCGTATCCGCGGCGCCAAGTATCGCCAGCGCGAAAATCGACAGCCAGATTGAACGGGACACCGCGAATACCACGGTCGCCAAGCCAAAGACGATCACCGCCTGGAGCATCCGCATGCCGACCCGGCGATGAATGGCATAGCGGGCCAGCACGGCCGCCATCAGCAAGGCCCCGACAGCCGGCGCGCCACGCAACACGCCGAGGTCCCACGGTCCGGTGTGCAGGATGTCTCTGGCGTAGATCGGCGGCAGCGCGGTCACTCCGCCGAGCAGCACCGTGAAAAGGTCGAGCGATATCGTGCTGAATATCGCTGGGTTACGACGCACGAAGCCGACGCCGGCAAACACCCCCGCAAGCGTGGGCGGCTCCCTGGCGCTGACCGGCCGGTCCGGTTTGATCGCTCCGTTGAGCAGACTGGCGAGAAACGCGAATACCGCCACCGCCGCATAGGGCGCGGCGGGTGTCACCGCGTAAGCGAGCCCGCCGAGCGCCGGCCCGCTGATCATGGCCGCCTGGAACGCCCCAGTGAAAAGCGCAGTGCCCTTTTGCAGCATGCCGTCCGGCGTCACCGCCGGCAGCAAGGATGCGGCCGCCGGACTTTCAAACGCGGTGGCGGCGCCAAACACCAGCACCGCGGCAAAAATCTCCGGTACGTTGAGCCAGCCGGCATAACTGCCCCAAGCCAGGAACGCCGCCGTCAGTCCGACGGCGATCTGCGAAATCTGGACCACGCGTTTACGTTCGTAACGGTCCGCCACGTGGCCGGCGAGGAAGACCAGAAGCGCTGTGGGGATAAACTACATCAGGCCGACGATGCCGAGGTCGAACGCGCTGCTAGTCAACGCATAGACCTGCCATCCCACGGCGACGGCGGCGATCTGGCGGGAAAACTCGGAGAATCCCCGCGCCAAAAAATAAAATAGGTACGGCCGATGCCTGAACAGAATCGCGGAGCCAGCGGGCAAGGGGGCAAACATCGGTCTAGCGCCGCTTGACCACGGCGAGGATGATGTCGCGGAAGGCGTCCGCCTCCTCGACGACGAAACGGACCGGCAATGCGCTGGCGCGTGCGGCCAGCGCGGCAAGCTGCGGTTCGCCGGACAGCCGCGCCGCATCCTTCTCCGTCGTGACAAGCACGAGGTTTTCTCGATCGGCGCGCGCCAGCATGTCCTGTGCCTCTGCCGCAGTGTAACGATGATGGTCGGGAAAGCTTGCGCGCTCCGCGACCGCTACCCCGTTTTCGGCAAGTGTGGCGAAGAACTTCTCCGGATCGCCGATGCCGGCGAAGGCCAAAACCCGGCGGCCGCCGAGCGCCGCGATGGTTTGGCGGTCGGGTTCGAGACGGCCGTGAAAGATCACGACATTGTGCCGGCGTGCGCGCTCGGTAAGCGCGGTGAGGCCATCGGGCCGCCCGACGATGACCAAGGCCTGCGCACGCGAAATCTGCGTCTCCAACGGTGCCCGTAACGGACCGGCCGGGATGATGCGGCCGTTGCCGATGCCGCGGCGGCCATCGACCAGCAGGATCCCCAGCTCCTTGGCAAGCGCGGGATTCTGAAAGCCGTCGTCCATCACGATCACGGTCGCCGCGCCGCGACGTGCCTCATTGGCGCCGGCCAGCCGATCGCGCGCGACGATGGTCGGTGCAAGGCGCGCGAGCAGGAGAGGCTCATCCCCGACCGTGTCGGCGGAATGGACTGCTGGGTCGACGCGCAGTGGGCCGGACGATCGCCCGCCATAGCCACGGCTCAAAAAGAACGGCCGCTCGTGCGCGGCAAGGAGGAGGCGCGCCACCGCGAGCGCCGCCGGCGTTTTGCCGGCGCCGCCGACGGTCGGGTTGCCGAGGCAGATGACCGGCACGCCGACGCTGCGGCCTTGCGTCTGCATGCGTAGCGCCGCGACCGCTCCGTAGATGCCGCCGAGCGGGCTCAAGAGGCCGCCGCTGCCGGGCCGCCACCAAAAGGCGGGCTCGCGCATCACGGTGCGATCCCGAAAAATCGAAGCCGGTTTTCGGCAAAGATCATGTCCAGCCTCTCATTAAATGCGCTGCTCGAGCCGGAGCTGCATCAAGTAAGGCCCGAGGGCGGCGAGTGTCCGCTCCAGCGCCCCGGCGAGCGCGCCCACCGTCACGGCGGCTGCTTCGGCGACAGCCTTGCGAGTGACCGGATTGGCGAGCCAGTCGCCGAGGCAAGCCGTCAACGCTGCCTCGTCGGCGACGCATTCGGCGCCGTGGGCCGCATCGAGCGCGGCATAAATCTCGGCGAAATTCCAGACATGCGGACCGTGGACTACCGCAGCGCCGAGCCTGATGGCTTCGATCGGATTTTGCCCGCCATGGCTGGCGAGCGAGCCGCCCATGAACACGGTGGGCGCCAGCCGGTAGATCAGGCCGAGTTCGCCGAGCGTATCGGCGACGAACACATCGACATCCGGCGTCGGCATCTCCTCCTGCGAGCGGAGCGCGACGGAAAGGCCGGCGGCTTTTGTCTCCTCGGCAATGCCGGGACCGCGCTCCGGATGGCGCGGCGCGATGATGGTCAGGAGCGACGGACATTTTGCGCGCAGCCGCTGATGGGCGGCGAGCATCGCGGCTTCCTCGCCGGGATGCGTGGATGCCGCCGCGATGACGACGCGGGCGTCGATCATCGTTTTGAATTTGCGCAAAGTCGGCAGGTCGGCCGGTGGGGCGGGCACGTCGAGCTTCAGATTGCCTATAGTGCTGATGCGCGGTGCACCGAGTTGGCTGAAGCGCTGCGCATCGGCGCCGGATTGCGCCAGGCAAAGATCGAAGCGTCGTAGCAGCGCGGCGATGACTCCGGGCTGGAGCCGCCAGCGGCTGAACGAGCGCTCCGACACGCGGCCATTGAGGAGGATCATTGGGACGCCGCGGTCACCGCACGCCAGAATAAGATTCGGCCACAGATCGGATTCGACGAACAACGCAAGATTGGGCCGCCAATGGTCGAGGAAGCGGCCGACAAATCGCGGCGCGTCGAGCGGAATGAACTGGTGCACCGCGCCCGCAGGCAGGCGCTGTTCGGCAAGGGCTGCGGAGCTGACCGTGCCGGACGTGACCAGCACCGCAAAGTCCTTGGCGCGGAGGCGTTCGATAAGCGGGATGATGGCGAGGATTTCACCGACGCTCGCGCCGTGCAACCAGATCAGCGGGCCGGCCGGGCGCGGCAGGCTTGGCTGACCGTAGCGTTCGGCGAGGCGGGTCGGATTTTCCTTGCCGCGCTTGAGTCGCCACGCCAAGAGTCGCGACGCCACCGGCGGGGCTGCCGCCCGCGACGCCAGCCGATAGAAACGCAGCGCGAGCGGCAGCCGATCGCGCACTTTAGTCTCCTCCCCGCGGCCGACCGGCGCGTTCAACAGCGCCGTGCATCACCACGTTTCGCAGGCTGTCTCGTTGTCGCCCGATGCTCTTGCATAACATACTCTCAGCGCTGCGGTGATTGGCTATCCGGATCGAGCATTCGGTGCAGATGAACGATGAAATAGCGCATTTGCGCGTTGTCGACGGTGCCTTGCGCCTTAGCTTTCCAGGCCGCATAGGCGCTGGCGTAGTTCGGGAAAATGCCGACGATGTCGATGTTGTCGAGATTTTTAAATTCCATGCTCGAGGCGTTATTCAGTTCGCCGCCGAACACGAGGTGAAGCAACTGCCTCGTTGGCGGTTTGGGGATGTCCGACATGCCGTTCGCTCCGCGCTATTCGCGATTGATCAAAACGCGAGGCGTTCATCCCTAAGAAGTTCGATGATTGTCGCGTGCCTGTCCCGGCCGGCAGCGACGAGCATCCCATGCCGCGGTACGGGACGGTTATAGGTCACGGCGCCGCCGTCTGCGGGCGTCAGGGCGCCGCCAGCTTCGTGCACCAAAAGATCAGCCGCCGCAAGGTCCCAGTCGTGGCTGTCGACGCCGGCAATCGCGACGTCGAAGGCGCCTTGCGCAACGCGCGCAAGGCGCAGCGCCAGCGACCGCACCCGCGGCATGGCGATGAAGGGGGGCGCCACGCCGGCGAGCCGCTCGAGCCAACGTCTCGGTCCAGCAATGCGCGCGCCTTCGAGCGAAGTCCCGGTCGTGGCGGCGATCGCCCTGCCGTTGCACATGGCGCCGCCGCCTGCGCTCGCCGAGAAGAACTCTTCGGTGACCGGAGCGTAGAGGCAAGCCGCGATCGGCCGGCCATGATCGACCAGCGCCGCGGACACGGCCCAGTCCGGCAAACCTGCAAGATAGGCGCGCGTGCCGTCGATCGGATCGACGATCCAGACGTAGCGCGCGCCCAGCCGGGCGGGATCGTCGGCGCTTTCCTCCGAAAGCCAGGCGATGCCAGATCCTTCGCCGGTAAGCCGTTCATGCAGCAACCGGTCAACGGCGATGTCGGCTTCGCAGACCGGCGAAGATTCTCCTTTGGTCCAGGTTCTGAGCGGAGTCCGGAACATTGACAGCGCCAGCGCGCCCGCTTCGCGCACAGATGACGCCAGCCGTGCAGTGGCTTGGGCGGGATCGACCGGCTCAGTGTCCGGCAACGGTCATACCTTCGACGCGCAGTGTCGGCGCATTGGTGCCGTAGCGGAAGACGAGGTCGTTCGCCGGCGTGAGCGAGGCGAACATGTCGGAGAGGTGGCCCGCGATCGTGACCTCGCTGACCGGATAGGTGCGTTCGCCATGCTCGATCCAGAAACCGGAAGCGCCGCGGCTATAGTCTCCTGTCACCAGATTGACGCCCATGCCGATCATGTCGGTGACGTAAAAGCCATCCTCGATGTCGGCGATCAGCTCCTGCGGGCTCTTTCCGCCGGCGGCGAAATGAAGATTGCTGGCGCCGGGGGAGGGTGTCGAGGACACGCCGCGCTGGGCGTGTCCGGTCGTTTGCAGGCCGAGCTCGCGGGCGGTGGCACAGTCGAGGAGCCAGGTGGTGAGCACGCCGTCTTCGACCAGCTTGCGGCTGCGGCCGGCGACGCCTTCGGCGTCGAATGGCCGCGAACGCAAGCCGCGCGGACGCAGCGGATCGTCGATGATGTCGATGCCCGAAGCAAAAATCTTCGCGCCGCGCT
>Ga0116223_10001075_pt1 | contig 29251 bp, 20 predicted proteins | sample Sb_taG_3_FD_90092 | JGI IMG/M metagenome (GOLD analysis project Ga0116223, IMG submission 90092) | Peat soil microbial communities from Weissenstadt, Germany - Sb_50d_a_PC metaG | ecosystem: Environmental > Terrestrial > Soil > Wetlands > Peat | place: Germany: Weissenstadt | collected 2010-09-21 | reverse complement strand
TGGTTCAATACCGGGCGGTTTCGGGTGACAGTGGCTGTGGCGGCACGTTTCCAACGTGCCGTATCCCACCGGCACGTTGGAAACGTGCCGCCACAGCCACTGTCACCCCGATTTGAACCAGGCCCCCCGGTTGCCCTCCGCACGTCCCGAATTCCTGGGCCCGACGATGAACCTACGCAAAGGACTGCGACTGCTGGGCAGCGTGGCGCTGCTGGGCTGGCTGGCCTGGCGGACGGACTGGCGGCAGGTGGCCGAGGCGTTCGCCACCCTCCGCTGGGCGCTGTGGGCGGCGGCCCTGGGCGTCTACGCGCTGGCCCAACTGGTCAGCGCCGTGCGCTGGGGTCTGCTGGCCCGGCCGCTCGGCTTCCACCGGCCGGCCTGGCAGTATGTCGGCTTCTACTTCATCGGCATGTTCTTCGGCCTGTTCCTGCCGACCTCGGTCGGCGGCGACGTGGTGCGCGGCTGGTATCTCGACGGCGGCTCGGGGCGGCGCCGCTCGGCCCTGTTCAGCGTCTTCGTCGATCGCGCCAGCGGATTGTTGGTGCTGATGGGGGTGGCGGCCGTGGCCCTGGTCCTGTGCCCGGTCGAGGTGCCCGTCTGGGTCAGTCGCGGGGTCTGGGGGATGCTCGCCGCCGGCCTGGCCGGCCTGGCCCTATTGCCGCTGCTGGCGCGGCGCGTCCACCGCTTCGAGGCCGTCCGCCGCTCGGTCGAGGCCGCCCGGCTGTACCTGCGCCGCCCGTCCCTCCTGGCGGGAACGACGGCGCTGTCGCTGGCCGTGCAGGCGGGCCACGTCGCCGTCGTCTGGCTGATCGGCCTGGCGCTGGGGCTGTCGGTGCCGGCCGGCTACTACGCGGTCGTGGTGCCGGTCGTGTCGCTGCTCACGCTGCTGCCGGTGAGCATCAACGGCGTCGGCGTGCGCGAGGCGGGGATGGTGACACTGCTGGGGATGGCCGGCGTGAGTCCGGGCGGCGCGCTCAGCCTGGCCTTCCTCTGGTTCCTGGCCTTCACCGTCGCCAGCCTCGGCGGCCTGGGCTTTTCCCTCTTTGGACATTTTCCCCGTCCCGACGCGGCCGCCGCCCACTCCGCGACTCAAGGGCCGCCCGCGCGGTCCGCGGCCTGACCTTGTCCCCTAGTTTATCTCTTTCGGGGCCGTCAACTCCAGAAGGGAACGCTGACCAGGTCCTGGGCGCCGCCGAAGACGCTGAAGTAGGCATCGTTCGCCTGCTGCGCCTGCGGTCCGAGACCCACGTCCGCCGCGTTGTGGCCCTGGGTTGCCGGTTGCGGCACTCCGGCGAGGGAGTCGCCTGTCAGGGCCGGGACAGCCCCGGCGCACTGCGCGGGGGGGCTACCGGGGGCCTGTTGGTGGTCGCCGGTGAAGGGGCCCTGTGCGCCGTCCGGCAGGCTGAGCAGGGCCTGGGCGATCAGGAACTCCCCGGGGCCGAACTCCTCGGCGACGGTGATCCCCTTCGGGACGGCGGGCGGGTTGGCAGTCGCCTTGTTCGGAATGGCCATTTCGCGCTCTTCCAAGGACCGAATCATGGCGGCCCTCATGGCGAGACAGGCGGGGCAGTTGCACATCAGGGGCGGGAGATCCAAACCGGTCCCCGCGGGCGCGACGGGGCCAGGCATCATGTTGCCCGAGTTGCCGTTCTGCCCCTGGCCGTTGCCGGTCAGCCACTGGCCGAGGCCGTTTAGCCGGCTCGGGTCGAGCGGCACGCCGCCGCCGGAGGTCAACGGGTTGCCGTTGGCGACCTGGGTGTTCGGCAGGGGGACGCTCGGGTCGGCACCCGTGCCGAGGTTCAGGGTCAGGGCGTAGTGGCCCGTGCCGAAAGCGGTCGTGTCGGCCCCCTGGACCTTGACGTAATACGTGGCGCCCGGCGTGAGCCCCAGGCCGTCGAGGGTCAGCGTCGTCCCGTACTGCCCCAGGCCGTTGGCGCTGCCGAGGACCGTCCTCTGGTCGGCGGCGTACACCGTCACCTTCGGCGCCAGCAGGCTCAGGCCGCTCGACTGCACGTCGAGGTTCATCGTCGCGGCGCTGTTGCTCGGCGCCGTGAAGGTGAAGTACTCCGCCTGCCCCGCCGTCGTGATGTCGAGGTTGTTGATGTCCGCCGTGAGGGCGGTGGGGTCGAGGGTCGAGGTGAGGTTGCTCGCCGTGGCGAAGGTGCCGTCGCTGCCGCCGGTGTTGTAGGCGTCGTGGGCCCGCGCGCTGCCGTTGCTGTAAATGGCCCGGATGCCGGCGATATCGTCGTTGGCCAGGCCGAGGTGTACGCTGGTGTAGAACCCGTACATGACGGAGTTTGACGAGCTTGAATGGGCCATGCCCAGTGCGTGGCCGATCTCGTGCAGGGCCACCGTGTACACGTCGTAGGTCGTGCTGATGGCGAAGCTCTGGGCCGTGTTGAAATCGACGTCGCCGGCGACCGAGTAGTTGTTGGCGGAGGGCGGGTAAAAGGTGGTGGCCAGGGCGCCATTCGCGAAGGCGTAGCCGCCGATGCGGATGTCGCCCATGGTGGGGTCACCCTGCTGGTAGCTCCCCGAGCCGGAGTCGGCGCCGCTATCGGGGATCACGCTGAAGTTGATGTTGGTCTGGACGGCCCAGGTCTGCGCGGCCTTGAGGATGAGGTCCTGCCAGCCGGTCGTGTTGTTGTTAAACAGCCCGTTGAAGGTGCTGAACAGGTTGCTGGTGATCGGGCCGTTGGGGCCCTGGGCGACGACGGTGCCGTCGGGCACGAAGCTGATCGTGATCAGCTGCGGGTTGGGCCAGGCGTTGCCCGAGAGGGCGTAAGGAACCAGGCGTGACTCGAGCGCCTCGACCGAGGGTCGGGCGCTGGGGCGGGAGGAAGGGCGAACGGCGCGGCGCTTGGACCGGGACCGGAATAACATGGGTCTTTCCTCTCCTCGAAGGCGGATATTGACACGGGGCGGCGCGCGGGGGCGCCCGCCGGAGTCATCCCTTCGGCAGCCTGGCAACCGTGGCGGCCCGGGCGGGACCGCGGCAGGCCCATGGCTTTGCGTCGCCGCCTTTCGGCGGGTTTGCCCGTTCGAGGATCGGGGAGATTTCTCAGGCGACGGGAGGGGATTTGCAAGCACTCAACCGTAGCTCGCCCCGCGGCCCGAGGCAAGCGAGCGCCGCGAAAAAAGTCAGAAGATTTCAGCGGCGGCCGCGGTGGGCATTCCCGCGCGGATCGGGTATCAATAACGGGGGTGGGGCGCGCGGGGCGCCGACGAGGAGGAGGAGACGCCGATGGTCGTCATAGCGCCGTCGATCCTGGCCGCCGACTTCGCGCGGCTGGGCGAGCAGGTCGTCGAGAGCGAGCAGGGCGGCGCCGGCCGCGTTCACATCGACGTCATGGACGGCCACTTCGTGCCGAACCTGAGCATGGGACCGGCCATCGTCGCCTCGCTGCGCCGCGTCACCCGCCTGCCGCTCGAAATCCACCTCATGGTCGAAGAGCCGGAGCGCTTCCTCGACGCCTTCCTGTCGAAGGGGGCCGACAGCCTCATCGCCCACCTCGAAGTCCTGCCCGACCCGCGGCCGTTCCTCCGCCGCCTGCACGACGCGGGGAAGAGGGCCGGCCTCGCCGTCCGCCCCGACACGCCGGTCGAGGCCCTGGAACCTTTCCTCGGCGCGATCGACCTGGCCCTGTGCATGACGGTGCATCCGGGCTTCAGCGGTCAAGCGTTCCTGTCGGAGAGCTCCGGCCGCATCGGGCGCTTGCGCGAGCTGATCAATTCTGGCAATCCCAGGTGCGAATTGGAAGTGGACGGCGGCATCGGCCCGGAAACCGGGCGGGCGTCGGTGCGGGCCGGGGCCAACGTCCTCGTCGCCGCCACCGCCATTTTCGCCGACCACGACGGCCCCGCCGCCGCCGTGCGCCGCCTCCTCGCCGCCGCCACCGGGTAGGTCCCGCTTGCCGAGCGGGACCCTCCTCTGGTCCCGCTCGGCAAGCGGGACCTACCCGCCGCCTGACAGGTCGTTCGATTCCCATACGGGAACGGCGCTGCCCACTTGTACGCGCGGCCGTGCGCGGCTAGGATACCATTCACTTAACTCAAGCGTGTCGGTACGACGTCCTGGTTCTTCCTCCCAGGTCGGGGTGGGACGTCGGACCGATCCATCGGGCTTTCGACGGCCTGTCTCTGGCTACCAGCCCAAGGTTGTGCGGGGGCCAGACGTTCGACCTCGCCCCGCTTCTCGGGGCATGTCGCCGAGCCTGTCCTTCTGGGAACGGGCTCGCACTTTCCCAAAAGGACGAACGATGGCGCGCACTTTGCAAACTCATCCCGAGCCTGCCACCACCCCACGCGCGAACGAGGCTTTGGCGGAGAACGGGCTCATGCAGCGGCGCATCCTGATCGTCGAAGACAAGGAAGCGGAGCGACAACTCCTCAAGGGGCAGCTCGAAGGCCCCGCCCTCGTCGTCGATACCGTCGGGGAGGGAGTCGAGGCGCTGGACCGGCTCGATTCGCGCAGCTACAGCATCGTCATCACCGACCTGAAGATGCCGCGCCTCAGCGGCATGCAACTGATCGAAGAGGTGCAGAAACGCCGCCTGCCCGTGACGGTGATCGTCACCACCGGCTTCGGCGGCGTCGATGAGGCGGTCCAGGCCATGCGCCTTGGCGCTTACGAGTTCCTCACCAAGCCCATCGACGTCGAGCGGCTGCGCCTGGTGGTGCAGCGCGCCCTGCGCGAGCGCGGCTTGCAGGACGAGGTGGCCGCCCTCCGCGAGCAGATGCGCGACAAGTACTCGTTCCACAACATCCTGAGCAAGAACCCGCGCATGCACCAGGTCTTCGACCTGATCAACCACGTGGCCAGCACGACGACCACGGTGCTCATCGAGGGGGAGACCGGCACGGGCAAGGAACAGGTGGCGCGGGCCATCCACATCGCCTCCGCTCCGGTGCGCAACGGGCCGATCATCGCCATCAACTGCGCCGCCCTGCCGGAGAACCTGCTGGAGAGCGAGCTGTTCGGCCACGAGAAGGGCGCCTTCACCAGTGCCGTCACCCAGCGGCGCGGCCGCTTCGAGCTGGCCGACGGCGGCACGCTGTTCCTCGACGAGGTCGGCGACATCCCGGCGGCGATGCAGGCCAAGCTGCTGCGCGTGCTCCAGGACCGCCGCTTCGAGCGCGTCGGCGGCACCGAGAGCCTCGAAGTAGACGTGCGCGTCATCGGCGCCACCAACCGCTCGCTGCTGAAGCTGGTCAAGGACGGCACGTTCCGCGAAGACCTGTATTACCGACTGAACGTGGTCAAAATCGACCTGCCGCCGCTGCGCGACCGGCCGGAGGACGTCCCGCTGTTGGCGACGCACTTCACGCAGAAGTTCGTCCGGCCCGGCGAGCCGCCGAAGTTGATCGCGCCGGAGACGATGGAGGTGCTGCTGAGTTACCGCTGGCCGGGCAACATCCGTGAACTGGAGAACGCCATCGAGCGGGCCAGCGTCACCTGCCGCGGCGACTGCATCCGCCCGACCGACCTGCCGCCGGACGTCCTGACGCCGAACGCCCCGAAGCAGCCGTTCGTCATCGACCTGGAGACGCCGCTGCCGCAGCTGCTGCGCGACGTGTCGGCCGACATCGAGCAGCAGTACATCCGCAAGGCGCTCAAGAAGAGCCACGGCAACATCGGTCGCTGCGCCACGATCTGCGGGCTGTCGCGGCGCAGCATCTCGGCCAAGATCGCCGAATATCAGATCAACAAGACGATGTTCAAGGAGGTGTAAAGCCGCTTGCGGCTTCGCAGGGCATGCGAAGCCGCAAGCGGCTGTCGCTCAGTCGTTGGGCGGCGGGGTCATGTGGATGATCTTCTTCGGCACCCACTTGGCCGCGAAGTTCCAGTGGACGTCGTTCTCCTCGTCGTGGCACTCCCGGCACATCCCCTCGATCCTCCCCATCCGCTGCCCCTTCTGCGCCGGCGTCTCGTCTTTCGGCGCCTTCCACGGGTTGATGAGGGCGTAGAGCGCCGCGTTGTTCGGGTTCTTCTTGTGGATGTCGCACGGCCCGTGGCAGCTCTCGCAGCCAACGTCCTTCAACTTCGGCGTGGCCTTCTCATTCGCGAAGCCGTCCTGGTAGCGGAAGCCGACCGTGTGGCAGACGATGCACTCGGCGTCGTACTCGCGCAGCGACGGGTTTTTCGCCGTGACCAACGTGTTGTAGGCCACGTGGTGTTTCGAGTCCTTCCAGACGTCATAGGCGTGGGGGTGGCACTGCCGGCACGAGTCCGAGCCGGCGTACCCCGCCTTTGCGCCGGCAAACCCGGGCATCCCCTTGAGGGCGGCCTGCGTGGCGTGCGGAACCTTGCCGTACATCGCGAGGTAATCGTCCCTCTTCAGCTCCTTGGTGTAGTTTTCCATCAGGGCGACGATGGGATGGTCCTTCACCTTTGCCGCCGGCGTGGCGTACTTCGGGCCCATCGACTCGAGATGGTAGTGCATCTCAAAGGGGTTGCCGGGCTTGCCCGTGGCGTAGACGCCGACGAGGCCGACGTATTTCCCCTTGTGGCCGACGCGGACGATGAACGTCTCGCGGCCCCCCGGGTGGTTGACGACGATTTGCCGCTGGGGGGGCTCGTCTACGTCCACGCACAGGATGACGTTGAACTGGGGGGCGACCTGAGCCAACACCTTCGCCAACTCGGGCGGCCCCTGGTAGAGGAGGACGCGGAAGTCGGGCTTCTTGACTCCCATTGCCGCCAAGCCGGCGGGGACTGCCTTGTTGGCCCCCTCGAACTTGAACCGGGAGTCGATGCGGGTGATTTCCCCGCCCACGCTCGTCGGAATGTTGACGTTGGCGGGAAGCAGCCCCTTCTTGATGAGATCGTCAATGGCCTCGGGGTCGTGGGTGCCGATGATCCCCGTGGCGCCCACGTTGATCCCCCCGGGCGTCGCAGTCACCTGCCAGGAGCCGACGTAGCTCTTGCCCCATTCCGGCGCCGTGCGGGCGGGGTCGGAGAAGTCTTTGTCCTTGCCGAGGAGGTTCGCGGCGAGGACCACGGGCTCCTTGTTGTTGAGGGCGTATTCGTCCATGGCGGCGGTGAGCGGCAGGGCGGCCTCGTACTCGCCGAAGCTGACCGCGCTGTAGCCGATCAGCTTCATGGCGTCCATCGCGTAGCGGTACTTGATGAGCCCCTGGATGTTGGGGAGCTTGGCCGGGCCCTGGATCTGCGGCACGTCGCCGAGGTCGTAGGCGACCACGTCCCAGCCGCGCGCCTTGAGCGACTCGACGAAGTTGTAGCGCCGGACCAGGCCGCCATATTGCGGGTCGGAGCAGCCGCAGGGCAGCAGGTAGCCGTGCTGCTGCCCCGACAGGACCAGGACGAAGGCCGGCTTCCCCTTCGGCCAGCCCTGGAAGTGGCCTTCGTCCGTCTCCGGCGACGTTTCAGACGAGGTCGGGGGGGGTGGGTTGTCCCCGTCGCGCGGGGCGCGGAACCAGCAGGCGGCGCCGATCACCAGGCAGAGGGTGGCCAGCAGCAGCGCCGCCACCTTGACCGCCGTCCCGCGCGCCGAACCGGACTTCCTGCCCGCTGGCGTCGCGCTCTCCGGCCCCACGTTCGTCTGCGAGTCATTCATCGCTCTCGGCCCTTCCGTTGGGTTCTGGGTTGAACAGGGGGCGCCGCCCTCCGGGCGGCTCGCCGTCACCGTTGAATCGCGTTACCGCTGACGGGGATGCGGACCCCGCGGCCGTTGGCCTTCAGGTAAATCGTCGTGTCGCCCGCCGGGTCGGCCGGGCCACCAAACGGCCCGCTCACCGCGTTCGCGGGGATGGATACCGTCAGGGTCCAGGTCTTGCGCCTGGCCGCCCCTGGCGAATCGTCCTTCAATTCTGCCTTGAGGAACTCCGGCGCCTTCTCCTTGTCGATCACGACGTTGACGCCCGGGTCGGCCTCCACCGTGACCGTCTTGATGGCGCCGATGCTCCGCGGGAAGGCGCCAAAGGCGATGCGGTCCTTGTTGGCGTCGCCCTCGCCTGACACCACCGTCACCGGGCCGCGCACCACACCACTGACGGTCAAGCCGATGTCGTCGGGCAGGGCGTCGCTCTTCAGCGCGACGGTGGTGCGGAACGGCCCGAGGTCGTGCTCGCGGCCCTCCAACCGCTCCCACACCGTCACTTCCACCCTGTATGCGCAGAGGATGTCGGTTCTGTGCTCCTTCTCCAGGGTTCGGCACTGCTCGTCGGTCAGGGCGGTCGGCTGGCCGCAGGTGACAAAGGGGTGCCGGGCCTGCTGCGCCTTCTCCGACTCCGGCTGCAGTGTGAAGCTGCGGCGCGTCGAGGAGTAGACGGTAAACTTGGCGACGCGCGGCCTGGGGTCGCCGCTGAGCAGGGCATCCACGGGCACCTCCTTCGTCGGCGGCAGCACCTGAACCGGATCGACGAAGTGGACCAGGGCCTCCAGGTGGATGGGCGCGGCCCGGCCGGCCGAGGAAGCCGTCCGCAGGTCGGCCGAGAGCCGCTTGCCGCCGGCCTGCTGGTCCTTCCAGCCGAGGCGCATCCACCCCTTGGCCTTCGGCGGCACCGTGCTACTTTTCGGGCCGTCGCTCTTGCCCTCCTCCAGCTCGAGCGCTGCCCAGGTGACGTCTGGCCCGGGGGCGGGCGTTTGTGACGCGGCCTGCGCCGCCGCCCCGAGGCCCGCGAGCGGCCCCAGTCCCACGGCCGGCCCCAGCCCCACGGCCGCCGCCGGCTGTGCCTCCTGCCAACCCTCCGGGGCCAGGCCGATCTTCAAACTGACGCAGGCGTTGCAACTGACCTTCGTCAGGAAGACTTCCACCGGAACCTCGTTCTCATTGGTGAACCAAAAGTCGCAGTGCCCCTCGCTCTTGGCTTCCTGCTCGGGCGGGCGCTCGGGATCGCTGCGCCCCGGCGGCCCTTCCGTGCTGGCGAATTTCAGGTGCGGCTTGCCCGGGTCGGGGGGCGGCTTCACCTGGGGCTCACGGCCACCCAGGCCGAACTTGAGCAGCGTGACGATCACGACCAGGGCCACGACCATCGCGGTCAGCATGGCCATCTGCTTCGCACTCATGGCAGCCACTCGCGCCGAGGAGAAAATCAAAGGGGAAGAGTGAAGGCCGCACCGGCCCCATTATCAATACGAAGGCGGAAGGGGTCAAGGCCGACGGACGGGCCAGCCGCTTGCGGCTTCGCACGGCCTGCGAAGCCGCAAGCGGCGTGATGAGTCCTTATTTCTTCGGCGGCGGCAGCCTGGTCAGCGGCTTGCCGTCCGCATCGACGGCGCCGGCGGCCACCAGCACCATGTGCGCCGGGTCGAGGTACTTCTTCGCCACCGCCTGCACGTCGGCCGGCGTCACGGCCTCCACCCCCTTGACGTACTCCTCGAAGAAGTCGAGACCCAGGTGGTTGCGCTCGATGAACAGCAGTTGCAAGGCGATGGCGGCGTCGCTGGTGAAGCGGAACGGTAGGCTATGGATCAGGTACAGCTTGGCGTCCTCGACCTCGCTCTTCGTCGGCTCCTCGTCGCGGATCCGATTCAGCTCTTCAAGGAACTGCGTTTTCACCTTGTGGAAGTTCTTGGGGTCGGTGCCGATGTAGCAGGTGAACAGGCCCGGTTGCTCCTCCGCCGTATCGGTAATGTTGGCGCTGACCGTGTACGCCAGCCCCTGCCGGTCGCGCAGCCGAGCCGAGAGCCGGTCGGTGAAGCCGGGGCCGGTGCCCAGGACGTAGTCCATCACGCGCAGCTTGTAATAGTTCGAGTCGTCGCGGCGGATGCCGACGTGGCCCATGTAGAAGTGGAGCTGCTGCGCCTGCGGCATCGAGAGGATTTTCTGGGTGAACTTCGCCGGCTTCTCGACCGCCGGCGCCTCCACCTTCGGGAGGTCCGCCTTCTTCCAGTCCTTCGTCAGCTCCTTGATCTCCTCGACAACGGCCTTGGCGTCGAAGTCGCCGACGACGGCCACGAGGGTGTTGTTCGGCACGAAGACCTTGCGGTAGAACGTCAGGCAGTCGGTCCGCGACAGCTTGGCGATGTTGCCCTTCTCGTTGAGCAGCGAACGGCCGAAGGGGTGCTTGCCGTAGGCCAACTCGCGGTAAAGCGAGCTGGCGCGCTCCTCCGGTTGCCTCTCCTGGTCCTCGATGGTGCCCAGCATCTGCTTGCGGACGCGCTCGAGGGAGTCCCTGGGGCAGTCAGACTGCGACAGGCACTCGAAGAGGACGCCGAGCCCGACCTTGCGGTCCGGCGACAGCACCTTGACACTGCCGCCCGAGCCGGTCATCGCCAGCACGCCGCCGACGTCCTCGATCATCTCGGCGATCTCCGGCCCGCTGTGCTCCTTCGTGCCCTCCTGGAGCATGTTGGCGAGGAGGTTGGCGACGCCGGCCTTGTCCTCGGGCTCCAGCATGGCCACGTTGCGAACGTAGGCCTCGGCGACGACGATGGGCAGCCGGTGCCGCTCGTACAGGAGCAGCGTCAGGCCGTTGGGCAACTCGACGCGCTGTGTGTCCTTGAGGGAAAGGTCCGAGGCCGCAGCCCTGTCCGCGCGGGGCGCGGGCCGCCGGGCGTTGAGCGTAACGGGTCGCGCTCCGTTGCCACCCCTTCGCGCTTCCGGCTTTTCCGGCTTGGGCAGCGACCAGACGACGACGCGCTCGTCGGCGCGGAGGTACTTGCCGGCGACGCGCTGGACGTCCTCGGTGCTGACGCCCATGATCCGCGCCAGGTAACCCTTCAGCTGGTCGAGGTCGCCAACGGTCACGCCGCGGGCGATGCTGTCGGCGAGTCCGTGGCTGCTTTCGCGGCTGAAAATGTAGTCGGCCAGCACAGACTGCTTGGCGCGCTTCAACTCGGCGGCCGCAGCCGGGTCGTCGGCGAGCTTCTTCAGTTCCTTCAGGACCGTCTTCTCGACCGCCGCCCGGTCCTTGGGCGCGAGGAGTGCCACCTGGATACTGAACCAACCGGGGTAGCGACCGGGGGAGTTACTGGAATCTACGGTGTCCGCGATCTCGTCGCCCTCGACCAGCTTCTTGTACAACCGGCCGGTGCGGCCCCCGGTGAGCAGGGCCTGGATCACGTCCAGCACCACGTGATCCGGCTCGCCCCAGCGGACCGTGCCGAAGCCCATGAGCATCCGCGGTTGGTCGAACTTCGACTCCATCACCAGCTCCGCCGGCCGCTTCGGCAATTCCTTCGGCAGCGGCTTGCGCTCCGGCAGCTTGGCGGAAGGGATGGCCCCGAGGTGCTTCTTCACGAGTTTCAGGGCCTCGTCGGCGTCTATACCGCCGGCGATGACGAGCGCGGCGTTGTTGGGGTGATACCATTTGTCGTAGTGGGCCTTGATGACCTCGGCGGTGGCGTCCTGGACGTGTTCGCGCTCGCCGATGACTGGATGGCCGTACGGCCCGGTCTTGCCGAAGAGCAGCGGCAAGATGGCCTTTTGCTCCAGGTCCCACGGCTGGTCCTCGTTGCGGGCCAACTCGTTGATGACGGCCCCCTTCTCTTTGTCGAATTCGTGCTCCTTGTCGATGCGGAGGTTGCGCATGCGGTCGGCCTCGATCTCCAGGGCGACCGGCCAGCGCTCCTTGTCGAAGTCGAAATGGAAGATCGTGTAATCTTCTGAAGTGTAAGCGTTGTTGGCGCCGCCGTTGCGCAGGGTGAGGCGGTCGATGTCGCCGGGCTTGATATTGGCGGTGCCCTTGAACATCAGGTGCTCGAGGTAGTGCGACAGCCCGGTGGCGCTGAGGTCCTCGTCGGAGGAGCCGACCTTGTAGGCGACCATGACGGTGACGGTGGGCGAGTCGGCGACCGGCTTGAGAAAGACGCGCAGGCCGTTGTCGAGCGTCTCGGCGCGGATGCCCTCGTAGAAGGCGGTGGCCGCCTTGAGGGCGGCACTCTTGTCCTTCTCGTCGGCGGCGCCGGCGCGCGACACGAACGCGGCGAGGCAAAGCAGCAGGGCGAAACTCGGGCGCAGGAAGAAGCGCGAAAGCATGTCGCATCCTCGACAAGAAGACGGGCGGCGAGCGGCGGCCAAGACACCGCCCCGAACGGTTACTTTTACAAGAGACGCGCGCGGGCGACCAGAACGCCGGCGGGAAGCGAGGGGTCGGGGACGACTGCTCCGGCTGGGGGGGCGTGGAAAAATAGTTTCGATCTGTTGCAAAAATGGAGAACACCGTACACAATGCTAGGACACGGACGAAGGGCAAGGAGGCGCTCGATCGGGCACGTTGCGGGGTGAGTCGCGTGCCGGCGAGGGAAACACTTTCCCGACAGCGGGCGTGGAGCGGAAATGAAAATCAAGCTGCGCATTGTCCAGGGACGGCCCCAGGGGAAGAAGATGGTGTTCCCGCGCGGCGAATACGTCTTCGGCCGGGGGGCGGAGTGCCACGTCCGGCCGAACAGCGACTGGGTGTCGCGCCAGCACTGTCTGCTGCGCGTCACCGCCGACGAGGCGTTCCTGCGCGACCTCGGCAGCCGCAACGGCACCCTCATCAACGGCACCCGCCTCGTCGAGGAGCGCCCTCTCAAGCACGGGGATCAGGTGCAGATCGGCCCGCTCGTCTTCGAGGTGCTGCTCGAGGAGGCCGTCACCGACCCCATCCCGACGCCGACCGGCCTGCCGCAACTGGAACAGCCCGCCGCCCCCGCACCCGTCACCGGGGATACCGTGGTGCGCGCACTGGACACCACGGAACTGCAGGCGCTGGACGGCGCGCCTCCGCCGACGCGCGAGGAACCAACCGGTCAGGCGCCCACCGTGTCCGGATTTCGGGCGGTTCAGAAGCGCTGAGCCGGTGGGGAATACCGTCGCCGCCGCTTGCGGCTTCGCATGCCCTGCGAAGCCGCAAGCGGCGGCGACGGTCTGCTCCCCGGGTTCAGTTCCACACCCCTGCCAGGTCGCGCTCGGGCAGTGACGGCCGGGCCGCCTCAAGGGCCTGCTCGAACGCCCAGCGATACAGCCCTTGCTGGGCCGCGTTCAGTTCCATCGGCAGCGCCGAGCAGAGCAGGAAGCTGCCGGGCGCGACGGGCGGCGCGGGCGGGCGCGGCAGGCGAATCGACTCGTTGGCGAAAGGCATTCGATTGCGGCTCATTCAGACACCTCCCCTGTCCGTCAACGACGGACCATGTGCATTCTTCGAGCCATCATCGGTTGGCGCCGGCCGTCGCGCGTAGCGCTCTTGAGCGAGTCGGCGAAAAAAATTCTGGGCGGCCCAGGTAAAATCGTTGCAATCGGTACGGGCGTCTGCCTATAATCCCCCCCACCGGTGTCAGGCCCGAGGGAGGGGCCGCCGGAATCAACTCTCCAGCACGTGTCCGAGAAAGGAGTTCGGAGATGACCAGCACGATGATGGTGGAACGGACGGCGACGGGGTTGCCGGGCGTGGGGTACCCGGGAACGGGGGGCATGCCGTACGGTACGCCGACGGCCCAAGGCGCGAGCTACCTGATGGTGCCGCGCTGCACCCTGCGCTTCGAGAAGTGCCAGGGTGGCCTCAAGGTGCATTGCACCAGCGAGGACCGCACGGCCTGCGGCGTGGTGCAGAACCTGTGCGCGGCCCTGGCGGGCGGCCTGGTCAGCTGCTGCGCCCAGTTCAACGGCCTGACGGTCTACACCTGCAACTTCGTGACCGGCCTGTGCCGCTGCGAGACGACCGAGGACGGCGTTTGCCTCAGCTGTACCAGTGGCGACGCCAAGTGCGGTGAGATCCTGCAGGCCTTCTGCGACTGCCTGAGCTGCCTGATCGAGGCCGGTTGCACCTGCAGTGTGTTGATCAACAACACCCCAGTCTGCTGCGGCGGCGGCGAGCCGTCGAAGACCGGCAGCAAGCCCAAGCGCTAACCACCCGAAGGGGGCGCGGCCTCACCCCGCTGTCGGGGCCGCGCCCCATTCCCGGACCCCCCATGCCCCGGCCACCGCAAACCTCACCCCTGGTCGTCACGCAGTTCGAGTCGGTCCTCCTCGGCCGCTTCGCGCAGCCCATCATCCTCAGCGGGGTGGTCGCCGAAGCCGTCGCCCACCACCTCGACCAACTCACCGACGCCGGTCCGACGCGGATCGTCCTCAACTGCGCCAACGTGCAGAGCCTGACCAGCCTGATCATCGGCAAGCTCCTGAGCCTCGACAAGAAGGTCAGCGCCGCCGGCGGCACCCTGGCGCTGTGCGAGGTGCGCCCGGAAGTCCGCGAGATCTTCGACGTGGTGGGGCTGCTGAAAATCCTCCGCTTCTATCCCACCGAGGAGGCGGCAAGGGACGACCTCGCCGGGTAAAACGGGACCGAGGCGCCATCGGGTCCCCGGTGGACGTGAGGATTCCGTTGACTCCGCCGGCGCTTCCCGTCATTCTGGAAAGAGTCGCCCATTCCTCGTCCGACTCCGAGAGCCGACCCCCATGTACTCCCGAGCCGCGATCCTCTGCGCCGCGCTCCTGGCCGTATCGGCCGTCCTCGCCGCCGACGACAAGCCCGCGCCCGACAAACCGGCGCCGGAAAAGCCCGTCCCGGACAAGCCAGCGCCGGAAAAGCCCAAGGCCGTTCTCAAGGAGGGTGCCGACCTCCCGGGATCGTTCCGGCCGTACAACGTCGCCAACGGCAAGTACGAGAAGAAGTTCCACTCCGTCACCAACGAGCACGGCCTCAACCCCGGTGTGCTGATCTTCGCCCAAAATCCCAAGATCGACGACCAGGACCAGCGCCTTCCGCAGCTGCTGCGGGAACTGGACAAGTACATCGTCGATAGGCCGAAGACGCGGCTGAGGGCGTTTGCCGTCTTCCTCTACAACGACCTGGCCGACGTCGTGAAGGACGATGACGTGCGCGAGAGCCACCTCGATGCGCTGGGGAAGCTGAAAAGCGACGAGAAACAGCCGTTGCACGAGGTCGTGCTGTGCCTCGACAGCGCCCCCGCCCTGCAAAAAGCGGGCTACGAAATCGACCCGCAATGGCAGGTCGTCGTCGTGCTCTACGACAAGCTGAAGGTGACGAAGATCTACCGCTACTCCGAAGAGGCGAAGTCCGAGGAGGCGAAGCGCGACGTCGAGGCGATCATGACCGAGGTCAGGACGAACCTGGCGCCGTTCAAGAAGTAGTTTTGAAACGGTAACACAAATGACTTCGCCGCTTGCGGCTTCGCAGGGCATGCGAAGCCGCAAGCGGCAAGAGGGTTGTCGATACCGTTTCTAAACGCGATCAGGGTCGCACCACCTCCTGCCCGTGTTTCAGCGTCGCGGCCTTCTCCGCAATTTCCTCTCGTCCCGTGACGTCTTCCCACGTCCCTGGTTTCGTCTGCTTGTTCAGCACCTCGACGAGTCCGCCGCCGCTGAGCCCGGTCTGCAGCGGCGTCTGCAGCACCCGGGTGCCCTCGACGCGGAAGCAGTACGTCCCTTCGGTCCCCGTGACGACGGCCGACGCGGGCAGGGTGAAAACGCCTTCGCGCTTCGCCGTCAGGGTGGCGTAGGCGTAGCTGCCGGGCAACAGTGTGCCGTCCTTGTTGGGCAGGTCGATCTCGGTGCGCAGCGTCCGCGTCCTGGGATCGAGGACGCCGCTGGTGCGCGTTACGCTGCCGTCGAACTCGCGGCCCTTGAGCGCCTGCACGCGCACCTTCGCCTCCATGCCGTCGCGGACCAGTCCGGCGTCGGTCTCGGGCACGTCCACGAAGACGCGCACGGTGTCGGCGCTCACCACGACGAAGAGGGGCTCGCCCTTGTTGCCGGCCGCCGCCGGCTGCAGGAAGTGGCGGGTATCGACGTTGCGCGCCGACACCTTCCCCTTGAAGGGCGCCGTGATGCGGGCGTAGCCGAACATGGCCTTCGCCTCGTCGCGGTCGGCCTCGGCCACCTTCAGGTTGGCCTGCGCCACGGCGATGTCGGCGATCGCCTTGTCGCGCTTGGCCATCGCCTCGTCGCGCGCCGCCTCCGCGGCCTTCACCTTCGCGTCCACCTGCGCCTGCGCCGCCCGGGCTGCCTCGACGCCGTAGCGGGCGGCGCTGAGCGCTTCCTTGTCGATGGCCCCGCCGCTCTTGACCAACTGCTCGTGCTGCGACTGCGCCCGGTCGAACTCCGCCTGCGCCCGCAGCCGGCCCGACTCCTCCGCCTTGACCATCGCCTCGGCGCTCTGCACGTTCTTCTCGGCAGCGTCGCGCAGCCTCTTCGCCTGGGTGACCTCGGCCTCCTTCTGAAGGACCGTCGCTTCCTTCTTGTTGACCTGCTGCTCCACCTCCGGCACCCACAGGTCGGCGAGCAGGTCGCCTTCCTTGACCTCAGCGCCGATATCGACGTAGAACTTGTTCACGTACCCCGCGATCTTGGAGTAAATCGGCGTCTGCTCGAACGCCTCGACGCGCCCCGGCTGATCGATGGTACGGCGGACGGTGTCCTTCTTCGGCGCAATGACCGTCACCGCGGGGGCGGCGGGGGAGGGCGCCGATCCGGATTGGTCGGGTGTCTGGCCGCAGCCCGCCAGCGGCAGCAGCAGCGCCAGCGCCAGCAGGGCGATGCCCGGCGAGCGGGGGGCGTAAGCCCCCCGGTTCGGCTCCGTCACCGGGGGGCTTACGCCCCCGGCTCGCCCATTGGCATCGTAGTGCGGGCTCTCACTGTCGTCGGGGTCGAGCGACACGGACTGCGTGCCGCTGCGGCCCTGGACCACGGCGAACAGCGACGGCAGCACGAACAACGTGGTGAGGGTGGCGGCGATCAACCCGCCGATGACGGCGCGGGCCAACGGCGCCGTCTGCTGGCCGCCCTCGCCCAGGGCCAGGGCCATCGGCACCATGCCGGCGATCATGGCGCAGCTCGTCATCAGGATGGGGCGCAGGCGTTGCCGTCCTCCTTCCACCGCCGCGTCAACCGCACTGCTGCCGCCGCGGCGGGCGCGCTCCGCAAAGGTCACCAGAAGAATGCTGTTCGCGACCGCCACGCCGATGGCCATGATCGCCCCCATGAAGGATTGAATGTTGAGCGTTGTCCGCGTCAGCAGCAGGGCCAGGGCGACGCCCGCCACCACCGCCGGCACCGTCAGCAGCACCGCCAGCGCCAGACGGAACGACTGGAAGTAGGCGAACAACAGCAGGAAAATCACCACGACCGAGACGAGCAGGCCGAGCCCCAGCCCGCTGAACATCTGCCGCATCGGCTCGACCTGCCCGCGCACCTCGACGCGCACCCCGGCCGGCGGCTCGCCGGCCCGGGCGATCGCTCGTTGGATGCGCCCCGCCGCCGACCCCAGGTCCTCACCCTCGACGTTCGCCGTCAGGCTAACGACGCGGCGCATGTTGTAGCGGTCGTACTCGCCGGGCACTTGGCCCTCGGTCACGTCGGCCACGTCGCGCAGCAGCAACTGCCCCTGCCGGACGCCCAGCACCGGCATCAGCTCCAGTTGCTTCGCCGAGTCCATCTTCGCCGGCGGGATTTGCACCTGCACCTGGTAGCCGATGCCGGTGTCCGGGTCGGCCCAGAAGACCGGCACCACGAAGCGGCTCGACGACGTGGCCGTCACCACCGAGTTCGCCACGTCCTTCGCCGTGACCCCGCTGAGGCCGGCGCGCTCGCGGTCGATCTTCACGCCCACGGTCGGGTAGTCGAACGGCGGCAGCATCTGCACGTCGCGCAGCGACCGCACCGCCAGCAGCTCGTCGCGGATTTTCTCGGCGTGGGCGCGGTCGGCGGCGAGCTTCGTCCCGCTGACGGCGACTTCGACGGGCGTCGGCGAGCCGAAGCTCATGACTTCGTTCACGATGTCGGCCGGCTCGAACGACAGCCGCAGGCCGCGCAACCGCTCCTCGACCTTCGCGGGCGGCAGCCCGTCGGCGACGAGCTTCGGCCGCAGCCATTCTTCCAGCCGCTGCGGCAGTTTGCTGCGGAGTTTCTCCTTGAGGGCCTCGACGCTGACACCGCTGCCACGCTTCAGGGCGACGCGCATGACCGCCTCTTCGGGGCCGCTCGTCCACAGGAAGATGGTGTTGATCGGGTAGCTCGACGGGATGACGCCGACGTAGCCGATGGAAATAGCAACATTCTCGGGACCGACCTCCTCCTTGATGATGTCGAGCGCTTGCTGGGCGATCTCCTCGGTGCGCTCGATGCGCGTGCCGGTCGGCGCCTTGAGGCGCAGCTGGAACATGCCGGTATCGACATTGGGGAAGATTTCCGTGCCGACGAGGAGGACGCACAGCAGGATGACGACCGCCGCCCCCGCGAGGTAGCCGGGGGCGAGGAGCCAGCGCAGCCGCGTCACCGCCGCCAGGGCGCGGCCGTAGCGGTCGCGCAGCCGCTTGAAGAAGCCGGGCGCCTCAGAGGCGGCGCCCTCGTGGTGCCGTAGCAGCCACACCGACATCACCGGCACGAACGTGCTGGAAAGGATGTACGAGGCGATCATCGCGAAGCCGACGGCCAGGGCCAGCGGCACGAAGAGGTTGCGGATCGCTCCCTCCATGAAGAAGGCCGCGAGGAACACCGCCAGGATGCACAGCATCGCCAGCAGGCGCGGCACGGCGGTTTCCGAGTTGCCCAGGCGCACCGCCCGCGCGATGTTCCCGGCGCGGCCCATTTGCGTGTGGATGTTTTCTACCTCGACGGTCGCCTCATCCACGAGGATGCCGACCGCCAGCGCCAGCCCGCCGAGCGTCATCAGGTTGATGGTGGCGCCCGTCAGCCACAGGGCAACGACCGACGCCAGCAGCGCCAGCGGGATGTTCAGCACCACGACGATCACGCTGCGCCAGTCGCGCAGGAACAGCAGCACCATCAGGCCGGTGAGGACGGCGCCCAGCAGGGCCTCGATAGCGACCCCCCACATGGCGCGCGTGACGTAGGGCGACTGGTCGAACTCGAAACGCACGTCGATGTCCGGCGGAATCCCCTTCTTGAACTCGGGCAGGTTCTTCTTGACCTCGTTGACGACGGCCAGCGTCGAGGCGTCGGCGCGCTTGGTCACGACGATGTAGACGGCTCGCCGGCCGTTGACCAGGGCGTAACCGGTTGGGATGTCGGTGCTGTCGGCGACGGTGGCGACGTTGCGCAGGTAGACGTTCTCGCCGAGGCGGAGCGGAATGTTCTCCAACTCCTTCGGGTCCTTCACCAGGGCGTTGACGGGCACGATAGGCATCTGGTCCTTGATGCGCACGTTGCCGGACGGGCTGATGGCGTTGCCCTGAGTCAGGGCCGTTACCACGTCGTCGGGCGACAGGTTGTAGGAGCGCAGCTTGTCCGGATCGACGTCAATGACGATGGTGCGCTGGTTGCCGCCGAACGGCGGCGGTGCCGACACGCCCGGCAGGCTGGCGAACATCGGCCGCACCTTGAACAGCGCCTCGTTCTGGATTTCGCCGAGCGATTTCGTCTCGCTGCTGAAGACGAGGTAGCCGACCGGGACGCTGCCGGTGTCGAAGCGCATGACGAACGGCGGCACGGTGCCGACGGGCATGAAGGCGCGCGAGCGGTTGACGTAGCCGATGGTCTCGGCCATCGCCTGGGCCATGTCGGTGCCGGGGTGGAAGTAGAGCTTCATGAGGGCGACGCCCTGGATGTTCTTCGACTCGACGTGGTGGATGCCGCCGATGTAGAGGAAGTGGTACTCGTAGTAGTTGGTGATGAGCCCTTCCATCTGGGCGGGGTCCATGCCGCCGTAGGGCTGGGCCACGTAGACGACCGGCAGGTTGAGGGCGGGGAAGATGTCCACCTTCATGCCCTTCACGGCGAAGGCGCCGCCGACGAGCAGACCGGCGAGCGCGACCATGACGGTGATGGGGTGGCGCAGCGCGAAGACGATCGGGTTCATGGGGGGCCTCGCCGGGCGCAACCTCTTCGGGGATGGGGCGACATCGAGGCACCATTATGACAAAGACTCTCGGGGGCGACGAAGGCGGTTTGATTAAAAAGGGCTCATCCAATGAATCGTGATGCCCGAATCTCCCGTCCGAGGCGCAGCCGCGGGGCCCAGCGCGTCGCCGAGGTGACCTTCGCACGGGGGCTCGCAGGGGTTGAACGACCCAGGGACCTGCGGGCGTTGCTGGAATCGCAACTGTACAAACCGGAATACCCGAACGTCGTGTGATGTCCCCGCCAAGCCGCAAGCGGTAGAACAGACGCTGGCCGTTTGCGGCTTAGCGGATCTCCTTGTCGGAGGGAAGCCATGACAGAAAACGCACAGAAACAACAGGTTCGTGTCGAAGAAGACGCCCTGGGTAACGTCGAGGTTCCCGCGGATCACCTGTGGGGTGCCCAGACCGAGCGCTCGCGCCGCAACGTCCCCATCGGCAGGGAGCGCTACCGCTGGGGCCGGCCCGTGATCCGGGCCCTCGGCATCCTCAAGAAGTGCGCCGCCCTGGCCAACGGGGAACTCGGCCAGCTTCCCCGGATGAAGGTTGATCTGATCGTCCGGGCCGCCCAGGAGGTGATCGACGGCAAGCTCGATGGCGAGTTCCCGCTCGTGGTGTTCCAGACCGGGTCGGGGACCCAGACCAACATGAACGCCAATGAGGTGATCGCCAACCGGGCCATCCACCTCGCCGGCGGAGTGGTCGGGTCGAAGCAGCCGATCCATCCCAACGACGACGTCAACCACAGCCAGTCCTCCAATGACACGTTCCCAACCGTGATGCACATCGCCACGGTCGAGCAACTGGAGGGCGTGCTCAGCCCGGCAGTCCGCGCGCTGCGGGACACGCTGGACGCCAAGGCCAGGGCGTTTTCCCGGGTGGTGATGGTGGGCCGGACGCACCTCCAGGACGCAACGCCTGTGACCCTCGGCCAGGTGATTTCGGGCTGGGTGGCCCAGCTGGACCAGGCGCTGGAGGGGGTCGGCCATGCCCTGCCTGGCGTTTACGCCCTGGCGATCGGTGGGACGGCGGTCGGCACCGGGCTGAACGCCGACCCGCGCTTCGGCGAGGCGGCGGCGCGCAAGATCGCGGAGGAGACGGGCAAGCCGTTCGTGTCGGCGCCGAACAAGTTCGCCGCCCTGTCGGCCCACGACGCCCTGGTGAACGTCAGCGCCGCCCTGCGCACCCTGGCCGGCGCACTCATGAAGATCGCCAACGACGTGCGCTGGTATGCGTGCGGCCCTCGGGCCGGCTTCGCGGAGCTGAAAATCCCGGAGAACGAGCCGGGCTCGTCGATCATGCCGGGGAAGATCAACCCGACGCAGTGCGAGGCACTGACCATGGTGGCGGTGCAGGTGTTCGGCAACGACCACGCGGTGGCCTTCGCCGGCTCACAGGGGAACTTCCAGCTCAACGTCTACAAGCCGGTGATCCTGCACAACGTCCTGGAGTCGATCCAGTTGCTGGCCGAGGCCGCTCACTCGTTCAACGACCGCTGCGCCAAAGGCATCGAGCCGAACGAGAAGCGCATCGGCGAGCACCTGGACAACTCGCTCATGCTGGTGACGGCGCTCAACCCGCACATCGGCTACGAGAAGGCGGCGCAGATCTCCCTCAAGGCGTACCGCGAGGACCTCAGCCTGCGCACGGCCGCCCTGAAGCTGGGCTTCCTCACCGCGGAGCAGTTCGACGAATGGGTCCGGCCGGAGGACATGACGCACCCGCTTGCACCACGAACCTGAGAAGTTTCGGGCCAGGGCCCCGCTGAGGAATGCCGCGAAGACAAGTCGTGCCGGAATCGCACATCCGGTGTATCCGAGCGGCATACCACGCCGTGCCTCGGCGCGGCCATTGGCGGCACAAGGAGGATCGAATGGCGAAATCCAGAGCAACAAGAGGATTTGGCCTCGGTCTTGCTTGCCCCCTCCCTCCCGAGGGCGGGGCGGTCTCGGTACGTCACGCCGGTGCCGCCCCCCGCGATGCCGCGCGAAGTTGACACGAGCGAGCCTCGTTCGCGGGCGAGGCCGCGCCATTCGGGGGCCGACATGAGCACCGCATCCGCTGCCGCGCCCAAGAACATCGCCAACCTCCTCGCCACCGGCGAGGAGTACCCCTGCCCCCCCGCCGTCGCCAAAGGTGTTCTCCAGAAAGACTTCCGGGGCGAGTACCGCCGATCAATGGAGGATCCGGAGGGGTTCTGGGCCGAGCAGGCCGCGGGGTTCGCGTGGTCGCGACGGTGGGAGCGCGTGCTGGACTGGGACGGCGTCCATCACAAATGGTTCGTGGGCGGGAAGACTAACATCACCGTCAACGCCCTGGACCGTCACGCCGACTCCGAACGCCGCAACCGCGCCGCCTACATCTGGCTTGGCGAGGACGGGGCGGAACGCGTGGTCACCTACGGCCAACTGCACCGCCTCGTGTGCCGCTTCGCCAACGGCCTGAAGGGGCTGGGCGTCAGCAAGGGCGACCGCGTCATCGTCTACATGCCGCTCACCATCGAAGGCGTCGTCGCCATGCTGGCTTGCGCCCGCATCGGCGCGGTTCATTCGGTGGTCTACGCCGGGCTAGGCCACACCGCGCTGCGCCAGCGCATCCAGGACGCCCAGGCGCGCGTGGTGATCACCGGCGATGTCGGCTTCCGCCGCGGCAAGATGGTCCCGCTGAAGACCATCGTGGACGAGGCCACCGACGCCCTCGACTGCGTGGAGAACATCGTGGTCTACTCCCGGCGCGCCACGGAACGTGCCAGCAAGCGGGAGATCGACTTCAACGAGTTGCTGAGGTTCCCGCCGCAGTGTGCCGCGGAGGAGATGGACGCCGAGGATCCCCTGTTCCTGCTGTACACCTCCGGGTCCACGGGCAGGCCGAAGGGCGTGGTGCACGTGCATGGCGGCTACATGGTAGGCATCACCTACCACCTCCGCAACTTCTACGACGTCGGCGAGCGCGACCTCTTCTGGTGTACCTCGGACATCGGCTGGGTCGTGGGACACTCCTACATCGTCTACGCACCGCTGTGCGCCGGCGCGACGACGCTGTTCCGCGAGGGGGCCATCGACTACCCGAGCCCCGGCGTCCCCTGGGAAGTCGTCGAGCGCTACGGTGTGACGAAGATGTTCACCGCGCCCACCGCGCTGCGCCTGTTCATGCGGCACGGCGAGAAGTTCCCGGCCGCCCACGACCTGACCAGCCTGCGCCTGATCGCCTGCGCCGGCGAGCCGCTCAACCCGGAGGCCTGGCGCTGGGCCCAGACCCACCTCGCGGGTGACGGCAGATGGGGGTACGTCATCGACAACTGGTGGCAGACGGAGTTGGCGGCCCCGGTGCTGGGCACCCCGCCGGGCCTGCCCCTGCGCCCCGGCAAGGTCGGCCTGTCCCTGCCCGGAGTGGAGGCCGACGTGATTGACGAGGAAGGCAAGTCCGCTCTGCCCGGGGTCGGCGGCCGGCTGGTGCTTCGTCGGCCGTTGCCCTGGATGCTGCGCACCGTCTGGGGCGACGCCGCGCGCTACGAGCGCGACTGGCAGCAAGTGCCCGGCTGCTACGTCACCGGCGACGTGGCGGTCAAGGACGAGGACGGCTACTTCACGATCCTGGGCCGCGGCGATGACGTCCTAAACGTCGCCGGCCACCGGATCGGCACCGCCGAGGTCGAGAGCGCTCTGGTTTCGCACCCCGCGGTCGCGGAAGCCGCCGCCGTCGGCATCCCCGACGCCCTCAAGGGCGAGGTGATCAAAGTGTTCGTTCAGACGCGAGCTGACCACACCCCTTCGGAGGCGCTGGGGGCCGCGCTGATCCAGCACGTGCGCCGGGAACTCGGCCCGATTGCCACCCCAGCGGCTCTCGAATTCGTGACGGCGCTGCCCAAGACGCGCTCGGGGAAGATCCTACGCCGACTGCTGAGGGCAAAGGAGACGGGCGCGGACGTGGGCGACGTGTCCACCCTGGAGGGGTGACGCGCCGAGGGGACAGGTCCCACCAGCCAACGGGAGTCGTGCCGGTTGTCGCCGGAACTGGCCGCTTGCGGCTTCGCAAGGCCTGCGAAGCCGCAAGCGGCCCGGGCGGTGCTCACCGGCCGGCGCTCACTCGATCGTCCACAGGGTCAGCGCGTCGGTGTCCTTCACGAAGATGCGGTTGCCGGAAACCACAGGGTATCCGTAGGTACCTCCCTTCGGGAGCTTGTATTTCGCGATTTCCTTGAATTCCTTCTCGGTCGGCTCGAAGACGACCAGCTGCCCGCTTGGGTTCAAGGCGAAGAGGACGGAGCCGGCGTCCACGACGGAGCCGTAACCGCTGCGCCCCATGCCGCCGCCCCCGCCGCCGCCGAGGGCGGTGCTCCAGGCAGTCTTGCCGTTCTCGGCGTTGAGGCAGAACAGCTTGTCGCTGGCGGAAATCCCGAAGATGAGCCCGTTTTTCACCACCGGGGTGTTGAAGAGGGCGCCGGCGTCTCGGTTCCAGAGTTCTTTCGCGCTGGCCTTGTCGCCGTCCTTCTCAATCTTCAGCGCCTTGGTGCCCGCGCCGTCGGCGCTGCAGATGACGGTCTGTCCGTCCACCATCGGCGAGGGGGCGTTGTACTGCGACTTGAACGCGGTCTCCCAGAGGAGCTTGCCGTCAGCGGCTCCGACGGCCACGATGGTCCCGGCGGTCTCCGCGACGATCACCTTGGTGCCGCCGAGGGTCAGCAGGGCGGGCGAGGCGTAACCCGGGCCGTCGCCGGTCCATTTCCACTTCTGCTCGCCGCTGGCCAGATCGTAGGCCATGACCCCTCCGCTCCGGCCTGTCCCCAGCTGGGCGACGCAGAGGCCGTCCACGATAATCGGCGAACTCGCCACGTGAAACCGCGGCATGGAGCCCTTGAAGTCATCCTTTTGCCACAGCCTCTTTCCGGTCGCGGCATCGAAGCAAGAGAGGATCCCGAGCGCGCCGAGCGTCACCACCTTGCCGTCGGCCACCGCCGGCGAACTCCGGGGCCCCTGGAACGAGCTGTCGATGCCCTGCCAGCCGGCCGAGGCGTACTTCTCCTTCCAGACCTCCTTGCCGTCCGCCGCGCTGAGGCAGCGGAGGATTTCATCCCCGCCCTGCCGGCTGAAGACGTACAGCTTGTCGCCGACCAGGGCGGGCGTGGCGACGCCTTCGCCCACGGTCACCTTCCACGTTTCCTTCAACTCCTTGGGCCAGGTCTTGGGCGCGGTAAATCCCGTCACCTTGCCGTCCCGGTTGGGCCCGCGCCACTGCGGCCAGTCCTGGGCGCAGACGCAGGTGCCGCCGAGGAGCAGCACACAGGCCACGATCACGCCCGCCGCCGCCTTCACGTTTTTCATGGTACCCTCCGCTTGATTTCTGCTCTCAGGCTTGCGAGTGCGAACATTCTCCAGGTGTTGAAACCCCGGGAATCGCAAGAGGTGTCGAGCACCTCAACAGTGGTCAGCCGAGCCACCGGCCGGGTGAGCCGGACGACCACGAACGGTGCGCGGCGGTCAGGGGAGTCCGAATAGGGTGCGGGCGTTGCGCGTCGTGTGCCCAGCGAGGACCTCCGCTTCGATGCCTCGCACCTGGGCGAGAAGCGCCCCCGTGTGGGCCACGAAGGCCGGCTCGTTGCGCTGGCCGCGCCGGGGCACCGGGGCAAGGTACGGGCTATCGGTTTCCACGAGCAGGCGGTCGGGCGGCACTTCCCGGGCCACGTCGCGCAGCGGCTGGGCGTTCTTGTACGTGACCATGCCGGCGAAGGAGAGGAACAGGCCCATCGCGAGGCAGTCGCGGGCCGTCCCCGCGTCGCCGGTGAAGGAGTGCATGACGCCGCGGACGGGACCGTGCCGGTCGAAGTCGGCCCGCAGCATGCGGACGACGTCGGCCTCGGCGTCGCGGCAGTGGATGACCACGGGCAGGTTGTGCCGCCGGGCCAGTTCGAGGTGGCGGGCGAAGTAGTCTTCCTGCTGCGGCAAGGGCGTGTGGTCCCAGTAGCGGTCGAGGCCCGTTTCGCCGAGTGCGACGACCCGGGCGGCGCTGGCGAGGCGCACCACCTCATCCCAGTCGGGCGGGTCGGCCTCGGCGACGTGGTTGGGCTGGATGCCGACGGTGGCGAAGAGCGAGGGATTGCGGGCGGCGAGATCGACACAGGTGCGGCTGGTGGCGGCGGTCGTGGCGACGACGACGACGCGCGAGACGCCCGCGGCCGCGGCCCGTTCCAGGACGGCGGGCAGGTCGGCGGCGAAGCGCTCGTCGTCGAGGTGGGCGTGCGTATCGATCCATTCGGGGGGCATGGGCTCAGTGCGCCGCGGCCGCCGGGGCGGTCGATCCTGCCCTGCTGGCCGAATTGCGCCGGACGGAAGAGGCATCGGACTGCGCCTATTTGCTGGATGAGATTCCCAAGGCCCTCACGCAAACGCTCGAAGGCGTGACTCAGGTAGCGACCATCGTACGCGCCATGAAGGATTTCGCTCACCCGGAGCGAAAGGAGAGAGTCGCCGCGGACATCAATAAGGCGCTTCTCAGCACGCTCACCGTGGCACGCAATGAGCTGAAGTACGTTGCCGATGTCGAGACCGATTTCGGCGAGCTGCCCTTGGTGGTTTGCAACCTCAGCGATTTGAATCAGGTTTTCCTGAATCTGCTGGTGAACGCAGCCCACGCCATCGGCGACGTGGTGAAGCAAAGTGGGAAAAAGGGCAAAATCCGCGTCCGCACCCTGGCGGAAGGCAAAACCGTTCTGGTCGCCATCTCGGACACCGGTTGTGGCATTCCGGAAGGCGTCCGCAGCAGAATTTTCGATCCCTTCTTCACCACCAAGGAGGTTGGCCGCGGGACCGGCCAGGGATTGGCGATCGCGCGCTCGGTGGTCGTGGATCGCCACAAAGGAAGCTTGACTTTTGAGAGCGTGGTGGGCGAGGGAACGACCTTTTGTGTCCGCTTGCCCGTCCAATCCGGGGACGATTCCGAAAACGCATAGCGCGGCACGGCTTCGAAGGCCGACGATGACTGGAGTCTGAATATGAGGCGCGTGATTTTTGTAGATGACGAACCACGGATACTCGAAGGACTGCGGCGCATGCTACGTGGCCAGCGAAACGAATGGGATATGGCCTTCGCACCCGGTGGCGAAGCCGCCCTGGCGATGATGGAGGCTACAACCTTCGATGTCATTGTCTCCGACATGCGCATGCCGGAAATGGACGGCGCCACGCTGCTCACCCAGGTGCGCAACCTCTACCCCCAGGTCGTGCGAATCGTCCTTTCGGGTCATACGGAACTCTCCACCGCCCTGCGGGTGGTTCCGGTTGCGCACCAGTTCCTGGCTAAGCCCTGTGACGCCGGAACGCTGCGGGTGGCGGTGGAGCGGGCTTGCCACCTTAAGGGATTGCTGAGCGACGACTCAATCCGCCGCACCGTCGGGGCCCTGCGGGACCTCCCGTCGCTCCCGAGTACTTACGAAGCCTTGACGCAGGGCCTGTCCGATCCCGACACTTCCCTTCAGAAGCTCGCTAAAATCGTGGAGCGGGATGTCGGTGTCTCCGCCAAGATCCTGCAACTAGTCAATTCCGCCTTTTTCGGGATCGCTCACTCCGTCACCAATATCGAGCACGCGGTCGTCTACCTCGGCATCAACACGATACGGAGCCTGGTCCTCTCCCTGGAGATCTTCCGGGTCTTTGCACCTGAGGAGCCCGTGCCGGGATTCAACCTGGAGAGTCTGCACACCCACGCGCGGCTCTGTGCGTGCATCGCAACCCGTTTGCCGGTCCCCAAGCACCTGTCGGAAATCACCATGGCCGCGGGTATGCTCCACGACGTAGGGAAGCTGGTGATGGCCTGGAAATTCCCCGACCGGTTCAAGAAACTTCTGGCCCAGGCCGCAGAGGAGCGCCTTCCGCTCTTCAAAGTCGAAGAGCGCGAATACGGGTTCAGCCACGCCGAGATCGGCGGGTACCTCTTGGGGTTGTGGGGCTTGCCTTATATCCTGGTCGAGGCCGTCGCCCTTCACCACGGCCCGAACCGGGTGCCGCACGAACACTTCGACGCGGTCTCGGCTGTCCATGTGGCTAATCTCTTGGCCCATGAACTCGATTCGCCCTCGGCTGAACAAAGTCTGGAAAATGACGCGATGCCCAGCCCGGAGGAACTGACGGCGCTGGGCGTCGGGGACGATCTTGCCGCCTGGCGCGCCATGGCGGTTGAAACACTATCACTTCCGGGGCAGGCATGACGATGACAGAACCGAACCGAGCGCGAATTCTGATGGTGGACGCCGACGCAGCCGTCCTCGAGGGCTTACAGCGGCAACTGCAGTCGCGGTTTGAGCTGACGGCTGTTACGGACCCTAAAGAAGCTCTTAAGCTGGTCGTGTCTCAAGAACCGTACGCGGTGGTCGTCTCCGACCAGCGTATGCCCGGCATGGATGGAGTTACTTTGTTGTACAGCGTTCGAGCCCTCGCCCCGGACACCATTCGCGTCCTGCTGACAGGATTCGGGGATCTGGATTCAGCCATCGCGGCCGTCAACGAGGGAAACATCTTCCGCTTCCTCGCCAAGCCTTGTCCAAGCAAGACGCTGATCCGAGCGCTGGAGGCCGCCGTCGACCAGTACCGGATGGTCACGGCTCAACAACTGCTGTTGAAGCAGACGCTGGTGGCCAGCCTCAAAACCATTACCGATGTCCTGGCCATCATCAATCCGGCCGCCTTCGGGCGCGCCCTCCGCACCCGTAAACTGATCGGTGAATTGGCGGATTCTGAGAAGGCATATAATCCCTGGCCGTCTGAACTGGCAGCCATGCTGGCCCAGATTGGTTGGGTAACGCTTCCGGATGGGACTGCGAGCAAGCTCTATGAGGGCAGGGCGGTTTCCGCCTCCGAACAAGCCATGGTGGAAAAGCTGCCCACCGTGACCGAACAACTCCTGGGCGATATTCCGCGCCTCGAACAGGTTCGAGAGATTCTCAAATACCAGGACAAACACTATGACGGAAAAGGGGCGCCCCACAATGATATCAGGGGCGAGGGCATCCCTTGGTGCTCGCGCGCCCTCAAAGCCGCCTCGGATTTCGATGTCTTGGAATCCCAAGGCTACACAGTGGAAAAGGCCATCGAGACCATGCGAGCCCGGACGGGGTGGTACGACCCTGCCCTGCTGGAGGCAATCTCGCGGCTGCGAAATGATAATTCGCGTGAGGCAAGGGTCCTTCACCTGCCCCTTCGCGCGGTGCGGCCCGGAATGGTGTTCACTGAAGATGTCAGGACCCGCTCTGGACCGGTGCTGTTTGCGCGTGGCCAGGAGGCCATACCGAGTCTGGTGGAGAGGGTCAAGAATCTGGGGCTCGATTCGGAGGTGGATGACTCCGTAGTGGTTGCGCTTCCGGACGCCCGCAATAGCCCAGCCTGATGGGGAGGCCGCCCTGAGCAACTGCATACCGGTTGGTAACTCGTCGATTCTCTGTCTTTGCGAGCGAGGATCCCATGATCCTTCGGCTCACGAGCCGTGATGAAAACTATTCCC
>Ga0116223_10001074_pt1 | contig 29323 bp, 26 predicted proteins | sample Sb_taG_3_FD_90092 | JGI IMG/M metagenome (GOLD analysis project Ga0116223, IMG submission 90092) | Peat soil microbial communities from Weissenstadt, Germany - Sb_50d_a_PC metaG | ecosystem: Environmental > Terrestrial > Soil > Wetlands > Peat | place: Germany: Weissenstadt | collected 2010-09-21 | reverse complement strand
AATCCGCAGAAGGGCCAGCCGGGGCGGCGCGGACGGGGACGGGGCGGGGCGTGACCGGGACGGCAGCCCGCTCATCAGCGTGTGGAATTCTCCTCGAAATCGGCCGATTAGTACAATTTGAAGAGCTTTCCGGACCCGCCGGATATCGCCTGCGGGAGATGTGCACCCATGATGGATCCTGATTTGGAACGGCGAACTGCAAGGAACGGCCCTCCCGGCGCTGTCGATCGGGGATCGCGCCATCGTACCGCCGAATTACGGTCCGCGCATGAGCGAATCGAAGGCGAACTGCGCGAAAGAGCCCAGGCGCAAGAGGCGTTGCGGATCATCTTTGAAGCCAGCTCGATTGGAATTGCATTGATGGACTTGCAGGGGCGATTCCTGGACGTCAACGAGGCGTTTGAGGAGCAGCTCGGTCTGAACAAAGAGCAGATCGCCGGAAAGAATGCGTTGGAGGTGGGGGCGCTGAGTCCCAAAACTTTCTATGCGTTACGCCGGGAGATCGCCGCGCGCGGGACTTTCAACGCCCGGGAGATTAGCTACCGTCGGCTCACCAGCGACCAGCGCACCGGCTTGTTATGGGCGCGGGTGGTGGAGATTCAAAGCTCGAAGCATCTGTTGGGTTTCTTCCTGGACATAAGCGATCGCAAGCGGACGGAAGAAGAACTGCAGCGGGCGCGCATCGCCGCCGAGGCTGCAGCCGAGGCCAAGAGCCAATTCCTGGCCAACATGAGCCACGAAATCCGCACGCAGATGAACGGCGTCGTCGGCATGCTGCAACTGCTTTTGGACACAGACCTTTCCCCGCGTCAGCAGGAATACGCCGAGGTGGCCCAAGCCAGCGGGCGGAGCCTGCTTTCGCTCATCGACGACATCCTGGACCTGTCCAAGATCGAGGCTCGGAAGATCGCTTTCGAGAACCTGGATTTCAACCTGCGCGGCACCGTGGGGGAGGCCGTCGACAGTCTGCGCGCCCAGGGGGCCGCCAAGGGGCTGGCTATTGGCTGGCAGGTGACGGCGGAGACACCAGAGCTCTTGCGCGGCGATCCCTATCGCTTGCGCCAAGTCCTGGTCAATCTGGTTTCCAATGCCGTCAAATTCACCGAGCGGGGTAATGTGACGATAGAGGTGCGGCTCGAAGGCCAGGAGCAGGGGAAGACAACCGTTCGTTTCGCCATCACCGACACGGGAATCGGGGTACGGCCGGACCGGGTCCCGGCGCTGTTCTCGCCGTTCGTTCAGGCGGACTCATCGACGACGCGCAGATACGGCGGCAGCGGCCTCGGACTGGCGATCTCCAAAGAGCTGGTGGAAATGATGGATGGAAACATCGGTCTCAAGAGCCGCGAAGGCCAAGGGTCCACTTTCTGGTTCACCGCGGCTTTCGGGACGCCGCTGGGGCCAGAGGCAGCCACGGTAGAGCTGGCATCGGCCAGCCGGCGGAAGCCCCCAGGCGAGCCGGCGAATTCAAACGTCGCGGTGTCCTCGGAGGCGGCGGGCTCGGGGCGCGCAGGCCGAATCCTGGTGGCAGAGGACAATGCGACCAACCAGTTCGTAGTTCTGGCGCAACTGGAGAAGCTGGGGTACCGGGCGGATGCCGTGGCCAATGGCGCCGAGGCCGTCGATGCGCTGCGGCAGGGGAAGTACGATCTGGTTCTTATGGATTGCCAGATGCCCACGATGGACGGCTACGAAGCCGCGCGCCGCATTCGCGAGTCGAGCCAAGGGCGGGTTCCGATCGTGGCTCTCACGGCCCATGCGATGGCCGGGGACCGGGACAACTGCATCCGCGCGGGGATGAACGACTACCTTGCGAAACCGACGGAACTGGACAGCCTTGCGGCAATGCTCGCTAAATGGCTTGGGAGCCCGGACGGGGCCGGGGCTGTCGAGGAGAATGCGCCGCAAGTGTCAAACCCGGTGTTCGACGAAGCGGGCCTGCTGAACCGCCTCATGGAAGATCGAGAGCTTGCCGGGATGGTCATGAAAGCCTTCCTCAGTGATTTCCCATCGCAACTGGAGAATCTTCGGAAGCGGCTCGACGAAGCCGATGCGCCTGGCGCGGGCTTGCAGGCGCACATGCTCAAGGGGGCGGCGGCCACCGTTTCGGCAGTCGGTCTGCGCGCCATTGCCCTGGAAATGGAAGGGGCGGGAATGGCTGGGCGGTTGGATCGTGTAGCCGAACTTCTGCCCCGGGCTGTCGAGGAATTCCAGCAGCTCAAGAGCACCGTGGAGCACGCCGGATGGGGATAGACCAGCGGAGATAACAGAATGAAGACACTGGTTGCGGATGACGACTTCACGAGCCGGCTCTTGTTGCAGACGTTCCTATCCCGCTACGGCGAATGTCATGTCGCCTTCAACGGGAAAGAAGCCGTGGAATCGTTTCGTTCCGCCAGGGAGCACGGTCAAAAATACGACCTGATCTGCCTGGACATCATGATGCCGGAGATGGACGGGCAGGCGGCGATCCGAGCGATTCGGGAGTTCGAAGAAATGTCGGGCATTTTCTCGAAAAGCGTGAAAATCATTATGACTACGGCCCTCGGCGACATCGAAAATGTCACCGAGGCTTTCGAGGGTTTGTGCGACGGCTATCTTCTGAAGCCCATCAACACTGCGAAGCTGCTGGCGCAACTGAAAGGCTTTGGGCTGGTTCGATAGCCCCTGGCCGTGGCGGCGGGTGACGGCTTAGAATTCCTTCGAATATTCTTCTAGCGGGAAGGCGTCCTTGCCACCCGCGATCACCGGCTGAGCGAGAGGTGGCGGAGCAGGCCTGTGCGAAACATTGCTACGACCCGGGTGCCGCGCCGTTCCTCTCTTTGAAGCTCCCACCAATCCAGTCAGTTGAACCGCAACAGCTCTCAAGGTCTTGGACTGCGCGCTCAGTTCCTGGGACGCCGCCGCACTCTCCTCGGCATTGGCGGCCGAAGTCTGCGTCACTCTCTCCATTTGCGTGACCGCCTGGGCGACCTGCTCAATCCCCTTGGACTGTTCGGCGCTGCCTAGTTTGACCTCATCTACCAGCATGTTCACTTTTGCCGCCATCTGGGCGAGGTTGCGGACCTCTTCGGCCACGAGGTCCACTTTGGCTTGGCCGGCGTTCGATTTACCGACCGATTCCTCGATCAATACCGTGGTATCTCCAGCGGCCCGAGCGCAGCGTTGGGCGAGGTTGCGGACCTCGTCGGCCACTACGGCGAATCCCATACCGGCTTCGCCCGCGCGCGCCGCTTCGACGGCTGCGTTCAGCGCCAGGATGTTGGTCTGGAACGCGATCTCGTCGATGACCTTTATGATCTTCGAGACTTTCTGGCTGGAATCGGTGATCTCGCCCATGGCCGCCACCATCTGCTGCAGCGCCTGCTCGGCTACGCCGAATCTCTGCTGGGATTGCGACACGAGATCCGCGGCGGTTCGTAAGTTCTCGCTATTCTTCCGGGCCATGGAGGCGATCTCCTCGCTGGACGAGGAGGTCTCTTCGAGGGAGGCCGCCTGCTCGGAAGCTCCCTGTGCCAGCGACTGACTGGATCCGGAGACCTGCGTGGCTGCACTGGCGACCTGGTCGGCGCCCTCGGCCAGCTCGGTGGCCGCTTTCTGCAATGTCCGGCTGGTTCGCCGCACAACGAACAGAACCGCGGCCCCGGCGCACAGGGACAGGCCAATCAGCGCGAAGGCGATCCAGCGGCTCATCATTTTCAAATCCGCGGCTGCCTGTTTGCCCTTCTCCAGCATTTCTTTCTGTTGCTCCTGGAGTCGCTGCGAATCCCTTCCAGCGGCATCGTAGATGGGCACGCCCTTATCTACTGCGATGTTGATGGCGGCATCGGGGTTCCCGGACGCCGTAAGCTGCTCGATCTCGGTGAACGCGGAGCGCCACGAAGCCAGGCCGGCTTCCAATTGGTTCGTAAGGCGCTGTCCTTCTTCCGTCACCAGCAAGGGTCGAATGTCCGACAGAAGGCTGGCCCATCGTCCGGCTGCCGACTCGAACAGCCGCTTGGCCTTTTCCACCCCTTCGGGTGATTTTCCAAAGGTGAACATGATCACTCCGCGCTGAGCCGCCAGCATATCCGATCTGGCGGTGCTCACCGCATCGGTCAACTCGATTTTTCTGGTGGTTACGTTGACTACCGCGTCCAAGCTTCCCGAAAGGCTGCCAATAGCGGTCAGGGAGCTAATTCCAAACAGCAGCGTCAGGACCTGCATCACAGCGAAGCTGGCTATTAATTTCTTTCCAATTGTCATTTGCGTTCCCATATGAATTCGTTTCCTCTGGTACACAGAACATATCGGCCGCCAGAGGACCGCCCGATAGATGCGCAGGTCGAGGTTCCGCGACGACGTTCGGACCACGTTCGGAGACACGGTTCGGAGACACGGGTGAAATGGCTCTTCAACACTGATATAATTCATGGCGGTCCATCAGCCCGCACTATGAAGAAAAAGCCACTGCTTCCACTCGCCTTGGCGGTTCTGACCGTCAGCTGCACGACTCCCCCCAAATCCGAATCCTCCTCCGGGCTGGCCGCCCCGACGGGAGCGCAGCCGAGCGCCGGCAGCATTGTGCGGCTCGATCCGGCATTGGATCCGCTGGTGCCGAAAGATGCCGCCATCGAAAAGCTCGCGGGAGGGTTCCAGTTCACTGAGGGGCCGGTCTGGCGCGGGCAGGATCAGGTCCTATGGTTCAGCGACGTGGTGGGCAACGTGGTCCGTCAATGGTCGCCGAACGGGGAGGTGAAGGTTCTGATCGAAAAGGCGGGAGGAGACCCAGGCAACGTGCCGCCAGGAGGATTCGTCGGGCCGAACGGGGAGATCGCCGACAAGGACGGCTACGTGCTGATCTGCCAGCATACCGCTCGCCGCATCGTGCGGGTAGGCAAGGATCTGCAGATGACGCCGCTGGTGGAACGCTTTCAGGGCAAGCGGTTCAACAGCCCGAACGATCTGGTGTACCGGTCTGACGGGGCGCTGTATTTCACCGACCCTCCGTATGGGCTGGCGAAGCAGGATGAAGACCCGGCCAAGGAGATTCCGTTTAATGGCGTCTACCGCCTGAAGAACGGCAAAGTGGACGCGATCGTCAAGGATCTGACCCGGCCGAACGGCATCGCGTTCTCGCCCGATCAGAAGGTGCTCTACATCGCCAATTCCGACGAGAAGCGCAAGGTATGGATGCGCTACGATGTCGCGGAAGACGGGACGGCCGGCAACGGACGGGTGTTCTTCGACGTGACGGCGGAGAAGGAAGACGGTCTGCCGGACGGCATGAAAGTCGATGCGCTGGGCAATGTCTATGGCAGCGGCCCCGGCGGAGTGTGGGTGTTCTCTCCGGACGGCAAGCACCTGGGCACGATCAAGCCGCCGGAAACCCCCGCGAACTGCAATTGGGGCGATGACGGCAAGTCGCTGTATATCACGGCCCGGACGGGGCTGTACCGCATCAAGCTGGCGGTACCCGGGCAGAAGCCGGCTTTTTAGATGGGAGACACATGAAGCGAAGAACGTACTTGAAGACCATGTTGGCGGCGAGCGCCGTATTGCCGGCGGCACAGGCGGCGGATGCCGCGCATCCCATTCAGTTGCACGTGGACCTGGCCGTCGACCCGGCGAAAGAAAAGGAGATGCTGAAGAATTTTGAGACCATCTTCCGGCCGGCGGCCTCCAAACAGCCGGGATACATCGATGTGAAGATGCTCAAGCTGCGTTCGACGCTGGCGGGCCAGGCGCCCGCCGGCGTCAATTACCGGTTCGAGCTGACGTATCGAAGCGAAGAGCTTCGGCAGAAATGGGTGGCGACCGACGTGCATCAGAAGGTGTGGCCGACGATCGAGAACACGCTCTCGACGAAGAACTACACCGTGATGCTGTTCGATGTGAGTTAGCCGGAAGGGAGTCCGGCAGCGATGAAGCGGCTTTGCATGGCGGCTCTTTTGATTCTCCCGCTGGCGGCGCGCGAGCCGCTGGCCCAGCGTATCGCGCATACGGATCCATCGAAATACCGGCCTTCGAAAGCGGTGCACGATGGAGCCGGCCAACTGGACTACATGGCCCTGTTCGACGCTCACAGCCTGGATACGAACCTCTTTTTTCTGCACCGCGGTATTATCGAGCCGAAGAGCGGCATCGGCGCCCATTTCCACAATCAGTGCGAGGAGATGTTCGTCATCCTCGACGGCGAGGCGCAGTTTACGATCGATGGACGGACTTCAATCTTGAAAGGACCAGCCGGGGCACCTTGCCGGATGGGACACTCGCACGCGATCTACAATGCGACCGACAAGCCGGTTCAGTGGATGAACATCAACGTCTCCGCGATGAAGGGCACGTACGACGCCTTCAACCTCGGCGATTCCCGGGTAGACGCGACGCTCGATCCGATCCCGGTCTTCATGAGCATGCGGCTGGACCGCGCGCTGCTTCGCTCCGTGAACGGCATGAGCGGCGGGACCGGCTCCGCACAGTACCGCCGGGCGCTGGATACTTCCGTGTTCACCGGCCCGTGGGCCTATGTGGATCACCTCGTGCTTCCGCCGGGCGCGTCCCTAGGGCCGCACCTCCATCGGGAAGTTGCCGAGTTCTATTACGTGATGAACGGCGACGGCGCAGCCACAGTAGCCGCCGAGACGGCGCCGATCCATGCGGGCGACGCGGTTCCCATCCAGCTTAACGAGGTCCACTCATTCGAGAACACGGGCGGCCAGCCTCTGGAGTTCCTGATCGTGGGCGTCTCCCGCGACAACACTCGCAGGGTGGACAGCGTGGACGTCCCAGGCCCGCGCCGCCCGAGGAACTGACGTTAACCATGAAAATGCTTGCTAATACCACGAGGCGTTCGGTATTGGCCGCACTGGCCGGAGCAGCCCTCGCGCCGCTTCCCGGCAAGGCGGCCAGGAAAGCTACCGCCTTCGCCCTCATCGGCGATCGCTATCACAACTCCGATTACATCCGGGTCGGTCTCACCAGAACCATCGCCAAGGAACTCGGCGTCAGCATCGACTTTACCGACGAGACGTCTTTGCTCAACGCGGAGACGCTGGACGGCTACAAGGTCCTCATCGTTCTGCGCGACGGGATGATCTGGCCCGATGGCTACGGAGGCGACGAAAGCACCAACGCCGCCTGGGTCGCCACGGGGCGTCCGAAGCTGGTTTTCGATCCGCCCTTGCCGGCGGGGCGGGCGCGGTCGGAGTTTTGGATGAAGCCCGAGCAGGGCAAGGCCGTGCGCCAGTTCGTGGACGCGGGCGGCGCCGCGCTTTTCCTGCACAATACCACCCACGTGGGCCTGACCGATCCGGACTTCCGCCACGTATTGGGCGCGGCCTACACCGGACATCCCCCCATCCGGACCTTCAAAGTGAAGGTGACGAATCCGGATCACCCCATCACGCAGGGAGTCAAAGATTTCGTAGTCACCGACGAGCAGCACTACATGACCTACGACAAGGACCCCAAGTTCCTGTTCCTCCAGACGGTGAACGAAGACGGTCTCACGTATCAGAGCTACGGCTCCACGGCTCCGGGTGGCTGGGCCTACGACTACGGCAAGGGCCGCGTCTGCTACATGTCGCCGGGCCACATGCTGAGCGATCTGTGGAATCCGGAGTACGTCAAGCTGCAGCACAACGCCGTCCGCTGGATCATGCGGCAGAAGACGTAAGCCGAGAATCCTGCGCGGCCACCGTGGGTTGCCTTGATGGTCTCGGAGTGCGTCTGTATTGATTCGCACCCTTACGATACCAAGTTCGTATTGTTCCTTCGATTGGCAGCCTCGTTCCGCCTTGCACGTGTCAAAGAGTCGCTGCATAATTGTTCCAGCGCTCAAGATCTTATTATCTTTCGGGCTCTTTAGTTGTGGCGTGCCAGGCTGCTGCTTTCGCGGTCGTGAACCACCCCCAGATTGATATCAAAAGCGTGAGGCTGGATACAGCCAAATCTCGATCTTGCCCTGAGTGGCGCAACAACAGGGCTTGGAAGGGAGGTAAGCATGCCAAGGCGAGGAAGGAGAGTGGGTTCAGACGCGACGGCCCTCCAAAAGCCGTCGGAAACCATGTCAAGCGACGCATCAACGGCGATGCCTGAAAGGAGCACCGTAAGTGAATCGGTAAGGACCGCCGCAACCGTTAGCCCAACTGGGAGCGAAATCGCCGCAGTTGCACATCAATTGTGGTTAGACAGGGGCTGTCCTGTTGGATCGGATCGAGAAGACTGGTTTCGCGCAGAAGCGTTGCTCAAAAAGGCACTCGTTGCGAAGCGTGAAGATCTGTCGAGAGGTCCGTCGATCCCCCGCGGTGCTCTCACGGAGTTCGAAGTGCTGGCCGAGTTCCGATGGGAGGGACATTGGGAGGTATGGGAAAGTGAATGGGGCGGCGCCCGCTGGACCTGGGATTCAACCACCCAAGCGTTGAAGTTTCGAAATCGAGCAGGCTAAACGGGATCGACTGGACCTGACCGGCAGCAGTTGAAAGCGGCAGGTTTATAATTCCAATATGACGCTCAAGAATGCGGCGTTCTTCGCCTTGATTGGGATGGCGTTGCTGACGGTTCTGCTGGCAGCGGGCTTCCTCCGCGACATTTTGAATGCTGTGAGTGGCGTGATTCCTGCAATGTCCCTATTGACATCGCTAATTCATCTGCTGGCAAGCCTCGGTGTGACGGTCTTCCTGTACGTGTTTCACAAAGCGCAGTCTTGACGACTCGATATATTCCGGCGCCGATTCCAGATGATTCACCAAGGAGTGCGGCGGTTCGGCTGCTTTCGAGCGCCGAAGAAGAAAGCTGCCCCACAGCTTCCGGCTCCCTTTATACCACGGTGGTACTACGTCCCCGAGACCGCGATGGTCACGCCGTTCTGGCTGGACGTGCTGCCTACCTGCACGACCACCGGGGCCGGACCCGCTGCCAGGCCCGCCGGGACCACTGCATTGACTTGCATGACGCCGGCCACTACGTTCGGAGCGCCACCGGCGAATTGGACGGTCGCCGATTTGCCGCCGATCGTCACCGTGACCGGCAGGACCGCAAGCAATAAGGGATTCCCGGGCGAGCCGTCGCCCTGCGGCTTGCCGTCGGCCGACGGCGGATTGGTCGGGCCTCCGCCGGTGAAAAAGAGCGTCACGACGTCTCCCGCCTTTGCCGGATGGGCGGCATCGTTCACCACTCCACCGGGAATATTGATCGCGGCTGCCGGTCCTGTGCCGGAAGAATTCGCCGTGAAAATCGCGGGCGACACGGGCGCAACGTTCATTGATAAGGCAGGCGAGGACTGGCCCTGGTAGACCACCGTGGCGTTGGCCGTGGAACCGGTGATGCCGAACGGCACGATGGCGGCAACCTGGGTAGCCGAGGTATAGATCAAGGGACTCGGCGTGCCATTGAACAGGACGCTGGTGCCGGCGAGGGCCGAAGGGACGAGGCCGTTGCTGCCGAGTTGGAACTGGACCAGCGAGGCCGGTCCGAGGCCGGAGCCGTAAATCACTACCACCTCGCCGGCCGCCACCGCACCGGCTGCGTTGCTGGCGGCGTTGACCACGCCGCCGATGGAGAGGGGGGCGCCGGCGTAACGAAGCACGCGCACGGCGTTGTTGGCTGCGTCCGCGATGTACAGGTTGCCGGCCGAATCGGTAGCCGCAGCCATGGGGGTATTGAGCTGCGCATTCACGGCCAAGCCGCCATCGCCCGAATAGCCTTGGGTGCCGTTGCCGGCAATGGTGGCGATGATGCCGGTTTGGCTGACGATCTCGCGGACGCGCGTATTGCCGTCGGCCACGTAGATGTTGCCGACGGAATCGATAGAGATGGCGTTGGGGCTGGCGAGTTGCGCGCTCGCCGCTGGACCCCCATCACCGGAGTAGCCCGCGGAACCATTTCCCGCAATCGTGGAAATCAGTCCGCCTGTGGAAACCAGCCGGACCACATAGTTGCCGGTGTCGGCAACGTAAAGGTTGCGGGACGAATCTACGGCGACTCCCTGCGGCGTGAAGAGTCGCGCATTGACGGCCGTACCGCCATCGCCGGAGTAACCCGAGGCGCCGCTTCCGGCCACGGTGGCGATGGCGCCGCCAGGGGAGACCATGCGAATCCGGTTGTTGCTGAAATCCGCGATGAAGAGGTTGCCGGCGGAATCGACCGTGACGCCGGTGGGAAAGTTCAGTTGCGCAGAGGTGGCTGCGGCGCCATCGCCACCGTAGCCGGGCGTACCATTTCCGGCGACCGTGCTGATGGCGCCGCTGCTGGATACTTTTCGAATCCTGGCATTCTGGCTGTCCGCAATATAGAGATTTCCGGCGGCATCCAGGGCCAGCCCCATCGGTCCGTTCAGTTGCGCGCTGGTGGCCGCGGAGCCATCGCCGTTACTTCCCGCCGTACCGTTTCCCGCGATGGTGGCGATGATGCCGTTCTTCGCAACCTTGCGGACCACGTTGTTGTTGGTATCGGCGATATAGAGGTTCCCGGCGGTATCCACAGTCACGCCTTGCGGTGTATTCATCTGGGCGCTGAGCGCCGGGCTGCCGTCACCCGAGAAGCTGAGCACGCCATTGCCGGCCACGGTGGCGATATTGCCGGATGAATCGATCTTGCGGACACGCAAATTCTGGAAGTCGGCGATATAAAGACTGCCCGAGGAATCGACTGCTATGCCCGTGGGAAAATTCATTTCCGCTTTCACGGCCGGACTGCCATCGCCGCTAAAACCGGCCGTACCGTTCCCGGCAATCGTGCTGATGATGCCCTTGGTGTCGACTTTGCGGATGCGGCTATCGCCGTTTTCCACGATGTAGAGGTTACCAGAGGAGTCCAGGGTTATACCGATGGGCGCCGTCAAATACACGGTAGTGCTGGTCGCCGCGGCGCCATCGCCGGCCCAGCCGATGCTGCCGCTGCCGGCAAAGGTATTGATGATGCCCGCGGTGGTGATCTGGCGGATGCGGGCGTTGTTGGTATCCGAGATGTAAATGTTGCCGGAGGAATCGACGGCGACATCGGAGGGATGATTCACTTCCCCGCCTGCCGCATTGCCGGCATCGCCGTTGTAACCGGGGTAGGTGTCTCCGGTGATGGTGTTGATGATGCCGTCGGTGGTGACTTCGCGAATGCTGTTGTTGGCCGTATCGGCGATATAGACATTGCCGGACTTGTCGACGGCCACGCCCATGGGAATGTGCAGCAGGGCGTTGGTAGCTGGGCCGCCGTCATTGTTCTGACCGGGGCCGCCGCCCTGACTGAAACTCCCGTTGCCCGCGAAGGTATTGATGATGCCGCCAGAGACGATACGGACGCGATTGTTGGCGGAGTCGGCGATGTAGATGTTGCCGGCGGAATCCACGGCGATGCCTTGCGGCGTGTTCAATTGCGCGTTCACCGCGAGGCCGCCGTCGCCCGAGAACCCGGCGCGGGAATTCCCGGCTACCAGCGTGATCACCCCGTTGCTGAGTTTGAACACGGAATGGGAACTGCTGAAATAGATGTTGCCGGCGGAATCCACGGCAGTGCGTCTGGGCTGGCCGATAGAAATACTTCCGGCCGCCGCGGGCGTGGAAGGCGGCGCCCCGCCGGCCACAGTGGCTATCGTATATTGCTGCGCGAGGGCGAGCGAGGCGCTCGCCAGCAGCGGGATGAATCTCAACATGTACATGACAGGATAAACACCTTTCGCGATCCTGGCGGGGCAGGCGGTTTCGCCTGCCAACCGATCCGGGTGAATCATGAGGCCACCGCCTCCGCCATCGCGGCCAGCGCCTGCGCGCAAGCTTCGCGGTCCACGTCGTAGTGGGTCACGGCGCGCATCTGGCGCTCGTTGATGGGGTTGACGAGCACGCCGCGCTGCTTGAGGCGGGCGCTGATTTCCACGGGGGCGATGCCAATACCGCTGACATCGAAGACCGCGATGTTGGTCGCGACCTTCCGCGGATCGATGCGGATGCCCGGAACGCGGGCCAGCCCTTCGCCCAAAAACCTGGCATTGCAGTGGTCGTCGAACAGCCGTTGGGGCGTCTCTTCGAGTGCTACCAGGCCCGCGGCCGCCAGCACTCCCGCCTGGCGCATGCCGCCCCCCAAGCGTTTGCGGTAGAGGCGGCCTTTGGAGATGAGGCTCGCGGGGCCGGCCAGCATCGAGCCCACGGGCGCGCCGAGCGCTTTCGAGAGGCAGAACATCACAGTGTCGGCGGGCGCGGCGATCTCGCGGACCGGCATTCCCAGCGCAGCGGCCGCGTTGAAGATGCGCGCGCCATCCAGGTGGATTTTGAGGCCGCGCTCGTGAACGCCGTCGCAGATTTCGTGGATGGTGCGCATGGGGTAGACGGTGCCGCCGTGCATGTTGTGCGTGTTTTCGATGGCCACCAGGCCGGTGGGCGCGGAATATGCATTGAGCGGCTTGATCTGGCGGCGGACCTCGTCCCAGGAGAGGATGCCGTCCTCGGTCTGGATGGCGCGCACCACGCAGCCGGAGAACCAGGCGACCATCGATAGCTCGTAATCCAGCAGGTGCGCGCGCGAATCGCAGATGACTTCCTGGCCGTGCTCGGTGAGCAGCTTGACCGCGATGGTGTTCCCCATGGTGCCGGTGGGCACGAACAGGGCCGCCTCTTTTCCAGCGATCTCGGCGGCGCGCTGCTCGAGGCGGTTGACAGTGGGATCTTCGCCATACACGTCGTCGCCGACCTCGGCCTCCATCATGGCGCGGCGCATGGCCGGTGTGGGCTTGGTAACGGTGTCGCTACGCAGGTCGATCATTGAGTGAGAAACTCCTGGAAGACTTCGTTGGAGAGGAGCACGCCGCGGCCGGTGAGGCGGAGCGTGCCATTCTCGGTCTCGAGCAGGCCGGCATCCAGGAAGCGGCGAATGGGCTGCGCGAAACGCTGCCACTCCTCGGGGGCGGGGCGGACGCCAGCCATCAGGCGGAGGCCGATGAAGAAGCGCTCGTCGTCGTGGGATTGGTGGGGTGCTCCCTGCCCGGTGTGGGAAAGATAGTCCTCCACGCTTTCGGGATTCTGCCGGCGGACTCGCCCATCGAAGGAATGGGCGTCGGCGCCGAATCCGATGTACGGATCGAGCCTCCAGTACTTGAGGTTGTGACGGGACTCCGCACCGGGCACCGCGAAATTCGAGATCTCATAACGCAGGATGCCGGATAGTGCCAGCCGCTCCACCGCGAGTTCATAGAAGCCCGCGATCTGGTCATCGCCTGGAATCTCCGCGGCGCCGTAACGCACGCCGCCGAGGAGCAGTTCCTTGCCCAGCCGGCTGTCCCCATCCACCTCCAGCATGTAGACCGAGACGTGCTGGGGGGCGAGCCGCTCGATCCAGGCGAGCGATTCACGCCAACTGCTCTCCGTTTGCCCGGAAAGGCCGGCGATCAGGTCGATGTTACAATTCGTGATGCCGGCGTCGCGCAGGATGCGAATTTCGTCCGCGACGGTGCGGGCGCTGTGCTTGCGGCCGGTGCCCCGGATCTCGCTTTCGACGAACGATTGCACGCCGAGGCTGACGCGGTTGATGCCGCACTCGGCCCAGGCGCGTGCCTTGTCCGGCGTGATGGTGCCCGGAGCGGCTTCGATGGTGGCCTCGGCCCAAGGGCGGCCGGGCACCAGATCGAGGAGCGAGCGCAGGGTACCCGGAGAGAGAGTGCTGGGCGTGCCGCCTCCGAGATACACGGTCTCCGGTGGCCATTCCCAGGCATGCGCGCGGACCTCCCGGCGCAGCGCTTCGAGATAGCGCGCCTCAAGCTCGCGCGGAAAGACGCCCGACGCAAAGTTGCAGTAGGTGCACTTCTGCGCGCAGAAGGGATAGGAAAGATAGACTCCTGGCACTCCTCTGATTGTAGCGGGCGAGGCGGTGGGCGTGCGCGCCACTGGTGTGAATCGAGAGCACGGGGCTGAAGAGCGGGGGTTGGGGGTTTGGGATTAGGGATTAGGGGCTGGAGCGAAACCGTTGAGCGGCCATGAGAGAGAATAGAGGTAGTGCGTCGAGCGCCTCTGGTGCTTGCGATCCTGGCTTTTGGGTTGTGGGCGGCTCTTGCCGCGGAGCAAGAGCGGGTAGTTGAGAGCATTGTCCCCGCGTTGGCCTACGGCCCGGCGTGCTGGTCCGCGGTGGAACTGCGCAACCTCAGCGACCGCACGGTGGCCGTCGAAGTGGAAGGCCACAGAGCCAGCGGCGCGCTGGTGTCGCTGGAGGGACACCCGCAGAACGCCGTGCGGCTGAGTGCCGGTGAGCGCGGCAGCTACCGGCTGGAAATCGAAGAGGAGACCACGGGCGCGTGGGTGAAGGTGAGGGAGCGGGTGCCATCGGCGCGGCTCTCGCCGGTGGTAGCGGTGAGCGGCACGAGCGAGTGCACGGTCGCCAATCAACTGCGCACGGTGTCGCGCGACGTGGCCTTCCCGACGCGCAATCCATGGTTCTCGTCGGATGTGGCGCAGTTGCGCGGCGGGGTGATCTCGTTCATCAACACGTCGGAGCGGGTGGCGAAGGCCGCGGCGTGCTACTCGGCGGGAGGGCTGTATTCGGTCCCGGGGCGGGGCCCGGAGCTGCAACCGATCTGCTCGATGGCTTTCGAGGTGCAGATTCCGCCCTACGGCAGCCGGGAGTTCCCCGTGGAGCGCGACGGCAGCTCGCACTTTTCCCTGAAGACGGTGGGGGATGCGATTGTCCTGGAAATGCTGCGGCCGGTGGAGGCCAACGTTCGGTTGTATGCCGTGGATTCGACGATCCGGTTCGGGGAAGAAGTGACGGCCGCGCCGGGGAAGCGGTGAGCGATTTGCGGTAGTATCGCGTTCATGGCGGATCCATCGGGGGCGCATCTGAGCTTGTGGAAGAAGCGGCTTGGCCGTGTGCCGGAGTCGGTTTGGGAACAAGCCGAGCTCGAAACCCTGGTCCTGGCCGATAACGAGTTGTCAGAAATGTCCGAGCGGATTGGCCGCCTGAAGAGGCTTCGCATGCTGGATCTGGGACACAACCAGTTGACGCGCGTGCCGGATGCCTTAGCCTGCCTCGACGGTCTCACCGATTTTCTCTATCTTCACGACAACCGGTTGACCGCTCTGCCCTCGTCTCTCGATCGGCTGAAAAAATTGCGCTACCTGAACATCAGTGAGAACGCCTTCGAAGTGCTGCCTGAATGCATCTCGGGCATGGCGGGCCTGATCGAGCTCAGGGCATCGGACAACCGGATGGGGTCGCTTCCCGATTCGATCGGGCGCCTGTCACGCTTGCGAGAGCTGCACCTGAGAAACAACCAACTGGCATCGCTGCCTGAATCGATTGGGGAACTGCGGGAACTGCGGCAGATCGATTTCCGCGGCAACCCCCTGATGCACTTGCCGGCGGCCATCGCGGCTCTTCCTCGATTGGAGAAACTCGACTTGCGGTGGGTGACTACGCTAGCGCCGCCGGCGTGGGTCGCGGATCTCGAAGCCCGCGGGTGTGCGGTCTACGTTTGAGGGGCTTTTAGCCGGGAGTCTCTTCAGACTTTGCGCAGCTTAGTCACTCGTCCCACTTCCACCCACTCCACGACAAAGATATTTCCCGCGTGGTCGAAGCAAGCGCCGTGCGGGCAGACGAACTTGCCGGGCGTGAAGCGATCGCGGGTCAGTGTCCGGGTGTCTCTCCACTTACTCGCCGAATCGTCGCCCAGGTGAGTGATGACCTGGTTGTTCAGGTCCAGCAGAGTCACTCGCGCGCCGAGGTCGGGCACCACTACGTCGCCGTTCCTGAAGAAGCCAAAATGGCAGGGTAGATTGGTTCCGGCCACGAAATCGACGTGCCGGCCATCCAGAGTGAAGCGCTGGATGCGGTTGTTGGCGCGGTCGGCGACGGTGAGGATGGGCGACCCAGTGCGCAGGTCCACGGCAATGCCATGCGGGCAATCGACTTTGCCCGGCTCTTTGCCTTTGCCGGCGAAAGTACGGATGTACTCGCCCTTGCTGTTGTATTGATTGATGTAGCTGGAGCCGTAGCCATCGCCGACGTAAAGATCGCCGTTGGGCGCGATGGCGAGATTGGTTGGGCTGTATTTCGGCTTCTTGCCATCCGCTCCCGGCTGGTAGGCGTCAGACTGGTCGGGGTAGCCGATGGTGAAGACCTCTTCGCCATCCAGCGTGGCCTTCACCACGACGCCGCGGCGCGTGTCGCAGAGATACAGGAACTCGGTCGAGCCCTCTTTGCGGATGTGCAATCCGTGAGCGCCGCCCTTGAACTCCTTGCCCCAGGACTTGACGAACTTTCCCTTTTCGTCGAAGACCACCATGGAGTCGGCGCTTTCGCTGGCCGCGTTGACGGTGTGGTGCACGTATATGTGGCCTTGGGAGTCCTCCACCACACCATGGGTGTTGCCATATTTGATATCGGCGGGCAGATCTCCCCAATCGTGCTGGAGTTCGTAAGTGTGCTCACCGCTGCCGGCAACGGGAAGTTTCGTTCCGGCCTTGTCATCGGCACCCAGGATCGCTGGAAAAGCGCCGGCCGGGACCAGAACACCGGCCGTTTGCAGAAATCTGCGCCTCGAGGAGGTCATTTCGGAAGTATATTACGAAAAGGCTCGCTCCGGTGGAATTTCGTGGTCCGAGGGCGAGTACGCGACCAGGAGGTTCCGATGGGCACCCCGAAAAAGCGCAAAGGCGCAACGGAAAACCAGAGTCTCGGCTTGAGCGAGCACGAGCTTGACGACCTTGTCGAAGAAGCAATCACGGACGCATACGGCGACGAGGAACAGGTAAGCGGGTTCTACACGATGTTGGAGAACGACCTTGGCCTGCCCTTCGAAACGGAGATTCTGGGCGTCAAAGTAATTGTGGATGGCATCGACTTTACCGACGACGGCAACGACATCGTGGCGGTTTGCCGGAAGGGAAAGACGCGGCAGCGAGTCTCCATACGCGAACTGCCGTTGCCGACACCTCCGCCGGAGGGAGCCAAGTGAATCGCCGCCTATCGTCACTGGCGGCGATGGTAATCGAGAGGGGGTGTGGAGCGTCCCGCTCGGCCGTGCCGACCCCCGTAATGACCCACGTTTGTAAACGGGGTGGGCGTCCTCCGAGCGCCTTCAGGCTTCTCCCTTGCGGAAACCGCCGGGAGCTTGCACACCAGCGCGTTGTGATCGAGTCGGACTCCCTATTTTGAGGTGTTGGATCAAAATAGGTGGACCGGCACCTGCATCGCAGACACGCTCCAGAGACATTTTAACGCAACCTCGTCGGAAAGCAAACCACTTTTTGGAGGTGGCTTGGAGGCGGCACACCGCCGGCATGCGAGAGTATGGTTACTCACAGCGCCAGAATGGGATCCACCTTGGCGCGCGGCGAGCGAGCAGGCGGCCAAGCCCGTGGCCGCAAGTACGGCCGCCAACTGCCAGACACGTCCACGGGTCGGACGCCGGGACGCCTCAAAATTCCCTCGAGATCAGTCGCGTCACACCCAGGCTGGCGAGCCCGCCGATCACGATCCCAGCCGCAATCAGCCCCATGCCCAGAATCTGGCCAGGGTGTGCGCCCATCGCCATACGCACGCCGATCTCGTGCGTGCGCTGTCCGACGGATCACGCCAGCACGCCGTAGATACTGATGCCGCCCAAAGCCCGCGCCAGGGCGGCAAACACGGCGACGAGGAGCATGTTCACACGCCACAGGGTAATCCAGTTGGCGCGAAACTGGTCCAAGGTTGCGATGCTATGTAGCGGCAGGGTGTTGTCTAATCCAGCGATCGCACTGCGCACCGCCGGCACCAAGCTCATCGGATCGCCCGCCGCGCGCAAGACGACGGTGAGGAATGAGTCGCCGGCTCGGTTGAGTTGGGGCTCGCCGACCCGGCGGCCGATCACCGCGCGGTCGCCGCTCCAGGATGGCGGCGGGCGGCCCTCCTCGGGCCGGAAGTTCCTTCCCAGGATCGGCTGAACTCCGAGGAGGGGAAAGAGCGATTTGGGGGCGAGCCCGCAGGCCGCCCATTCCGCCTCGTCCTTTTCCGTCAGGTTGACGTGAAAGTGGGGGATTGTACTGTCTCCTGTGTCTCCTGGAGCACGTCATTGCTCACGGTGAAGATCGCGGTGGTAGCTCCGATACCCAGGGCGAGCGTGGGGACCACCGCGGCGGTGAATCCCGGGCTGCGGCGCATCATGCGGTGCTGTATGCCAAGTCGTGCTCCGAAGCTCCCAGAAAAGGGGACCGCACGATGGTGCGCGCCGTGGCCCATGCATACTCCTTTTCGAACCATCATGATAAGTCCAATGTGTAGAAAACCACAACAGAAACACAGATCTGATTGCATGAAACAGATGGATCACGGCACTTTTGGCGTCCCGTTCAATGGATCAGCCGGTACGTCCCAAATGAATCCGATACTTTTCTGGTAGTGATGAGGTTCGCGACACTAGGTTAACGTTTACTAACAGTACTTAACCAAGTACGAGACTTTGGTTATGGGTCTTGCAATTTTGTAAAGATAGAGCCCACTTCACCAGTCTTCAATATCGGCAGGAGAACAGATGACTCGACGAGAGCGTGGTTCACAGTCACTCGAGATGGCGCTTTGCTTACTGCCATTTCTCGGAATCGTCTTCCTGATCATGAGCCTGTCTTGGGCTATCTTCACCAAGGCCAGCCTGCAAAACGCGGTAGCTGACGGCGTGCGCTACGCCATCACCAGCCAAACCATGTCGGGCAAGGGACAGGACGCTTCGATCAAAACCGTGGTTCAACAGAGCGCTTTGGGCCTTCTGAGCGGAAATAACCTCGACATGGTCAACATTCAATATTACTCGGTCGACCCCAGTACGGGCGTTTTGACGCCAACCAACAACAATTTCGGCGGGAACATCGTGGAAGTCTCCGTCACAGGATACACCGCCAATCCGCTGCTGCCGATTCTGAGCTGGGGGAAGTCGGCGGGCTCGACCAATACGCCAGTGTCCTTCAGCGTGCGTGCTTCCGACCGGATGGAGAGTTCACCGGGCGGAATCCCTCCCCAGCGATAGGGGAGGCGAGGAGGCCATCCTATGAAGAGAAGAAGCGTACGGGGCAGCAGCGCCGTGGAGTTCACCTTCAGTCTGCTCGTTCTGATGCCCATGCTGATGGGGACATCCGTGATCGGCATAAATTTGTCGCGCGCCATACAGGTCACGCAGTTCTGCCGAGACGTCGCGCACATGTACGCGTACGGCGTCGATTTTTCGCAGGCGGGCAACCAGACCCTGCTCACTAATTTGGCACAAGGTTTGAATATTCAGACCTCCGGAGGAAATGGCGTCGTGATCTTTTCGACGATCACCTTCGTGGGAGCCAATGACTGCACGGCGGCGGGCCTGTCGGCCAATACCACCAGTTGTCCCAATTTGAACCAAGCGGTGTATACGCGGCGTTTCGTAGTGGGCGATCCCAGCAAGATGTCGAGCCATTATGGCAGCCCCAACTCGGGAATCATCGGCGTCGACGGGTACATCGCGGCAGCCGACTACCTGACGAATCCGTCCGCGAGAGCCGCGGGTTTTTCCAGCCTGATGTCGCTCAGCTCGGGGCAGTTTGCGTACCTCACCGAGGCATATGTAGCGGCGCCGGACCTCGACTGGAAGGGATACATGAGCGGCACCGGCGCTTACGCGTTCAACATTTTCTGAATCGGAGGAACCATGCGCAACAATCACCAGAAAAGGTGCAGCGGCGTCGCGATGATTCTGCTGACCACGATGGTCGCGACGGTACTCGTCCCGTTGGTGGGCCTCGCCATCGACGGCACGATCGTGTGGATGATCAAAGTGAAATTGGTGGCGGCTGCGGACTCCGCCGCACTGGCGGGAGCACGATCCTTGAGTGCGGGAATGGATCTGGCGAGCCAGCAGGCGTCCGCCCAGGCCACGGCTATCAGCTACTTCAATGCGAACTTCCCGGCGGGCTACTGGAACACGCAGCATTCCGTCGTAACGGCCACCGCCGCGCAGACGGCCTTAAGGACCCGCACCGTGACGATCCAGGCCTCGGTAGTGAGCCCTCTCTACTTCCTGCGGATTCTCGGCTTCCAGACCCAGACCATCGCGACCCAGTCGCAGACCTCGCGCCGCGACGTAAATGTGGAGTTGGTGCTGGACCGGTCCAGTTCGATGAGCGGAGCGATGACGGCAATGTTGGCGGCCGCGCGCACTTTCATCGCACAGTTTGCCGAGGGACGCGACAACGTGGGATTGATCGTTTTTGGAGGAGCGGCGGTGCTGGCGTTTCCCAACCCCTCTCCGAGCGGCCCGCAGTCGAACTTCAAGAGCGCTACGCCGAGCGTGGACACGCTGATCAGCGAGACCGTTAACGGCGGGAACACCGGCACGGCCCAGGCGCTCAACATGGCCTACAACGAACTGGTGAAGAAAAACGATCCAGGAGCGCTGAACCTGATCGTGTTCTACACGGATGGCCTGCCCAACGGGGTGGTTGCCAATTACAACGACGCTACCAAGGACGCCGGCGGGAACCTGACCAACAATTACATCAAGGTGGGGCACTGCACACACCGGGGCGACCCGGCGTATCCGATGCTTGGCTTCACCTCGCAAACCAATGGCTTCACACAAAACTCTAACGGCGCCGACACGAATGGAGTCAAGAACCTGACCTTGTCCACGGTCAGTAACGTATCCGAAGGGGCACTGGGTTCACCGACCAATGCGGGATGCTCATACGCATCCGGCGAGACCAAGATCCGGCAGGATCTCTCTCAACTGCCCCCATTGGATTTCTTCGGAAACCAGTTAGGCACGGGCTACGCAGGGCCGGTCAGCCTGGCAACTGCGATTAACGTGCCCTATACCTTCGGACTGGCCGCACTGAATGCGGCCGACAACCAGGTGCTGGCGATCCGCAAGAATACGAACCTCACTCCGGTAATCTACACCATCGGCTACTTCGGCGGTACCGAGGCGCCGAACCAAGCCTGGCTGCAGAGGATCGCGAACGATCCCTCCAGCGCGAGTTTTGACGTGACGTACCCGGCCGGACTGTTCGTGAAGGCGCCCACGACGGACCAGCTCATGGCCGCCTTCAACCGCGTGGCGTCGGAAATCCTTCGTTTGTCGATGTGAGCGCTGCCGGATCGGCTCGCCGCCGGAAGACGAACCACTCACTGGCAGCGCAGTTCAAGAGCGAGTATTGGACGTGCACAGCGCCGACAAGCAGGCGCATCGGGGCAGAGCTGCGGACTACCTGCTCGGTCCGACCTTTCCAGGTGAAGCGATCGTGCCAGATGAAGTTGGGCAGCACGGCCGTCTCCACCGCCAGGGCCGTGGCCGGCAGATAGCCGAGACCGAGGCTGCCGTCCAGCAGGGCCAGGCTGGACCACGATCCCAAGACCCTCGACGAAATTGAATGTCAGCCATCGGATGGCGAGCGGATTCACGGCAGACGCTCGGGGTTGTACACTTGCCGCGTGTGCCGTATGGACTACCAGATCGGCATCGGGGCATTCCCGCGATTCCCATCAGAAAGACGACGCCGATGGCGTCGGCGATGCGATTGACGTAAAAGCCGTAGCGCGGGCGCTGCCGGCTGCGCACGCCGTCCAGCGTTCCATCCAGGAGCGCACGCCGGTCCCTGGGGCCCAGTAGCATGCGCGGCTGCCATGGCGGCGAAGCCCAGCAGCGTGAGATGGTCGGAGTTCGATCCGCGTTACTCGATCGGCGTCACTCGATCATTTGCGGATGCGAGAACAGGAAATGGTCGAAGTAGTAGTGCATCAATAGCACGCTGAGTACGACTACGAAGTAACTCTGGTCCGCCGCCATGGGGGTCACAGCCCGCACCACCATGGTCAGCAGCACCATGACTCCGGTCGCTGCCAGGAAACACGAGTAATAGGCCGCCATGTTATCGCGGCGCACCAACCGGCGCACGAACGGGTTTTCGATCTCGCCGCGCTGGTCGCGAAGCCGGTTCACCAGCCACAGCAGGAACAGGTACTGGAAGGAATGCCAGGTGTTGTATCCCTGGAACAGGACGTCCAGGTTGGAACCCATCGGCAGACAAAAGGAGACCACGGTGGTGATGCCGATGAGCAGGGTTTTGGGAACGCTGCCACGGCCATCGCGGAACTCCGCTACCGTCTTGAAGGTCCAGGCCACCAGGAAGGCGACGAAAACCGCGCCCGCCAGCACCGGCAGATGAAGCCCCTGCACGAAATCCGGATACGGCAGCAACACGCCGCCGACGTGGAATTGCCGCAGCGAAAGCTTGTAGAGGCCGATCGGGTATAGCCCCGTGAGAAGCAGCCCGTAGTCCACGAAGCGCGACCACGGCTCCTCCACCGCGGAGCTGCGCGCGCGGTAGCAATCCGTCAGGTAAACGATCTGGTGCAGCACGTGAAGCGATGCCCACGTAAAGAAAAAGGTCACCAGAAAGGTGTAGTGGTAAACGCCCAGATAAACCACCCCTACCGGAAGGAGAAATGCCAGGTACGCGTACCAGCGATGACGCGTCCGGAAGTTTCCGTCCAGGAAGGTAAACGTGATGGTGGAGAAGAGGTGCGGCCCTCCGATCAACGCGGCGACCGCGATGTTGATCAGGTCCACGGCTTGTTGCTGCCGCCAGCCCGCGGCCTGCGCCATCCAAGCCAACAGGAAGGGGAGCGGGACCAGCACGGCACTGAAAATGAGAACCGGCAGGTCCCACGACGGTTTGTAGATCCACCCGGGTTCCCGCCCGGAGACAAAAGTTGGAGAGCCCGCAAATGCGGCCATAGCGAGATAATACGCCACCCGGAGGAGAGCATTCAATCCGCCTTCAGCGTTCGAGTGCTGACAGCCCGCTATTCGAACCGGCCGTGGGCGATGTCGACAAGACGCTTTTTGATTCGCTGGGTGAAGGATTCCGGCGGTGGAGGCTCGGAGGTCGGGATGGTGGATTGGGCGGTGTGGGCCCTCAGCGTCTCAATCGGCGAGGGGAGAGTCTCGCACGGGTACTCTCCGGCGAAGCGCACGACGTTGGTCAGGAGCGCATATTCGCGGCGGTAACGCTGACCGTCTTTCTTTTCGATGCAAACCGAGAAGCCCGGGTATGTCGCCGCCGCGGCCCCCTTCGACTTGCCGGAGGTTGAAAACTCGATATCCTTCAGCAGCACCGGAGCGTAGCCTTTGAGATTGCGCTCGATGTGCGCAGTCTCGTAACGATGCCGGCGCATGCTCCATATGAATACGCGAAAGCTCTCGAAATCGTAGGGGTGCGGTCCGTCGGTGATGGTGGTCCACAGCCAGATGTCCTTCTTCACCTCGCCATCCTGGAGTTTGCCGAGGGAAAAATAGGACACGATGCGGCGCCCTTCGGCGTACTGGGCGACATCGTCGGGAATCGCCATGACCAGGCGGCGCGTGAGCACCCATCCCGACTGACCGCCGGCGGTGCGGATCAGGCTCCATTCATCCGTGGGGGTGGGTTTTTCGTCGACTTCTTCTTCGGCGGGAGGGGCTTCGTCGGCTAGATCGGTTTTCGAAAGGTCGAGCCAATCCTTGGGAAGCGGAGGCGGCGCCGGCATGGGCGGGGGAGGATACCTCGATTCCTTGGCAGCCGTTTTCTTAGGCGCGGTCCTAGACTTCTTTGGTGGAGAGGGAAGCAGAGGCTTGCGCGCGACGTCGGTCCGGGGCGTCACCACATGGAGCAGCACGTCCACTTTCTCTTTTTCCTTGATCTGGAGGAAGCTGGGCGACTGGCGCGCGGGCTGCGTATGCACGTTGAGCTCGCTGTAGGTGGTGCCCTGTCCCTGCGGCGGCATCTTAGCGGCGCGCTGGGCGAGACCTTTCAGATATGCCATGTCGTCGGTGGCAAGCAACTGGCGTTCATCGGCCCAGCCTTCGGTTCCAGCCTCGGTCCGCACCCGCAAGAACCGGCGGCGGCGCTGGAGGATCTCCAGGCGGTCGCCATGTTTGACGGTCGCAACGGCCGCGGACTGCACGGGAATCTCGCTGCGAATTTTCAGAGTGGCTGGCCCTACGTACGCCTCGCCGATCGAGGGCGCATGCGGGCGGCTCGGGCGGCAGCCCGCTGCGAGAAGCACCAGCGCGGCCGCCAGGCTAACTTTAGTTATGGAACCCACCTGCGCACACAGCATCTATTTTAACAACCGGGCACAGTACGGCCCAACTTAGAATGGGTCTTGGTGGGTCTTGGGGCATGCCAAGCAAACGGTCCAACTGTTTTTTGGTGGGAGTGATTCTCCTGGCGGCGATTGCCGCCGTATCGCTGAAGCGACTGTGGCCCGGGCCACACCAGCCGTTCGAGTATATGGTTGCGGGAACCGGCGTCACGGCGATTCTGCTTCTGGCGGCCTTCGTTGTGCTCGTCCGTCGCAGGCGGCTGTAGCACGGCCATTCCTGCCTGTGTCTGCGGTGTCAGCCGTGGTCTCTCACGTCAGAGGAAACATTAAACGGCTGCCGCCCTGGGGTACGGTTCGTACGTCAGGCGGGCGCAGGCGTTAAACAAGATGCGGCGCACCTCCGGCTCGTAGAAGGGCTGCGCCAGCAGATCGTAGGCGCCGAGGTTCAGGGCTTCGGCCCAGAAGCGCGCGTCCGCCTGCGGGTCGGTGACGATGAGTTCGGCCTCGTGGGGGCTTTCCCGCGTCAGATGCAATACGTCCAGCCAGGTTCCGTCGGGGAGTGCGGCTTCCGTCAGAACGACCGGGTAGTCCTTTTGCTCGAGCTTGGCGCGCGCCTGCTGCAGGGTTCCCACATGATCCAGCACCAAGGGGAGAGCATGCAGCATTTGCGAGAGGCGAGGAGCATCTTCGCGATGCCCGGAAATGAACAGAATTCGGGACCTCATAGTGCACGCTCCGAATTTCTTAATCTTTCTTAATTCTAAATCCGAGTGCGACAAAGGACAATGACAATATCCGAAAGATTTGATGAAGGGCGCGCCGGATGGGGCGATTCCGCACCGGGGCGATGGCGCCGCATCCGTTACTTCACGAGCGCGGATGACTTGCCGGCGAAATCCAGCACCCAGCCCGGAAAGATTCCGAGGAACAGGGTGCCGATCGCCGGTAGGATCAGGGCCGCGCGCAGACCAAAGGAAAGCGGTTCGGCTTTGGCGGCGGCCTCGCCCGGCTCGTGCATGTACATCATCACCAGGATGCGCAGATAGTAGTACGCCGCCACCGCGCTGTTCAGCAGGCCCAGCACGGTGAGCCAGACCAGGTTGGAGTCCAGTGCGGCTTTGAAGATGTAGAATTTGCCGAAGAAGCCGCCGGTCAGAGGCACCCCGATCAACGAGAGCATGAAGATCGTGAGCATGGCGGCGGTGAGCGGCTGTTTCTCGGCGAGGCCGGCGAAATCGTCCACGTTCTGATAGCGCTCGCCCTTGCCGGAGAGATTGCTGATCACGGCGAAGGCGCCCACGTTCATGAAGGCGTAGGCTGCCAGGTAGAACATGGCAGCGGCCGTGCCCACCTCCGAGCGCGCCGTGAGCGCCACCAGTACGTACCCGGCATGCGCGATCGAACTGTACGCCATCATGCGCTTCACGTTGGATTGCAGCAGCGCCGCGAAATTCCCGATGGTCATGGAGAGCAGCGCCGAAGCCCACACCAGCGGCCACCAGTCGCGGCCCACGGGATCGAACGCAGTCATGAAAATGCGCAGAAAGACCGCGAACGCCGCAGCTTTCGGGCCGGCCGAGAGAAAAGCGGTGACCGGAGTGGGCGCCCCCTGGTACACGTCCGGCGCCCAAAGCTGGAACGGCGCGGCGGAGACTTTGAAACCCAGGCCCACGAACATTAGCGCAGCCGCCACGGCGACGATGACGGGCTCCGGCGCGTTCGGGCCGGAGACTGCCGCGCGCACGGCGGCGAGGTTGATGGTGCCGGTGGTTCCATAAATCAGCGCGACGCCATAAAGAAAGAAGGCCGTGGCAAAGGAGCCCAGCAGGAAGTACTTGAGCGCGGCTTCGTTGGCGCGCTTATCGTCGCGCAGATAGCCCGCCAGCACGTAGCTCGATATGGAGGAAATCTCGAGGCCGATGAACACCATGAGGAGGTCGCCCGAATCCGCCATCAGGCATTGGCCCGCCACGGAAAACAGCAACAGGGCATGATATTCGCTGGTCTCGGCATCCTGGCGTTGGAGGAAACGGTACGAGGGGAGAATGGTGAGAATGCCGACCACGATCACCAGCACGCGGAAAAACGTGGCGAAGCCATCCACCACCAGCAGTCCGCCGAAAGCTGTGCCGGCCTGGGTGTATGCGTATACCGAGCCGCCCAAAGCGGCCAGCATGGCCAAGATGCTGAGGTGGCCGAACGCGTAGGAAGAGCGGCGGTGGAGCACCGGATCGAGCACCATCAGGAGCGTACCCATTATGGTGAGGATGATCTCGGGGAGGAAGCGGATGAGGTCGGCCGCGCTGGTGAAGTTAGCGGGCATGGGCTACCTCGGGTTGGGGGCCAGGGGCCAGGGGCCGGGGGCCAGGGGCTGGGAGCCGAGGGCCAAGCTCGTCAAAGCGCGAGTGATTGAGGGGGTCGGCGCTCACCCGGAAGGGAACGTTGATCCGCGTCTGGTCCAGCACCAGTGCGTTCGCCTTGCTGACCGGCGGCAGGAAGCTCTGCGAGTAGACCCCCATCCACACCATCATCACAATCAGCGGAACCACTGCGGCCCACTCGCGGAGGTTGAGGTCCCCCACGTGCGACCGCACTTCTTCGCCGGCTTCGCCGTAGAACACGCGCTGGTACATCCAGAGCATGTAGCAGGCGGAGAGAATCACGCCGATGGAGGCGTAGATCGTCCACGTGTAGTTCGCCATGGCCGTGCCCTGGAGCACCAGAAACTCGCCCACGAAGTTGTTCAGCAGCGGCAGGCCGATGCTCGCCAGGGTGGTGATGAGAAACACGGTGGAGAGCCACGGCGCGGCGGTTGCCACGCCGCCGTAGTCCGTGATCTCGAGCGAATGGCGGCGCTCGTAGAGCAGGCCGACGAGGATGAACAGGGCGCCGGTCGAAATGCCGTGGTTCAGCATCTGGTAGACCGCGCCATCGAGGCCAATCTGGGTGAAAGAGAAGATCCCCAGCACGACAAAACCGAGGTGGCTCACCGAGGAGTAAGCCACCAGCTTCTTCAGGTTGGGCTGCACCATCGCCACCAGCGCGCCGTAGATGATCCCGATGATGGCCAGCACCGCGATCCAGGGAGCGCACACGCGGGCGGCGTTGGGAAACAGCGGCAGGCAGAAGTGCAGGATTCCGTACGTCCCCATCTTCAGCATCACGGACGCCAGCATCACGGAACCCGCGGACGGGGCTTCCACGTGGGCGTCGGGCAGCCACGTGTGCAGGGGGAAGAGCGGCACCTTGATGGCGAACGCCACGAAGAAGGCCAGGAAGAGCAGCAGTTGCTCGCCGGGAGAGAATGTGAGCCTGCCGCTGGAGAGCATCTCGAGGATGGCCGGGTAGCTGAACGTCTGGGTGCGGTTGTAGAGGTAGATAATCGCGGTCAACATCAGCACCGAGCCCGCCATGGTGTACAGGAAAAACTTCACGGCCGCGTAGATGCGGCGCTCGTGGCCCCAGATGCCGATCAGGAAGTACATCGGGACCAGCGAGACTTCCCAGAACACGTAGAACAGGAACAGGTCCTGCGCCAGGAACACGCCGATCAATCCGAACTCCAGCAGCAGCAGGAGGGCGTAGAACTCCTTCACGCGGTTCTGGATGTAGCGCCACGAGATCAGCACGCACAGCGGCGTCAGCAGCGTGGAAAGCAGCACTAGCCACAGGCTGACACCGTTCACCGAAATGGCAAAGTGGATCTCGGGCGACGCGATCCAGGGCAGGTCGATGGCGAACTGCTCGGACCCAGAGGATACCCCCGCTCCCCGGTCGAAGCGGGCCACCAGCAGCACCGAATCGATGAAGGCCAGCAGGGAAGCAAGAAGAGCCCAGGACCGGCTGCGCTGCGGCGCGTGCCGTGGAATGAACAGGGCGGCAAAAAAGCCTACGAGGGGCGCCAGGAGAACGAGAGCTAGCGCGTTCATCGGAGGCCTCCCGCGATCCCTAGAGCCACAATCACCAGCACCGAGCCGAGCAGCACCCACGTGGCGTAACTGCGGATATTGCCGGATTGGATGAGCCGCAGCACGCCGCCGATGTTGCGGGCGCGCGCGCCTATGCCGTTCACCATGCCATCGATTAGGCCCGCGTCCATGCCCTTCCACAGCAAAACGCGCGAGCCGTTGACCACGGGCTTCACTAGGGTGGCGTCGTACAGTTCATCCACGAAGTACTTGCTGTAGATGAGGGTGTAGAGGGCCTTGAAGGCGGCAACGAACGAATCGGCCATCCCGGGTCTGGCCACGTACATGATATACGCCAGCACGATGCCGAGCAGACCGGCCGCCACCGAGATTGCCACCAGGGTCGGGTCCTCGGGAATTTCCTCGGCGTGGAAGAACTCACCGAGGAGCGCGGGAATTTTGATGAAGCCGCCGCCCAGCGAGAGAAGCGCCAGCACGGCCAGCGGGATCAGCATCACGGGCGGCGATTCGTGCGGATGCGCATGCTTACCGTGAACATCGCCGCGATATTCCCCGAAAAAGGCCAGGAACATCGCGCGGAACACGTAAAACGCGGTCATGCCGGCGGTAATCACGCCGAGCCAGAACATCCAGGGCGCGTGGTGGTTGGCGGCTACCAGGATCTCGTCCTTGCTGAAGAAGCCGGAAAACGGCGGCACGCCGGCGATGGCAACCGCCGCGCACATCATGGTGGCGAAGGTCCACGGGACCTTTTTCCGCAGGCCGCCCATGTGGCGCAGATCCTGTTCTCCGGACAACGCGTGGATCACGCTGCCGGACCCGAGGAAAAGCAGCGCCTTGAAAAAAGCGTGAGTCATCAGGTGGTAGATGCCCGCGGAGAATGCGCCGCAGCCCACACCCAAAAACATGTAGCCAAGCTGCGACACGGTGGAATAGGCGAAGACTTTCTTGATGTCGTTCTGCGCGAGCCCGATGGTGGCGGCGAAGAATGCTGTAGCGATCCCGATTACCGCGATGGTGTTCATGGCCGCCGGAGCGTGGATGTAAATCGGAAACGATCGCGCGCACATGTACACACCGGCGGTGACCATGGTGGCCGCGTGGATGAGGGCGGAGACCGGCGTGGGACCGGCCATGGCGTCGGGCAGCCAGACATACAGCGGAAGCTGCGCCGACTTTCCGCACGCGCCCACCAGCAGAAGCAGCCCGATGGTGGTCAGGATAGCCTCTGAAGATCCCGGCGCCTGCTGGAAGACCGTCGCGAAATCGAGCGATCCGAAATTCTTGAAGATGAGGAACATCGCCAGCGAGAAACCGAAATCGCCGATGCGGTTCACGATGAAAGCCTTGTT